>JAAUXT010020286.1_pt1 | contig 13451 bp, 16 predicted proteins | sample 7278171 | NCBI WGS metagenome assembly JAAUXT01 (sample SAMN14350112, study PRJNA611818) | marine sediment metagenome | isolation source: surface marine sediment (1.8m) | place: French Polynesia: Moorea | collected 2018-08
AGTAGTGATGTTGTAGTATAGTTTATTGTAGAGTATGAGTTGGAGCTCAGTGGTTTAGGCTACCTTCCTCTTTGGTGTCACAAGCTATTGTGTGTTGGCAGTCTGGGTCATATGCCCAGCTTAGGATAGTGGCTCCATCTATGGAATGATATGATTGGCTGTGGCTATGCTGTGGCTGTGGCAGTACTTAGGGGGTGGTCATGGTAAATATATATAACATTATTTTCATTCAGGTTCAGGAATATTCTTCTGGTCTTGTGTCGTGCAATACTCATACGAACGATAAATCTGTGCCAAGCTTGTTGGTTCATGTGTGACAGACAAGTTGTTTCATTCAAGCGCACAAAAGGCTTCTCCGGCACAAATCAACCAGAAGTAAAAAAGTCATGTTTTTGGTTTTTGTAATCGCAGGAATCAAAGCTGTGTGTGCTGAAGTGGTCTGTTCCATGATTCTGCATGTTTTCGTCATTCCACAAAAAATAAAAAGCAACAACAATGAAGAACACACCCTGCTTCGAGTTTTCTCACATGTCTGGATATGGCACATTCTCACCAAATCACGTCATTTTTTGTGTCGGACATGCCATGTTTTCGTAAAAATGAGATATGCACATGCTGCACAAATTAGGCATGTGTGATGACCTGCACGTCACCAATTGTTTCACTTGACTACAAAGTATTCCTGAATGAGTCATGAACACAGATTGTGGTGACATGCTTAATTTTCATTTTTCAGATTGTGGTTGCATACTCATTTTTAATTTTCCAGGTTGTGGTTGCATGCTCATTTTTAGTTCTTCACAAAAATATGGTACAAAATAGAATCTGGCCAAAATGTGGCATGAATGACAATGTGGAAAATATGACCAAGCTCTGTTTGTTTCAATTCTTCCAAAAATTGACCTTCTCCACAACCTTGCACAGATTGTGCTTGCATGCTCAGTTTTAGTTTTCCAGGTTGTGGTTGCATGCTTGTTTTTAGTTCTTCACAAAACTATGACCTGACAAGGAATCTCACTAAAATATGCCATGAGTGACAATGTGGAAACATGACCAAGTTAGAACTGTTTAATTGAGATGAAAAAATTGAGCAATGTCCACAACTCTGCACAAATTGTGCTTGTATGCTCATTTTTAGTTATCCAGGTTGTGGTTGCATGCTCATTTTTAGTTCTTCACAAAAATATGGCACAAAATGGAATCTGGCCAAAATGTGGCATGAATGAGATAAATGATCCTTTTTTGAGCACTTTCCACAACTCTGCAGAGATTTTGGTGGCATGCACATTTTTAGTTTTCAGATTGTAGCAGCATGCTTACTTTTAGTTTTTCTACAAAAATATGGCACAAAATATGAAAATATAGCACAAATATGTCTGACACCTAAGCATAGTCACACATCAGGGGTCATAAAATTGGATGGAAGAGCTTCACCCAAAGTTTGTTCTCTCCCTTTGATCAGGTGATATGTTGACTTTCAGAAGTCAAGTGCTTTTTCATTTTGGCAATGCACAAAAAATCTGAGGTACTTTTGAAAAAGTATGCCATGTTTTCGTTTTTGTAAAAAATTTGACCACTTTTTGAGTTGCACTAAGAACCAAAATGCCCAGGATGATGTACTTTGCACTGTGAATTGTCCCTGATCCATGATGAAAAATAAACACAAAAAGAATCCTGAAACTAAAAGGCAACACACTGAAACTGCACCAAAACGAGTGACGTGATTTCGTGAGAATGACCCATATAAGTCCCGTTGGCAGCGAGTGGCAATGGCACCGTTTCAGTAGTGTCTGGTGCCATTTTCACGCAGCCTTCATTCAAGGATGCAGAAATGGTCCATGGTCACTTGCCGGTACGGTATGAAGTGAAAACAAGAGGGTTCCTCCCAGAGGGGGCTACTGGCTCTCCCACCGAGGAAACCGCAATGACCCAACCAATGCTTTACTGAACGTTTCACCCATGATGGTGCCCATTTGCCACCACTCTTGACACAACTTTGTGAGTAAGTCTTTGGGTGTCAACTAAAGTTAAATTTCTTCCATGTGACTTGAGTTGAAGGTCTCACTTTGGCCAGTTGGTGTGAGAGTGGGTTCAGATCAGGCTCAGATAGGCCTCAGGCCTGGTGTTGCTACACACGGCACAGACTGGGTTCTGATGTATAAAAAATGTGAAAAGTGGACTGTTCCTGACCTGTAGAAAAGGCACAGACTGGTTTCTGATGTATTCAGAAGCAAAAAGTGGACAGTTTTGGGTAGAAAAGGCATGGACTGGGTTCAGACGTGTACAGAAGTGAAAGGTGGGGAGGAAGTTCGACATCGGTTCGATATTCGACGGCGGACAAATTCGCAAATTTCCGCAGATCTGTGGCGCGCGTCACGTGACTGCAATCCGAGAAGCACATGACTGCAATATGGCGATGACGCCGGCGACTGTTTTCGTCTTTGTTCTGGGCTTTTCAGGTGAGTATGACGTACTTGTTGTGTTACTGATCTCTGTCCAGTTGCTGCAAACAAATTCGGATGTGTAGCAGATGATGTTAAGTTTGGTCCAAGCGTTCAAAACAGTCCAGCAGGTGCAAGTGTGCACTTCCTCAATGGACCGATTTGAAAAGTAAGACGCGGAGATTTGCAGATCGTGAGGGTTTTGCATTGGAACAGTCAGAATTGGTCTTTCTTTCAGGGCTGCTTGGTGTAGCGCAGTGCGACACTCCGAAATGGCCGGACAAGTACACTGTGTGCGGGACACTGCAGCTGCCCTATGCAGAAATCAAGGAGCCTTTCTGTGCCTACTATGACAAGAAGAGCAACAAGAGCAGAATCGACTACTACCCAGGTTGGTTTGAGCATGACGGGAGAGGTTGCGTTTGTATTTGGTTGGGAGGGAGGAGAGTCGCTTTGTTGTGAAAAAGCCAGCAGCTGCTGACCAAATGCGTCTGCACTTGTTGGGAACAACTCAGGTGCTTCCAAACTAGAAATGTCTCTCTGCGCAGATACCGTGAAGACTTACCAGTTCGCTGGATCACAGCCGAAGAACTTGACTTTTGGTGTTCAGTACAAAGTTGCGTACATGGCGAACGACACCTTGATTTCGCAACAGACGTGTTTCCAAGTAAACGGCACCAACACGTCGGAAATTTCCATCCAGGCTGTTCTACCAGACCTGACCGGATTCAAGGTGCGTATCTTGTTGTCACAGGCGGAGGCCACTTCGAATGAAGCTGTTCTGCTCGACGCATTTCAGGCGACAAGTTAGTAAGCTGGGGAGTTGCGTCGACGGTAGCGAATCGTTTGGTCATTTCAGAAAGTTGGCCCGATGATGATAGGTGGCAAGAACACGACCAAGTGGCAAAACGAGACAGTGTTTTACGGAAGGACAAACACGTACATTATGTACATCGAGGACGGCACGAACCATCCCGTTCGCTACGAGATGCACGGATTCAACTCCCTGCTGGGGTCGCATTATGACAGATATTACCTCGACTACTCCACGTTCGCTGTCAACTTCTCGGACGACGCGTGGAAGATTCCAGCAAGTGAGTGTTCACGTGTCTTATCTTGCGAGTGGTTAACAACTGAAAGTATTTCAGCGAAAACGGAGTTGGAGGTAAACAATGGGAGCGAGGAGATGATCATCTCCGAGCTTTAGCGAGGTGATGATTATCTGCTAGCTCCCATTGTTTACCATACACAAGGCCCCTGCTGTACTATTGTCTGAGTTCTTGATCTGATAGTAGATTATCAAGTAATCTACTATTTTGCATTCACTGTATTGAACTTGACTACTTTATATCAAGTGCATTGTTATTAAAGTATTTAAGTCTTTTGTGTTAAATGCTTTGACATGGGTGTACTGGGCTAAAAAGTAGAATCACTGAAAAGGAATCTAACGTAAAGAACAAAGAGAATGGCACAGACGGGGCCTTATAGTGTTGTCAATGTGTCCAATCGTGCCCAGATGAGCCATCTCTGGAAGGGTGCGCGAAAGCGCATTTTGGCCGTGCGTGTTGCCCCTAATTTTGCCCAAATTTACGCAATCTCATTGTGAGATGTCCCTTCTGGTGGTAGTGCGGTGTGAATAAGTGTCACTCCCTCTGCACTCAACCGCTCGCCCCCACCCCCGCCAGAAACGTGGGCTGCCAGATTGCCACAGTGCGGACAGTGCGGGTCAGTTGTTTCATTTAATTAATCTTTCAGACCTCACTTGCGGCGGCTTCCCAGGCCCTGGCGAGGAGGAACATAAGGTTCTCGTGAACCCGATGGCTGAATACATCCACGGACAAGACGAACATGTCAATGTCATGTTCGAAAAGTTCACGGAGAAACACAACCGAAAGTACCGCGATTTTGCCGAACATGGAAAACGGAAGATGATTTTCAGAGACAACATCCGGCAAGTGTTTACACCGTTCTTGATCGAGTAGACAGTTGCGTTGTGATCGAGACGATCGATTGGTGAATTTGCTTCACCAAGTGAGACGCTTGTCATGCTTGTCTTCTGCTCCGGCAAGCGCGCGCGAATCTGTCTGATACATTTCAGCTTTGTGCATTCAACGAACCGAGCCGGACTGAGCTACAAGGTGGCACTGAACCACCTGGCGGACCTGACCAGTGCTGAGATGGCCGTCATGAGGGGACGGAAGCGCAGCAAGGGCTACAACGGCGGCCTCCCGTTCAACAAGGACAAGTTCAACTTGAATACCATCCCCGATCACCTTGACTGGAGGAATTTTGGTACGTGGGTACGACCGGATCAAAATGACATTCTGATGTGAAAGGAAGAAGGATCATTTTGTTGGGATAATGTTCTTCCGGAGGTGTTACGTGCTGATTGTTGCGAGGTTTTCACAGGTGCTGTGACGCAGGTGAAGGATCAGGCTGTGTGCGGGTCCTGTTGGAGCTTTGGTACCACTGGCCACCTCGAGGGAGCTTACTTCATGAGGGTAGAAAGCTGCTGTCAAGAATCAACAAACTGCAATGTTTGATTGATACTTTACCCAATGTTCGTTCTTTCTGCTGGCCAGGAACTGACATAATTCAGTGAGAACAGCCAGTTTCATCGCCCTCTGTGTGATTTCTTCACGACTAATCAGAAGCTCGGAGCTTCCTGGGTGAAGAACAAACGTATTTCAGGCGTTTCCACGTCGAGTTGATGTTTCGGTTGCTTTGTTTGACACACACTCCTTGTTGTCCGCAGACGGGGAAGCTGGTGCGCTTGTCGCAGCAGGAGTTGATGGATTGTTCGTGGGGTGAGGGCAACAACGCGTGCGATGGCGGCGAGGACTTTCGCTCCTACCAGTGGATAATGAAGCACGGGGGCCTTTCCACCGAGGACGAGTACGGACCGTACAAAGCCGCTGCAAGTTTTAGCTGACGCTCAGCACAAAAAGCTGTGACTAGCATTTCGTTTGTTTCGTGGTGTTTTGGAAACCTCGAAGTGTTCGTGTTGTTCATCTTGAATCCAATCAATACTAAAGACTCGTGAAACGTGGAGGCGAGGGCACCCTTCGTGTTGAAATTTCCCCATGCGCGGTCAGGTTCTTCGTTCACGTGAGTAACGTCAATGTTCTTGTTTAGGATGGCATATGTCACGCTAAAAACAACACGGGTCTGGTCAAGATTAGCGGCTACGTGAATGTGACGTCCAATGACCTGGAGGCGTTGAAAATCGCCATCGCGAAGCGGGGCCCGATCTCGGTCGGCATCGACGCGTCACACAAATCACTGTCCTTCTACAGCCACGGCGTCTACTACGAGCCCAAGTGTGGTGAGTGTATCCACATCGCTTCCGTTCTTTCTCGTTTGTTTATGGTATTGTACTGACAACGAAAACGTTCTGCTTTCTCTCGTCCAGGCAACACCCCCGACGATCTGGATCACGCGGTGCTGGCAGTGGGGTACGGCGTGCAAAACGGACAGCCTTACTGGCTCGTCAAGAACTCGTGGTCCACGTACTGGGGCAACAACGGCTACGTGTTGATGTCGCAGCGCAACAACAACTGCGGCGTCGCCAGCGCCGCGACGTACGTCCTCATGTGATCAGGATTCGAAGCGGGAAATCTCGCCTCAACAAAAAGTTGTCGTTGGGTGGGAATGTCGTTTGAAACTGTCTTGTTTGCCCGATTTAGCAGATCTGTCAAAGTAAGATCTTGAGTGTGTCTGACTTGACCTTCGCAAGAGATTTTCCAAGAAAAAAGAAAAGAAAAAGAAATCGTTCGAATCTGATGGCAAATGCTTGAAATTCATTTCAAGGCAGATCATTGGTGGGGCAAGTTGCGTCGATCGTGCTTTCCACGATTCCAATCTGTGATACGAAATGGCACTTGACAGCGACGCCACGTTTTTCACTTTTACCCGTTCGCTTTTTCTCTTTGAAAAATAAGGCGCGAACGTGCGGGCACGAGAAGGCTCCTGCAGCATGTGCGCAATCGATTTCAGCAGAGTAGTTTTGTAACTAACATGACGATGTGCCAACAGAACCAACCACATTTTTTCTGCTGGAGTCAAGACATAGTCGGAAGAACATACCGGTAGCATTTTGTACGTTTCATTTTACAAAGAACGAAATAACTAACTACAACAGCGAGTTTGCTTTGTTGCAACAAATTCTTTGACGAAAAGCGTCCACATTTTGGCGAAAAATATTGCGACTTTGGACGGTCAGTTTCATCACAGGCGTCCAATTTGTGCTGGAATTGAACACCCGTGTCAAAGATTGGACATTAAGCTGGGTTTTTCTCGTGGACTCCACTTGGCGCAGCCGACAAAAGAACGGGAGCAAAATCCTTCATCGCAATTCCGTTGCAAAAGCACGCCACACATTTGTCTGTCAGATGAGCTGAGTGAAGAGAAAAACGTACTTGAGCTGGAAACTTGAGGATGGAATCTGAAATTGAACGTGACTATCTGTGCCAGCTGGGTTTAGTTTCAAAATATCAAAAACTGGTCGCACCACGAGAACAACGACAAAAACAGCGAAACAAAAAACCAGGATTCGACAATGCCGACTCATTTTCACGACGAGAAGGGTTCGAGCACTGGTGGCTGCGAAGCTGCTCACAAACTGGAAATCTCTGTCCGTATTTCGTGTTCATGTTCCGAATGTCTTGTGGTCGACCGTTGGTCTGGCCGTTGGTTGCTTTCAAACAGCAGGTGCAGGTGTTCGATCATAGAGTTCAAAGTTGATTCTATTTTGCTCTTCAAATGTCCAACCTAAAGTGAAACGACAACCTTCTCAGTGTGGACAGGCGTCTGCCCTGAATTCGGGTCATCTTGGAGCATTTCAAAATTGGTGCAATTTCAACAGCTCGATTTGGATTTATTTTTGTAAAAAAGAAATCAAAGGAAAAACAGGATCTGTTCAAATTAGTCAGGCGTTTGAAAGAAATCTAAGTTGCGGCACCGAATGTAACGGGACTGGAAGTCGAGATCATCACCTGTTTGTCTCTCTCGTTCGACTCCAACTCCATTTGGGACAACTCATTTCGGTTGTACAGACTGCGAAGTTGGTTGTACGAACTCACTGCTGCCTTCATTCTTTGCTGCAAGCCTTGCACCTGATTTCCGTGCGCGAGAACAATGATCAATTTCTCAGCAGTCCAGCTGAAAAGATTTGCAATGTGGACCTGACAGTTTCTCTCACGCGTTTACCTTTTTGAGGTCCTTGACAAACATTTCAGCTTTCACCCTGTCACCAAGACGATCCAGCATTTCTCCTTTGAGAGCCAAATAGTTCCCTTGAAGCTGTCTGTATTTCGCTGCCAGTTCCTTGTTCAGCCTGACGTAATGCTCGAGGTTATCCTGCAACAAGACGGACAACTTGTGATTTCTGGAGTCATCTTGTATTTGTGGTAAGAGTTGCTCAACAAAGTTAATTACAATCGAGATGGACATCGCACCCGGTATTCTTCACGAACAACTTGTCGATCTTCAATCATGCTTGCGTGTAGCCTCCTGCTGCTCTCGAGTCTGTCTGCAAGACACCCAGAACTCAGCAGATGAGAAAGGAGTAAATGCGAAGCATTGCCGCCGCCTGAAGATGGAACGATTTGTCACCAGATCGGGCAGCACAACCTGACAAAACCAGCTTCACCGCGTCAAAACGCAAACATCTGACGTGTGGTAGTTCCAACTTTCGTTGGGTAGGGGGTCCGTACACCATCCGAAAAAAGCATGAACAGAACGTTTCGCAGTCAGCGTGTGTCAAAATATGAATGGAGAGAAAGATGCAGCTGTAATTTATTGCGATTGGGCCCATCTCAAGAGGACAGGGTTCTCACACTGCAAAAATGTCTCGAAAAGTCATTGTGTGATTTCACAGGAACCCTTCTGCAAGGTAAGAACCCATTTCTGCTGCGATACGAGCACAAACGACAGGTTTTGTGATCGCAGAGTTGCAGAAGCAAATTTTTCAAGAGCGGATCCAGAGGCGGGGCGACAGAGAAGGATGCACATGTACCGTAAAATCCCGCGTATAACACCCCCTTTTGATGCTAAAAAATTAACACCAAAAAGAGGGGGTGGTCTTATACATGAGGATTTGACTTTTGATATCATTGATCAATGACCAAGCCAAATTTTAAGAGTAAAAAGTAAAAATGAGGAAATATAGTATCAAATGAGAGTCAGATCAATCAAGGGAATATTAAAGTTGAGTAAAAAGAAGGAAATTAATGAAACATTTGCCTGAGGAATACTTTAGGATAAGAATAAATATTTAGAGAAAGTGATTTTAGAGAGGAATTTCTTAAGTTTTGATTTAGAAAAATTTGTATATGTGAGTAAATTTCCAAAAATATGAAAAATGGCTTTGTACTGATTTTGTGGCTGAAAAAAGGGGGGTGGTCTTAAACGCGAAGGGGTCTTATACGCGGGATTTTGGTATTATTGGCCCCGACTCACCACATGTTTCCTTGAATTGAGCGTCCAACAAACCAAGCTTGTGATTTTCTGCTGCAATCTGGACAGTCAATTGGTCCAACTCAAAACTGTAATTGCAGGGAGTTGAAAACTCTTTGAAAGCGCAGACTTTCAAGTGTCTGATATTCGGAAACTACAAATGATAAACTTCCCTTTCTCACCAATTTGTCTCAATTGAGGTCAGTGTTTTCCCCAGCGTTCTCTCCATAACGACGCTGGCTTTGTCCATGTCTCGCATGTTCTCCTTCATCATATTCTCGTTCCAATCCATGTCAGAAAGTCGCTTCTCCACAGCCAGCAGGTGATCCTACGCAACAAGAAAGCAGGGCTTTGAACTCAGATGCATCGCCAAGAGCGCAATCAGCTCTGGAGGATTCACCCTGATCATGAGCAAGAGTCCTCAGGAGAAGGCGGGAGGTGGTGCTGGTGCTGGTGATCACTGCTGAGTGATTGCTTCTGATCACTGCTGTTTGCCAAGTCAGGCAGTCACTCTGCATGATCACTGCCAACATGTGCCTGTTTTGTCACTCCTGATCACAACCAAGTATCCCAGGGGGCAGGCGGTGATCACTGTCGCCCCAATCACAACTGACCTTTGGTCACCCTCTGCCCCTCCCCCCGAAGTAGTGATCACTGTTGCCTCAACTCAAAGCAAATACCACGGACAACACAGGCTTAATCAAACGCTTGTTTCTGTCTCGCCACAAAGTGGTACTTGGCACAGCGTTTTCGCAAGTTTTGCCTGAACACTAACCTGACGCCGCTTTTCTTCCGGACGCAGTGAGTCAATTTCTTGTTCTGTGGAATTCACCAACTCAATCCTCTCTTTCTCCAGATGGTCAACGTCAAGTTTGAGCTCGGCAGCTTGCTTGGCCCTCAGTTCACGCACAGACTGCAATTCGCTCACTTTTCGTGACAACGACTTCACCACAGCCTCAGCGTCCGCCAGCTTCTGAGAGATCTGAATTCAAAACGTGTGTGATCACCTTCTGGGACATGTGGCGCAACCCAACAGGAAAAGAGGAAATCAGACTGACAAATTTGGTGCGGTTTTCAAACAAGTGATCGTGAAACGATGAATGCAATTTTCAAAAGCATTGGCGTGCACATGCCCTTGTTATCTGTCGTTTCGTTTCCATCTTATCTCGCGCCAGATTGGCGGCGTCGGTGTCCAAGTGCGACCGGAGTAGAATTCGTGATTGAATTTCATCCCTGATCTGCGCTTGCAAAGTCGCTTCCTTCGCCTGCAAAGAAAAACAAAGCAGGGAGTTCAACAATTTGCGTGGTCAGTTCCAGGTTGTTCAAAAAGTGTTGTCAGGAAAGAAACTGCAGACCTTCAGGTTGGCTTCTTTGATGAGTGCCTGATTTTGAGTCCTTCGGAATTTGCCGGTCACAATTTTGTTCGTGTCTTGGACTGAAGTCAACTGTCCCTGAGTCAGCTTCATGCTTTCCCGAGTTCTGGATATGTCCTTTGACATTCGTGACATGTTCTTCTCATCAGTTTTTCTGCATTTATCACTGCAGAACCAGAAGGCTCTCATTAATCTCGACAGACAAATAAGACAAAATCATCTACAGAACTTCAGGAGCTCTCTCTTACTCACCAGTCATCAATTTTCTGTGTCATGTCATCAATGTTCAACTGCACTTCTTGTGTTTTTCTTGCCGCTTCTCTGAACTCATCTTCCTTTCTCATGAGACGAATTTTCATTGCCTGTTCTCCTTGCGAAATAGTAGTCCGCTGGAAAAATGATTGGCTGCATCTCAAGTATTTTGGCAGTTCAAACCTGAGCAGCGGCAAAAGACACAAAAAACAGCCAAACCCACCTGATCTTTCAGTTCAGAGGCACACTGAGTGATGGCCTCTTGAACTTTCGTGCATCGCTCCTGCTCATTGAGAATCTTCAAAGTGAGATCATGCACCTTGGCTGACTGCAGTGCTTCAGAGCTTCTTGCGTTCTCATTCTTCACCTGCTCAAAACAATTACCACGTTTTGTTCTGGACCACTGCTATACTATCGAGCAGATTTGTTTTGGATTTGGCTGGGGGCGCAAGTACGGGCTTGTGCTGATTTGAGTGTTTGTGTTTCTCGTACGTGGGCATGTGCAAATGTTGTGTTCGCGCGCGTATCATGCACCTCAACCAAATCTTGGGTGTACCCCCACCTTCTGTGCAGGTGTACGTGTGCGTGACGAACCTGGAAAACCAGAATGTTCTGCTTGTTCATTTCTATCTGTTTACGACTGTCGCTGCAGCACTGGACAAACGAATCGTACTTTTTCTGAGCGTCCAACAAATTGTCACTGTGAAGATCCAAAAGTTATTGTATCGCAGCAAAGATCCTTTGATTCCGTTGCCAACACACATTTCGAGTTCTGCAAAAATGACATCACTGCATCTAAAATACAAACATGATGCTGTCTCACCTGACTGTTTGCAGAGACTGACGAGCGTTGTTCAAGTCACTTTCAACAAAGCGCCGTTCTTTTTGCGCTTTGCCGTGAGCTTGTACTGATTTCGATGTCACTTTCTCGCAAGTTGCGTTGGTTCGCTCGAGCTCTGTGCTTGTCTGAAAAACAAAAAAAAAAACTTTGACACTGTTGAGGAAAACACGGTGGGAAAAGCCCTTTCGTGATTTTGTCGACAAACAGGTGCAACAAGTTTGGCACAATGATGTCCCACACGAAATGTTACCTCGATTTGTGCCCGACTAATTCTGTCCATAGCTTCATCTTCCAACGCAAGTTTTTCTTCCACAAGGGGACTGTGATCACAACACAAATAAACCAAGGCAAATGCACGCGAGAAAAAGGGTCTGGACACAAGTCGCACAAGGTCTCAAAACTTGACGACACACACAACCAATTCGACGACACAGGTTGTTGTCGGAAAACGTACGTTTGTTCAATGACATGAGCCACGGCCGTCTTCAGCCGAGAATTGAGACGTTCCTCTGTTTCAACTGTGCTTGCCAAGTTGGCCTCGATTCTGCCGCGATACGAAACGTTCCATGCCAGTTCACCGATGTCCAGAGCACACGCTTCGTGTTCTGTACAAAGCAGCAAAAATTCAAAAACAAAACAATGATATTCAGGCCATTTGTGTTCAGGCTTTCACTTGTTTTTTTCCCTCTGAAATTCATTGCTGCGATAGATCCACAACACGCCCAGTTGAAAATATTCCAGACGAATCCTGGAAATCTCACCTCTCTGGACCTCTTCTGGCAATGTGTGTAATCTTTGCTCCAGCATGGCATCAACAGTGGAAGACAACATTTGTACTTTTTTCCTTTCCAATTCCAAACATTTTTTGCTTTCTCTTCGATCATTCTCCAGCTTCGCGAGCAGAGTGATCACTTCTCTGACAACATCTTCTGCTTCGATCTGAGCGGCCTCAATCTCCTGAGCCGACCCTTCATTGTCAAATGATGGAAACATGCATTGCAACCACACTTTCAAAGCATTTCTGTCTTTCTATCCGAGTCCAAACCCATTTATAATCATCGTTTTCTGGACACCTTACCAGGAAAAACGTCACCTCCTTGGCCTCTCACGGATAAAGTTTCACCGTCCGACTGATTCTCTGGAACAACTGGAAACTTTATTCGCTTTCGTTTCCTTGCGGAGCAAATCACTTCGTTTTGATGCCCCGATACCAAGCGTTTCTCAGACGACCAACAATTCATTGTGCCTTGGAGAACTTCCAAATGTGAGATCGCCTTGTTGATACTGGGGTGAGTTGCGGTGGTGAAATCCAAACTTAAAGGCAACGATATCTCTGGCAGTTTTGGCCATTCGGGTGGCAATGCCTTGAACTCACCTACAAACCGTACACAAATAAACTCTTCAACTTCTGCAAAAAATCATTTTCATGCTCCAACCGAACAATCATCCGGTTGGTGACGCAAAGATGGAATCGCTTGTTTTCCATTCATTGATCTGCCGAACCACAATGTTTCAGTTCTTGACACAGAAAGAAACACTCACTTTGTACAGACACAGAGTCACTTTTGTCAGATGCTACCTCCAACTCCGAACACTCTTCGCTTTCAAGCACCAGGACATTTCCAAGTACTGCGTGAGGCATCACGTCGACGGGGCTTTCGTCCATTCTTCAAACCAAAAATGACACGTGAGAATTCACGATGGTTAGCTCTCGAAGTGAGGCCAAAGTTCTCAGGGTTGCCTGAAGGAAGTGGAAGGTTGAAAACGAAGTATTTTGCATCTCAGATCTGGAACATCTTGCGATCCGAAAGAACTCTGTAGGATCCAGATCCAGATCTAGATTTTATAGACTAGATCCATTCAGATCTGTAGATCTACCTCAGTGGAATCTGGGTACTGACCTACATCCACGATACTGGCGACGCCAGTGGCAGTAGTATTAGGGCCCGTTACTTGGTGCACACTTTACGTTTATTCTTCATATTTTTCAGGTTTTTTCATCAAAAGAAAGAGAATTGTCTACATCTCGAATCAGCTTCAGCTTACGATGTTAAATAAAATCATTCAGTGTGGAGTGATTTGAATTCG
>JAAUXT010059932.1_pt1 | contig 13451 bp, 13 predicted proteins | sample 7278171 | NCBI WGS metagenome assembly JAAUXT01 (sample SAMN14350112, study PRJNA611818) | marine sediment metagenome | isolation source: surface marine sediment (1.8m) | place: French Polynesia: Moorea | collected 2018-08
GCGGCACAAATATGATCTGCTCCTGCCCAAATTATCTGCTCACTGAGAAGTACAATAACTTTGCCAGAGGTCGGTGTTGTTCATGAAAAAGGATTGGTGTGATAATTGGTGTCATCCAAGTGACAGTGCATGTAATACTTGGCTGTTGCGTTTACGCAAAATGCCAACAATTATTTCAAATGGGATTTCCTGGTGTGCGCACCATTTGCGCACAAACTGCTTCCACGCAAAATAAATGTCCCGTGGAAATGAAACTCCGCCTACCATGAAAAGGCGCGAATGGTCGGATGCTACCATGGTAGCTGATGCCACTGAACCAAGGAACTAACTTCAGCTACCATGGTAGCCACTGCCGCTGTTCTGATCATCCCCGCAAAATCTACCATAGTAGCCAGTGCCGCTCTCCTTACAATCGGCAAATCGAGGCGTCAGCACTTTTAGTGTTAAAGGAAGCACAGCAGTTGAGCGATGAGATCATGGAGAGAATAACACAATATACTGCCTTCAGTTGTGTATCCCCTTCGCCTGCATTTACAATCAAGTCAAGAGGAGTGTTCAGAGGAGTGTTCACAAATGCTGGAGGAGGTCAGTCATTGAAGATAGGGTCACCAGATGCTTTGACAGGAATTTTCTGTTGCTTTTTGGTTGACTGCTGCAGATGATACAAACTCATTGCACGGTCTCACGATTGATTCTTTGCGACACAATCACGGGAAACCACCAAGCCAAAGGACTGCACGTCAAAGTGTTTCTTTGCTCATGAGCCGATTCGCGATCTACCCATAAAATCCCGCGTATAAGACCCCCTTTTGATGCTCAAAAATTAATGCCAAAAATGGGGGGTGGTCTTATACGTGAGGATTTGACTTTTTGTATTAAAGTGAAGAGTAGAAATGAGCAAGTTTTTCAAAGTGTCAAAAGAGAGTAGGATGAGTCAAGGAAGTATCAAAGTCAAATAAATAAAAAGGGAAATTTATCAAAAACTTGCCCAAAAAATAGTATTTATAGCTTTTAGAATAAGAATTCTTATATTTATTCAGAAAAAAATATTTGGAGAAAGTAATTTTAAGAGTAATTTCCTAGGTTTTGATTTAGAAAAACTTCAAATTTGCATGTGTGAATAATTTTCTTGAAAATATAAAAAATGGCTTTGAACTGATTTTGTGGCTGAAAAATGGGGGGGGGGTGGTCTTATACGCGAAGGGGTCTTATACGCGGGATTTTACGGTATTTGCAACTGCGTCCACGGTTCCCAAAAATCTGCAACTGACATCAACATGTAAGCAAAATTGATATGTGTTCACAAAGTTTTACACGCCTTGAACAACGAACACACTGCCAAATCTTTTCAACTGATCAGACCCTTGGAGTCAAGGGGAAGTGGCCCAAATCCTCGGGCGGGTCGGGGTGCTGCAATGAACATCCGTGAGGGGAGTGTGTGGACTGTCCAGAATTCTATCAGGGGGCTCGGCTGACTCAGTGGGCACAAGAAGAGAAGGGTATTTTTGTTCTGGGCACTCAAGGGTCGATCCATGAATCTGCCCCTGACAATCTCCTCTTTTCCGCAATGTGGAAATCAAGAACTTGAGGCCACGTTCTTTGTCTGAAGATGGGACAACGAATGTTATTCAATCTGTGGTTTGCTTTGTTTGAAATTCTGCCTCTGGGTCCATGCATTGCAGCGAGCACAGCGATTCTCCTGGACATTACATTATGATGGATGCGAAGGGATGGCCCTCGATATTGAATTGAACAACAATGAACAACAATGCAGGCGCAGCGATAAATAACGTGGGACCGGTCCATACCACAGTCCATACATACATTGTGAATACACTGTAAAGATGGTGGAGACCTGCTTCTTGGTGCTGTACAATGGGAAGCCACTCTTGGTTTTCACAAGTAATGCGAAACGAAGGACAAATGCCAGCCGCACACAAAACTGTAAAAAAGTCAAGCATTCGCTGCAGCAGACCTTTTGAAGTTGACCGTCCAGCTCTTCAACTGGCGACTTGTTTGTCCGCAAAACTGGATTGAAGAAAACAACTGAAGAGGTTTTCCAGCCAAAGCTGGAAACAACATGTGAAAAGCAAAAAATCTTCGATGTTTCTGGGCGTTTTTCGGCCTCGTTTGGGACAATACTTCTGACATCGTTGTGGCCCAGGAGCTGCCCGGGGTGCTTTATGTTCACGGTAATTTGGAAAAAATGACAATAATATTGACTCTTGAGAGAAATTGCTCGCTTCAACTGGACAGGCTCATTCCCCGAACTCCACAGAAGATTCGGCTGCATCACTGGAGAACAGACATTCAATTGCGTCCTTACAAATTGATCTCCTTACCCATGTTGCACTTTCACACGCACAGACCTCTTGTTGAAAAACACGATCTGAGGCCTGCAGATGCAGTTGGGAATTATCCATGCTCATGGCAGGGACTATTTGACGCTGCTGGGCTCATAGTTGTATCCAGTCCTGCCCATGAGGTTTGGGCGACATTTGCTTCACTTTGGTTTGTGTGTGAGTTGAATTTGTGAGTGGTTGGTGGTATGTTTTCGGGCGTACCTTAAACTTACGTGCGTGTTCTGAATTACCAGAGCTGTTTGTTTTGTCGGTGCATCTGCATCTGTAATTACTGACTGATGAGAGCCTAGAGCTGGCAACACGAACATGAAGTATCGTTTTCAAAGGATCTCACGAAACAGCGAACACATGTTGGGCAATATTTTCCGAGATAAAGAAACCTTTTCGACAAAAACTAACTTCAAAATCCTTCATTTTGTTTGCAGAATGACAACTGCGAGGAATACAGCGATGAGGTGGAGAAAGAGGAGGCTACAGTTGTGACGCCAGCGTGGAAGTCTGCACAGATCAGTGTTTTTACCAGCCTCTAGGGGAAACCATGCGAACCTTGACTCTGATCTCCCTGACCTTCGGTCTCGCCTCCACGGGCGCACTGCTGCTCGCCGTCGCCACGGACTACTGGCTCTACACGAGCGAACCCGTCAACATCGAGGAAATGATGATGAACGGACAGTCGGACGTCAGTGAGGAGGAGTTTCCACTCGAGTCAGTCGACGGAATGAAAGACGAGTACCTGATGAACGAGTCGCTGCCCATGATTGTCCCTGAGGCCATCAAGCTGCACTCCGGACTCTGGCGAGTCTGCGTCTACTACGAGGAGGAAGGCCTCGGTGAGTCAGTCTCTACAAGGTGAAAGAACGGGCAAGATGGTTTGCGTGTTTCGTGGATCAGTCTACCCTTCCAAGTTCCTCCAGTGTTGTGGTGCAAACGACCAGTTTTTGTGGCCGTTGGTGGTCCGCTTTGCTCATCATGGTCCTTGATGATGACTGAAGCTTGTGCAAACTGACTTCTGCTTCAGTGACTGCTGATATCAAAACACACAGACTGGAAGCAGGGTTCCCAACACCAAGTCTCCGTACGAATGCTGGTATTCAGTTTTGCCTTCGAGCCACGTTTCTCTGACTCGGGCTCGTCAACGACAGGAGTTGCAAATTGTGCTGACGAGATACGACGTGCCAAAGCTGCGCGTTGTTCTGTGATTACACATGTTCAGGTGGAAGAAAGGGCTGTGCAGACAAACGACTTTTGTCAGGGAGGAAACTGCCAAAGACACATCAAGTGGTCGTCTGTGACCTTTGTCCTGAAGGGTGACTGTCGCAACTCTCTCCGTATGCTCACGAGCAGCTCGATCTGCAGCAGAGTTCCCTGGTTCCCTGGGCTCTAGTCTGTGGGACATTACGAGATTCGTGCAGCGCCTCCCAATTACGAGCATTCCGCGATCTTTCCGTGACCGCCTGTGCTTCAGCGAATGCCTGTGTAGCAGTCTGCTTCTTCAGGAAAGCAACGACTGCAGCTCGACGTGAGGGAAAGCCCTTCATTATACGTCTCACTGTGCGACTGACAAAGACGACACAATGGAATCTATCTCGCTCGCGAGGCAAACATATATTTTTGTTCAAAATTATATGAAGACGCTCGAAAACTTTTGTTTGTGACACCAAATGCCCGGACAAGCAATGGCTGCTGCAGATTGACCGGCTGTGGTTTTGTGTTCCAAATCGAATGTCCATCCACCTTGAACTGTGAAGCACAAAGAACCTCTTAATTATTTGCTGTTTGAAGGCACGCGGGCAAAAAATTACAGGCATTCCTTCAAGCTGACGCTTTTGTCACACAGCAAGTCCGCTCAGGGCTCAGGCTCAGGGCTCCTTCTCGAGGCCAAATCAGATCAACAACACTGACGGCCGCCTTTCAGGATACTGACTTTAGCCATTGGCTTTGCACAAGGAAACGCCAACGAATTTGATTCCCAGCTATCTTGCAAAGAAAAATCTCGAATTTCTTACGCATCTAGAGTTTCTCAACGTTTCCTTTTGCACCAAATCGGTGTCTCAAATGTGAAATGAACGTCAAAAGTGCAGAATGTTGCTGTTTTATGATTACGCACAGCGACAGCTGTGAATTCCCACCTGATTCCAAAAACGAGACGAGGTTTTTTCTGCGTGAAGGCTCACGTCATCGGATTGCATTGACGTTATACTTGCCTTTGGCTCAGTGTCTTGACCAAAAAGACCTGCGCACCCCAACTCGATGATTGGGTGGGTGGGGGCAAAACGGGTACGAGTGAGGAGATTGGGCGGTGAGGGGTATGGGTGGGGACCAAGGGTTTGAGAGTCAGCGGGTAAGCTGGGATAATGAGGTTGTGTGGGACAAAAGTACAAGTTAAAGGAGGTCATAGATAGGCTCGTGGTGGCCAACATTTGCAGACAGACAAGTTTGAAGACGAGCTGTGTGTGTTTGGCCTGCGCTTGAGGCACTTTATTTGGAGGAAAACGTTACCCATGTTGGTGTCATTCACAAAGTACCCCGTGGGCAACAGGACGTACAGCCATGCAGGAGGATGTCCGGTAGTGCTGTCAACTCTCGATTGTCTGTTTTCGCGAAAAAATTGAATTGTACCGGTGCTGAGAAATTGTGATGGTTCCGACCAAAAAGCCCAATCTCGTGCTGATGAAAACTTTGGAAAATGCGAGTTTGTGCGAGCAAATTTCCGGAGTGGGGAGTAATTTGCGGCACGGGTGTGAGATTTCGGCCGTTTCATACGAAAGTGTGGGTTCACATCGCGACCCGAACGAACACAAGCAAGACCTTTTTTTGGTTGTCGACTTTATGGGTTGGACTGGAGGTGATCTGCATTCAGGTGGACTCCTTGAGAAGGACACACAAGTCTTGAACCTGTGTGCTTTCTCTTTCTTCTGAAAGCTTTCTTTGTCCACAAAGAAGCGAAGTTGACTCGCTGTGACACGCTTCAGAAAATTTTCAAGAAATGTAGGTGTTGTGTGCACCTGTCTGAAATCGATCAGACCAGCGCTGTCTTCATCGTCTGCTTTGTGTCACTCCAAGCAGTTGCTTTTCTGTGTCGACAAGTCATCAGACAGGAAAATAGCTTTTACAAATCTCCCGTCAGATTTTGAGCTTCATGTTGGATTTACGGTGGGGCAGGAAAGAAGGGGCCTCGACTGTGGGATTGATTGAGAGGGAATCTGACAAACTTCTTTCCTTTGAGTTCAAAGACTGCTTGCACGAAAAGTTTTTTGAAAATTATAAACCCACAACGAATCTGATGTCCAGAAAAGTCGTGATCATCGGGCAACAAAGCATGAACTTGCTCTTTTCAATGCGACTCCCAACAGTGTAAGAGGTTTGCGGATCACGTTCAGAAAGCCTATGCAGTCTCCCGGGGTGTTTTTCCTTCAGCATGAACGAGGATGATGATTGAGATGTTCACGTCAGAAATGTTCAAAAACAGCTGATCCTTTTGGAGGACGCCGTCCCTGAATGGAAGCTAAAGACACAGGAACAGTTCACAGATGTGTACCAGGTTCGTGCAGAACCTGCTGCGATGTTTGGTGGGCCAGACTCTTGTGAATCCTGGACTCACATTTGGGTCGAGTCTGTGTGCACAATTGAAGAAGCCAGCATTTTTGACGCCATGAGTCTGGGATGCAACCAGTATACACCAGTTAGACTCGAGTTTCGGGAGCTGCTCAGATGTTTCCCCGCGACAAAGAGTGGGTTTCTTGGAAAGAACTCCTTGCACAGTGATTGTTTCAGGACTTTGGTCTCAATGTCAGAAACTAATTTTCGCAATACGTACACGTTTGTTTTTGTGCCATGTCCTTTGTATTTCGTTTGCATGAGAAATAGCGCTGACAGTTTTCTATTCTTGATGAAAATGTAATTTTCAAGCTGCAGCCATGAAGTTTGCATGGAAGCGTGTTGCACAAGACGCGTGGTGGTTCCACGATTCATCACGTGCACTCACGAATTTGGTAACGCGTGGTTAATTTTGCCAATTCACCAAGACCAGTAGTTTCAGTGCCAGAAACTTACAACCCTTGGTGAGGCTGCTTTTCACGGTTGAAAGAGGTCACAAGAATGGGAAAGAAAGGATGTCCACAACAACCGCACACAACCCGAAGATACAGTCGCCTGCAGTGACTGCAAAAAGTCAAAGAGCTTTGATGACATTTCTGTTCTGGACTATTCCCCACCTGAGGCTTGGACTTGACTGCTTTCTTCAGACATTTGATTTCAGAAAAAGGCATTTTATAACATGAGAGCATTTGGAACTGCCATCAAAACCGTGTTCGAAGATATTTCAAGTGCTAAAAGTTGGGCTTGACACAACAAAGCTCAATTATGTGTGGCTTGTGGCAGGAACTTTCCATTCTCCCTACATAGTTCCAGAACTGCACTTGTGGGATCACATTCATGACTCCAGCAAAACGTTCTCTCTCCTCATTTTCAGATTATCCATCCCAGTGCACGACCATTGGCTACAGTCAGACGTGGGAGCGGGTCGAAGGAGGCGACACCACCAACTCTATACTCCGTGAGTTTCTCACATCAGGGCCCCTTGTCTTTCTCACCAGGCGGTTCTCACCGTGTCCTCCGCAGCAAGTCTTCAGAAAATTTTCCCTGTCGCGTTGCAAGAGAAAACAGGCAATTCGAGGTTTGGTGGATCAGGCAGATCATATAACTTCGTGGAAAACACAAGAAAAACACAAGCCTCACTTCCTACAGCCTAATTATTGTTGAAAAATACTGATGCCAAATGTCAGACTCTGCAACTTTGAAATCACTGCGTTTTCGATCCAGAATTTTTTGAAAGTGCTGTTTGATCGAAGAGAGCGTCGCGCTTGTGATTGGACTGTACATTGTTGCAGTGAACGCGTGATTTGCTCAGCCTTTCACCCGCATCGCTCTTTTGCGCAGGTTCGATGCGCCGCTCATCGCCCGTGGTCGTCGTGTCGCTGCTCATCCTGATCGTCGCGCTCGGCTTCAGCACGGTCGGCAACACCAAGCGCGACGCCAAGACCGTCTTCGGTGCTATGCTGTACGTCGTAGGAGGTGAACAATGTCCCTTTCTAGAGCTATACAAGGAATTGCCACTTCTTGGCAACAAACCCAACCGAGGAAAGTCGCAGGTTTTGCTCAGTCAAACATTACTTGCGCAACAGTGTCATCTCTCACGCCACAAGAAAAGGGTGAGATTCGTTGACGAAGTAGACGGAAAAAACAAACCAAGTGCGCGTCATGCGCTGCAGGTGCATGTTCATTTGAGGTGCAATCGGTCACTGGAATGCAGAAGAAACACCGTGATCTTTCTCGGTTTGTGAAAGATGTTCAAAATTGTGAGCTCTTTGTTCATTGCCGCATCTCGTGAGCTTCAGAGAATCTCCATCGCTGTCTTACACTGAACCGTGTTCTATTTCTTGTGCGGTGAGAGGAGTGCACGGACTCAGGTGGTGGCAGTTCCTCATTTGTGAACTGTCTCGTGCCCCGCGCTCGAGTCTGTTGTTTTAACTCGTCCGCCCTTGACTACAAATCAATGTGGACAATACAATCCCGTGTTCAGAGAACAGCTAATGGTAAAGAATGAAGGCTGAAGGAGCTTCTGGGCTCATTTCTTCTGCTTCAAGGGAAGGAATTCTCTTATTGGCCACTGGAGAGCGCATCCGCCATGTGTATGTAAAATTACGAGAAACATTTTGCGCAGGACCTTGGAAGGTCCTGGCTGTTTGAAATCCATTTGTATGTTTGTTGGCACTCAGCGAGTCAAGCAGTTCCTAATGTGCGGCGAAATTGGTCATTTAGTGTCAAGTCTTTTCGGTATTCGTGTGCTCAAGTTGACTTGAATAAGATACGTGGCCCAAAACAATTTGCACAGTCGGGAACGATGCATCCCCACAAAACGCTGCCAAACACGACGAGCATCTGTGGACAAACAACGAATTTGGCTGTTCCTGTATTTTTCCTTCTTCTTTGGAGGAAATGTGGCGCCATTCAAGAGCATGAAGTGCATGGAATAGGTCGCTCAAACAAATCCACCCTCTTGTCTGTGTCTTTTTGCGAGAAAAAAGGCGTTCATAATCTTCTGCGATCGGGTTTACGTACGCTTGACCAAGTAAGCGAACATCATCAAAAAGAGGCAGAAAATCCTGACTTCCGATGTTTGATTTCCTTTACAGAACGCCTTGATGAAGGTCTGTGGATCACTTCTGTTTTGAAGACATTTCTTTTTCAAATTTTATTTGTCTATGTTTCATTTTGCAGCTTTAACCCTGGCCATGGGAGTGATATTCTACATTTCTGCCGTCAACGACGAAGTGTCACATCGCAAGAAGCCACATCCCGGCGCCTCTAAAGAGGCGCAGTTCCATTATCATTACGGGTAAGTGTGTGTCCCACGTCGTGAAGGAATCCCCTTGCTCAAATCTCCCGACCTTTTCCGGATTGTCAAGACATATCTGTTGGTCGCAGCACTTGTATCCCATGTTTCCTCCTGGAGCGTCATGCACCACTTTTCTTGGTTGTCAGAAACTACCCACGCGCTGTGCCCGAAAAAAACCTGCTGGGACAAAATTCGTACAGTTTTGGAAAGGAATGAACCAGACCCGAACATTTTGCGTAAAGCGGAAGAATGACTGCATACTGTAGGTCTTGTCTGTGAGCAAACGCATGAAAGGTTTCGAGAGTTGACAAAAGGCCTTCAGGAACACCGGTTGAAGAGCGAAATTTGACCTTTTTGTCAGAACAGCAGACAGAGGAGACTCATGCAAAGCAAAGATGTTTTTCTGTCCTGGAAGAGGCTGCAGCCAGACACGGTTTCGTTCTTTCTGCTCGATGGTGCGACTTGATGTGGGGTGTTCGGTCTGTCTATTTACATTCCTTCTCCGTCTCTGTGCATACAGATGGGCATTTTTCTTCGCGGCGGCCGCCTTCGTGTGTGCAATGCTGGCTGCCGTCTCCAACGTTACGCTGTACATCAAGCGCTACTCGAAGATCGAGGACATGGCGCTCATCATTCCTGGTCTCGAGAAGCGGTCCGGGTTCGATTTCTCAAGCAAACTCGTGGAGGAGGCTGAGTCGGAGAGCGGCATACCCAACAACACCATCATCTTGTGAACGCCTCACGTCGTGCTCCAGCCTGACGAGCCAACGCCCAGGGAGTTCGTGCTCGTTTGTTTTTGAGGATGTTGCCTGTTCTCTTCAGCTCGCTCACAGTGGGAAACGCAGTGACAAGGTGACTGGTCAGCAGACATTCAATGTTTTCAGAGCGACAACGCTGTTCAGCGAGTGAAAACCTGGCAGCAAACCAAATAGGACTGCGGGGTCTTCAAACTGGCAAATGTTCAGTGCAGAATCTGTACTGAGCGCCACTGAAGCCCCTCTTGAATGAGATGAAAAACTTCCAACTCCTCTGTAAATAATTTGAGGATCAGTTTGAACATTTTGAAGAGATCAGCGAAGTCTCGACTTGACAACACATATTTTTACTGTTCTTCTTGTGTGAGAGCTGCGTTTTGTGGGCAGATCATATGACAGCAGCTTCAAACAACACACGTGAAATCACGCACGAAGGATACGAGTAGCAACACCAGGACCTTTTGTCCGTGTGTTCACGCTGATATGAAGCACAGGAGATGATGGCGAATGATGCTTGAATGAATGAATGAATGAATGAATGAATGAATGAATGAATGAATGAATGACGCTTGTCTCTTTCTGCAACGGGTCCATGGACCATGGAGGAGTTCGGCCGTGATGGTTTCGAGCTCCAACCTTGACAAAATTGCACGTGTACGCTCGTACATGTGCATGGAAGGAAACAATTTGGGTTGATTTGCAGGGAGGTTGGGTCCCTCCCCGGGATCCTTCAGAATTCTATTTGACGTGTTTTTCACAAGTAACTTCGAAAGTGAAATCAATGCAAGTAGCTTGAAAAACGTAGTTGACTTCTTCCTTGAACTATGCAGCCAGCAAGCCTGACGTGTCCAGTTCGACAGTCCTCACGGAAGCTTATGAATTGCAACATTTCACTTGTAGTGCGAAATTGTACAGGTGATATATTGAAAATAAAGACAGCCAACATTGAGAACATTGTTTGACAAGTTTCTGTGCCCGTGTGGTCAGCAACCCGGCTCTGTCGACACGATGACCTTTTGTTGCTGATGGTCAATTTGTCCAGTTCTTGGGACATGTTTCGCTTGGGGATAGTTTTCTGCTCAGAATTCCGTCTCGTCTGCAGGGCTCGGCAGACATCAAACAACCAGCAGCGTGCACGCTGCCGAATGAGGACTCTGTCAAACTCTCTCCGTGGACAACGATTGACCTTGCAAATTCAAGACGGCTCGTGGCTCCTCCGCCCGGTTGGGAGGAAAGACACAGAAAGCAAGCGAACTCTGACTGCCATTCCCAGAGCCATGCCGATTCCTGACACTCCATATCCAGCAAATGAGTCGGTCTATGTTTTATCGCTCGTTCATTCTGCTTGATAGAAGCTGGACCTGACGTCCCCGCGGTCCTTCGTTGAGAAGCAATAATACAGATCCACATCTGTTTCTCGTAAACTCGATTAGGATCGGACCATGTGAAGAAGACTCTTGGTACACAAAACTTGTGGGTTGGGCATCGTTTTGGGCCCCTGTGCCGAGGAAAACTGAAGTGGTGTGTTGCACCGCTGCATCAAAATCCAATGTGTTTCAGTTGCATGTGTGCCTTTTATTTTGACACTTCAGAAGAGCCATCAGAACACACTAAATTGCACGTTTGTCCACCGTTTTGCGTTCTGCAACCTGCGTGCCGTTATCACTGCACTGGGACCAATCTTCGTCCTGCGTCGACTTGCTTTCATATGAACCTGCGCCATTCGTCGACTTGATGCACGTTCATTGAAGCAAATCCGAAACTGGGTGAAAAATCTTCGTCCGGACCATTTTTGGTTGCTCATTCATTGTGTCGCGAACAGACTTTTGTGTCCCAGCGTCGCCTGGTGCAACTGGCTTCAGGTGTGGATTCCAGGTTACGTCGACCTTTCGTGCAGAAGTGTTGTCGATATCGAGTTCGAGTATCGAGGGCTGGTCTGGTTCGGAGTCAAAGGAAATGGCCTGGCTTTGCATGTCATGTGCCTCGGATCAGTGTTGTACTCCAAATCCTGCTGAGCCTGGTCAGAAAGTGGGGCCACGGTTTGTCTGCCCCCTGCTTTTCGGGAAAAGGAGAATCAAGCTAGAAGACTTTCTCGTCAGTACTGTGGGCTTGGCCCAGCTATGTTCGCTCGAAATGACAAAGTTGACGAATCAAAATTGGAACAACATTTGAAAACCAAACTGAAGACACCTTTGGTGGACACAACAGCACAATCTGTTTGCAATTGTTTGTGGGACAGAGGGAAACAAAACACGTTACCGAATATCGGAGCATTGGAGCGGCAGTTTCAAGTCGAGGCGCTCCTACTGGATGATCTGTCTTCTTGGCTCTTCATGTCTGTGAATAAGATCACCACTGGAATAGATCCTGTCTTGGTCCAAAGCCTTGTAATCTAGCATCTTCATCCAGCTGCAGTAAAAATTGTCAGCCGCCAAGACCACCCTTCCAAGGCCGAAATGCTTCAAATGTATCGAAAGTGCGACAAAAGATGTCTTCCCGACAATGTTTTTCACTTTGTACACACCAGATGAATCTGGGCTGCTTCCGCAGATCACCCAATTAAATACTGCCGATAAATCAGATGATCTGCGCCTTGCAAATATTGAGGCTTTCGAGACACAGAGGAACGATGTCATGATTAGATACTGCGGTTGTGTTCGGTTGTTTCGTCCCAACGTGCCTTGTTTGTTGCGTCCAAAGATTTTGTTGTGAAACACCCAACCTTTGTGAACTGCACTGTTCTACGAGTTCTCATCGGACGTGGTGTCAGAAGCGCGTGATGTAACGAAAAGCAGTGGAGCCCTGTGTCCACTGGGGAGACAAGGTCGGGCATACTGGTGTCATTGGACCAACGCCTCGGACCTCAGGTGTTGCTCCTGAAAGATGTATCGATCCGGCACATGAGGGTGATTTTGCAGCTTGTTAAAGACCAGAGCCGTTCATTCCCAAGAGATCACGGCGGATACAGTGTTCTCCTTTCTGCCTTGACAGCCGAAGCTTCTTCACCGCAATCTCACAGCTCAGGCGGAATCTCTTTCACTTCTGTTGACATGGATGGGAGTTCTGCGTTTTTTGACAAACCTTCTGGTTCAGAAACCTCCAAACTTCTTTTGTCCAACGCGTCTTTTTCTTCGTGGCCAAGACGTCAGAACTGGGTGTGTTCAACCTGTGTCCTGATCTGTTGTTGATTTGCTCAGTGCGGCTGGAGCACACTTCAGTTGCATCAGAAACAAAGAAGCAAATTTGTACTTTCTGTCCTTGAAATTTATGTGTTTACTTCATTCAACCTTGATGCAGTCGGCAGCACAAACGACCTCAAACACACAGTTCCACAGTTGCCGGTTTCTGAAGTTGTACTCTTTTGCCTTTTCGGAGCTTCTTTTTTCCAGTTGGCGGCCAAACACATTTGCAGTGTCTGAATGTTCTCCTTGGGAAGACCGACTTATTTGGTGAACAAGGCGAAGCGACGCAGCGCGGACCATTCTACACCGAGCACAGCTGTAATTGAGCGTCGTGCGGGGCATACCGATGCTTCAATCAAAACAAAAAACCTAATTGCTCTGCAGGCTTACGCCTCGAATGTGTGGGAAGCCACGGCAGCTGCTCAGAATCTCCAGTGATGAATTTTCAACTCGTGCAGGTTTCTGTGTCAACTGTGAGACACTGAGCTGGAAACGCTTCCACGACTTTTCTGTGGCTTTTTGCTGAGTGGTGCCAAGGCTTGCACTCTTCTTTTTTTGCACAAACAGCAAATGAGCGAAAGGAAGGCTTTGTTGTGGAGGAACATTCACCACGTCAAGTAATTGTCATTCTGATGATATTTTCAGCAGAGAAGAGCCCCCCACTATGGGGCAGAGATAATGAGGGCGGGAAGGCCTCTGATTGGTCTAGAATTCAAAATCCAGCCTTCTGATTGGTCCAGAGGCCAAGTGCCCC
>JAAUXT010093488.1_pt1 | contig 13447 bp, 19 predicted proteins | sample 7278171 | NCBI WGS metagenome assembly JAAUXT01 (sample SAMN14350112, study PRJNA611818) | marine sediment metagenome | isolation source: surface marine sediment (1.8m) | place: French Polynesia: Moorea | collected 2018-08
ACTGAGTACACTTGCACTGCAAAAAAAAACATGAACAAGAACTTAAACATATGTTGTCAAAATTGCGCGGTGGCTGGAAAGATCCTCTGTGGGGTAGACGTGACTTCAACAACGCAGACAGTGGGTCGACATGACTGGTCTTGACACTCCGTGTCAACTCGTCATTTCCGCACCAAAAAACATGCTTTGTACACTAAATGCTTGTGTAATCTCTCGAGCTAAAGCTCTTGAGAACACACGCACATTTAGTGTACTCAACATGTTCTTGAAAGGTGTGGAAATGACTTGTCATCCACGGCGTGTGCCGACCATTCAGTCGCACCACTGTCCGCGGTGGTGAACCCTAACTTCTTGTTGAGAAACTCTAGAGATCTTACAGAGCTGCAAACGTGGGAAAAGCGTGCATTCTTGCAGCCCGTACAGATGCGCCCCACGTACCACGTCTCCTCTCTGTACCAGTTGCGCTAAAACTGCCTGTTGAAACGGGTCGCTCCGCCAGGTGAGCGAGAAGAGCGCAGCTCACCCACGAGCGTGTGTTGTTGTGTAGAAAGAACACTGGGCTCGGGAAGCCGCTCGGTCGGTCGGCCGGCCTGCTTCTCAGCGTGGAGTGTGCATTACCAGCGCTTTGCTCTGTTTCTCCAGGATAAATAGATCGGGGGAGCGGGTGCTGAGGCTTTGTTGTGAGCGGCTCTGCAGCAGCGAAGGTGACTTCAATGTGAGGAGCCGTCAGCTGGAGCAGCATCAGGTGTTTTATTGGTCGGATCAGATGCGGATTAGCGATTAGCGGGATTAGCGATTTAGGATCAGGAATCAGGCCAGTTACATCTGCTGTCACTGAAGTGGTCGCGATACCTTGAAGCCGTTGCTCGCGTGCGGAAGACACAATAGCTGCATTGCTCGCAGCCTGTAGTCGCAGTCCCGTTTCACTGATGGAGGCGCGTGGCGTCGTGGACGGAGGAGGGGCGGGGGCGGGGGCGGGGGACGCCCCGCAGGCGGCGCCGGGAGACCCCCCGCTGCCCAGCGCCCGAGCCAACCCGTCGGCCACGTCCCTGGACCACGTCCCGCACGGCCCGGAGTGGCTCCCCAAACCCATCGACAAGAGGCTGGACCGGCTCAAGAAGAAGCGCCATCTGTTCGGAGCGTCCAAGTCGTCTCAGTATTCGGAAAGCCTCTGCAGTTTCGACACGGCGGACACAGGTAGGTGGCGCTGTGAAGACGAAAGTGAAAGTGAAGGGTTCGTGGAGAGAGGAGTCAAGGTGAGACACACAGATTCAGAAGGCTTGTCTGCTGTTTTGTTTTCAACACCCCCTCTGCAGATCACGCACTGTACAGGATGTGTTCTGGGGATGGATCATGCTCCACCTTCTGAACCAGCATCTTTCTGCGCGTGATGTTCGAGACGCTCCAGGTGGTGTTGACTGCTGCTGTAAAGGTCGCTGGGTGCAGCCCCATTGCTCAGGATCGAGCTTCCCTTTCTGCACAATGGCGCAGTCTGAAGCTCTTCCAGGGGCTGACCCAGGAACAGGTGAGGGGGCGTCAAGGAACCAGGTGGTGCAAAGAAGTTTTTTCTGCCGGGATCCGGGGGGGGGGGGCGTACCCTCACGGGCCTCCTGGACCCGACCCCTGGGTACTTCACCCTCCTCCGTTTGTCGGTTGCACAGCAGCCTGCTCCACATTCCTTCGGACGCCATCACGCGGCATCACGTGATCACAGCGGAAGTGAGGGTGTCACGTGATGCGAGCGGAAGCGGCGGCGTGGGCGCGGCTGGAGTCCCGGATGTATCTGTGACAGACGCTTCCCGCGGAGGAAGACTGAGCACCGCCCGACTCGTCCAATTAGTGCGTAGCAGCGACGCCAGCGTCAGGTGATCAAACGCGCGGGGCTGCTGGAAAATTCCAGCATCTTTGGTGTGTTTTGTCTGAGGAGCCTGGCCTGCTTGACACGTTATGTGGCAGCTCAGAGACGGGTGGCACGGGGCTCTGCCTCATTCCTAAACATGGGCTGCGGCGTTCAGCTGCTCTCAGGGTCCATCAGAACACGGACCGACACTTGACGATAGACAAGAGATCATGAACCACAGGAACTGAAGGGCGCTGCATCAAAGGGAAGTGTTGAAGTGCCATTTTGCACTGGCGCTTGGACACTCAGCTTGACATCTGAGGGAGCCAAAGGTGTCGCTGCAGGGAACAACAGGACGACAACAGGAGTGGAGACCAAGTTCTAGGATTAGGGTGGGGGGCAGGGACAGGGGCCAGGAGCTAGGGCATGGGGGCTGGGGTGTGGGGGGGCAGGGGCATTGAGACCAGGGGAATGGGAACACAGGGGGCCAGTGTCTTGGGAACCAGGCGTGGGGGCTGGGGTGTGGGAGCGGAGTCCAGGCTCCCTGACCCGGAGGGACCCTGCATGGTTCTCTGTCTCACACACTCGCACCAGCTATTGGTACAGCTCCTTGTGCTGATCAAATCGCTGCATGTGACCTCACGTGAACTCCCGGGTTCGGTCAGGTGGTTCGGTTGTGTTGCTGGAGCAGCACACCTTTCAACATGTTCCACGCATTGCACTGAAGATTCAGCAGCGCACGTGCTGTGTGATGCTGCTTCAGCACCAGGATCCCACGTGAACCAGGGTGGCCAGTGTTTTGTCACTGCGACAAGTGGACAGACACCAAACACAAGCAAAGATGCGATGACGCAAACCGAACACTGGTGCTGCGCGGAATGAAAGTCCGTGTCCCTCCTCAGCAGCCTCTGATCGTCGCCGTTGTTCGGTGAACCCGGTGCCACTGCAGGGGAGCTGCAACGTTCCCTAATGCGCCCAGATTGCCCACATAACTCTCTGTCAACTATCAACAGATCCCCACTCCCGAGCGGATCCTGGGTCTGGTCAGGCCGGGGTTCGACCCCCAGGGCCACTTTGTCTCTTTAGCTAGCGAAGCGAAGGAAAGTGTGCGCGCCTGCGACAACAAAGGTGATTTGCCCCTGTGGATAAGCCCATCACCATCACCTGGACCCGCCCCTGTCATCATCACTGCGCCATCACGTGTGATTACCCAACGTATCGCACACGACTCCCACGTTTGACGCAGAAACACCACAAAGTGAAGCCAAAGCGGCGCTCGGAGCCTTTGATGCGTCTCTGTGCGGCTTCTGTCTGCACTGGAACCAGCCGCGTTGATCCGGATAGTGGATGTTGAGCCTCGGTGTATTTTGGGCCGACCACAACAGATCCGCTGCGGATCCAGTGCAAAGGACTGTGGAGCTCTCTGGAACTGCCTCTCGACACGCAAAAGTTCCTATACACGTGTCTTTTTGGCCTCTGATCGTGAACCACACCCTGAGGTAGGCCTATGATTCCAATGCCTTTGTGGGAAGTTTTGACTTTCGGGAACTCAAGTCAGGTGAGCGAGTTCAGCACAATTTGCTTTGACGAGTTTTTGATGGACAGTGAGATTGCAATTCTACAATTTTCTCCCTTCGCTGACATAATTTTCTCCCATTGCTGACACGACTTCCCTGACGCCCCGACGCACGCACGTTGGAAATGTTGAACTTGGCAAAGCTGTCTTCGCCATTATGGGACGAATTGCATTTTCAAACAGCTGAGTCGTGATTTTATTGAGTGAAGCAGAGAAAGCGCAGGTTGTACGAGGTCGTTTTGCATTAGCTTCGTGACTGGCTCCTCAGCTGTCAATTCCCATTTCTGCGCGCGCGCTGTTTCGTGCGCAGGCTGCGCGGGAACCATGCGCGTTCAGTGCGCACCGCAGCGCTGCGAATCAAGGCGACCAATTCAATCGTACGAGCGAGCGTGTGTGCGTGCATGTGCGTCTTTGTGTTGGCAGGTGTGGGTGTGTGTGGATGTGAGAGTTAAGAGACGCAGACAAGCAGATGACAGACACAGAGGAGAGACAGGAAAGAGACAGTGAGACTGAGACAGGAGAAGAGACACAGAAAGTGAGGCACGGAGACTGCGACAGAGGGGGAACGTGAGGGAACATGACGATTCAGCTTGGAGCTTCGTATTGACATTCTTCTCATGTCCAACATGCTCAACATTTCCAGAGCGGAGGTCCAGGTCCCTCGGGACCTGACCCCGAGACAGACGGTTCTGCCTCTGCTGTCTCGGGGAGTCGAGCATTTCTCCGGCTGACAGTCACTCGCTTTGTTCTCCGCGCAGAGTTGTCCGGAGCAACTCCGAGGCATGATGTTCCATTGGAAAACGAGAATCTACCAGAATAATTGGCAGGAGAACGAGAATTTGGAATTTCGCAAATCACAGAAACTGAGGAAGAAAGAAACATCTTGTGTGCTCAGAGGATTTTTAGGTCACAGGGAGAAGGCAAGAGCAGCTTTGAAATTTCTGAAGAATGTGCCTTTTACACAAAAATCGGGTGATGAACGAATTGCGGGCACGCCGGGGACTCCCGAGGGGCCCTTCAGGATCCGCTCCGATGCTGGGGGAATTGAGCCGGTGTTGGTTGCGTGCCGCGTCAGGTCGACTCACAAGGCGAAGCGAAGGGCTCCGTGAGCCTCCCTCGTGACCTTCACTCCTGTGTGGGTGGAGGTCAGACGGCTGCAGCGCTACTGGGTGGAGAACTTATTTGTGAGGATAGGGGATTGAAGAAGGAGAATATTTCTGTGGACTTGGCCCTGATTAGAGAATCTGACCGGAAGCCTGTCGCGTGCTGTAGAAATTGCATATTGCTGGTTGCGTGCTACGCCAGTTCAATTCGCTGGCGGGTGGAGGGCGTCCGGAATACGTGACGGGAGCGGAAATGATACTGCGGGCCTGCTCCATTCCGCTGGCGTCACGCGCCACTTCTCCGGGAAAAGAGGTTTTCGCAAATTGTCACGCGTGGTCGTTTCTTGGGCTGGCGTCAAGAATTCCACCACTGGGGTCAATGTTCAATTTTGATGCCAACGTCAAACAACCGCACGTCACCAAAGTGAAAACCACTTCAGTTGAAGGGTGATGCGTTGCGTTGGAGACGCAGCGACTCTTGACGTGTTCTGTAACGCAACGTGAGACGCACTCAGTGTGAAACAGTGCGGGATGCCACTTGCTGCTGCACTATAGCAGTGTTTGCCACGTAGGTGTATCCACTCAGACAACATGTCTCCCTTGTGTCTGTTTCTCCGAGTGCAACCTTCGTTTTCGTGGTGCAACTGTCTCTCCATCCCCTGCAAAGCAAGTTGCGATCAAATACACACAACACTCAACGGAGTAGCGTCACTGTACCGTCGTTACTAGGTTCACGTAAGTGCCGAGGCAACTACTCATTCACTTCAGGCCCGCAACGCAGCCAATGTCACAACAGGCTTGAAACAGGCTCAGGCAGAAACAAGCAGCAGATTTGCTCATTTCTGTGAGGGATATCAAGCGCACACTTCCGGATCCTCGGAGCCTGGAGCAGCGCCGGCCCGCGGGCCGTCTGTCTCCCGCCTAATCTCGGGGGAGGACTCAAGTGTTTGCAAACAGCGGGGATTGGATGGAGAGACGGGGCTTCCTGCTGCTGCGCGGAGCGGAGACGCCGCGCTCTGCAGAGAAATGGTGACGTGGTGTCCATCGGGGCAGAAATGCCTTCACAGTCGCTCACACACGGAGGGCCAGTGTGTGTGTGTGTGTGTGTGTGTGTGTGTGTGTCGCTGCTCTGGTCAACAGCTGCCCAGGTGACTCGGCCGTTCCGCACGCGCGACATGTCAGGTGGACAGATCCTCCTGACCCCCCCCCCCCTGTCAGGAAAACCTCGTCCACTCAACAGCACCAATGCACAGTCGGAGGCGCCAGCGCTGTGCCTGAACAGTCCACGGGTGCCGCGTCGCTGAGTCGACTCGGGGCCAGTTACAGTGCGCGTATTTTATGGGCCCTGGAGATCGTGTAATGTCACGTCACATATCGGTCTTTGCATCACAATGCATCAGGTCACGTTGTCTCACGAAGCATCGTCGCGTCGCTCGCAGGACGCGCAGTCCAACTCTGGTCCTGCGTCCAACCGCGAGACCAGCTTCACACGGGACGCACCGCCGTGTATTCGTATCGTGTCCCTCACATCAACGGCGACAGTTACGAATGGCGACGCACTGATTTCCGACGCTGCGCATGACGCCTGCAGCGTGAAGTCGTTTGCCCCGACAAACAAAGCTGCTCTGATTTCGTGTTCGGAGACACACGTGCTCTGCGCACACAGCTGCCGGGAACCTCGCTAACCAGCTTCGTTTCTGAATTATTTATTTCATGTCGCTGTGTCGCTCAGGCGGATCCATGTTGAGGTCGGGGGACCCAGACCTTGAGGAGGGAATCTGTGTTCCAACGTTTTGTTTGAAAACAACAAAAGCAACAAGTTTTGATGGGGGTCAAAAACCAAGTTCTGTGTCGGTTTCAGCCCAACGGTTCAATGGAGTTGAGAAAAGACCTGAGATCACCTGTTGGTCAAGGCCAGGCCTCAGACTGCATGATCCATGGTCCACTAGAAGTCGGGGGACAAGGTTTCCCTGGGTCCACTGCACGTCAATGTGGGAGGTGTGAATCTGCTACACCGCGTGTTCCAGCGTCCGCGCGGCGGAGCCTTTGTGGCCACCTGCAGCAGCCAATCCCGGCTGATGAAAGGCCTTGAGATTGCATTACCCTCGCCCGACCGGTCGTCTGCTCGGTCTTCCTCCCCAGAGGCGGATCCCTGTGGGGTCCGGGAGTCTGCTCGCCCCCTTAGGAAACGCACATGTCCTCCGTTCTTGTGTTGCAAATGCAAATCTGTTCACTTTCTCAGTCTCTCACAATGGCGTACTTCGATCTTGGAAGTTGTTCTCCATCCCTACCTCAGGGGCCGGATCGGGTCATGCCTCCCGCACCCCTGGATCCGCCCGTGTCCCGGGTCCCCCTGGACGGACAGCGTCACCTTGGCGCGGCTGATTGCGGACGTCTGGAGGGTCCCGGAGGAGTGATCACCCTCACCCGGAGTAGATCTACAGAGGCATCGGGTTCATTGAACACTCCAAGGCTCCAACTCCAGCTGAAAATCAAGATGTTTGAAACGTTGAAAACACAAAAACACGTTTTCATCACAAGGAGAAAAGGCTTCAATTGGAAGTTCCTGCAGGCTCAGTTTTGGTCAGAATCCAGCAGATTTTTGCCGACCCTTTGGTGAGTCTTATCGTCATTGAAGCATGCCCCTCCCATAGGAGTCACTCTCCTTGGGCCAAAGCCTGGATCCTCTACAAATATTTGCAACAAAAAACACAGGCACACACGTGTTGGGAGCGTGAGCAGCGCCTCCTATTTGTTGTCACAAACAGCCGGAGCTCTCGCAGTCGAAGCTCGGATGACGCCGCAGCTGCAGGACGAACGCGCCCCGGCGTCGCTCTCGCGATAACCGGCAGCGACAAGCAATCACGCGATCGCGGGCAGGATGGCTTTTGTCAGCTGTCAAACGGACGGCGGCGGCGCCGTGAGAGCCGATTGTCATCTCCCTGAGAACCCGCCTGTGGTGACGCGGCGGGAGGGAGGAGACGAGACGACTCAAAGAACCTGCTTCAAAGCGCCTTTGGGTCTGAGAAATACCTCCACCATTGCTCACTGCAAGTCAGGCGCGGGTCCAGCAGCGTCACTGGGCAGATCCAGAGAGCCAAAGGGTCCGATCTCCCGACACAGGAACATGTTTCTCAAAGTTTGTGTTTGGCCACCCCTCAAGAGGACTGAGACCCACTTTGACCTCCATCTTGAGTCTTCTTGGAGCAGGCGTTCCTTGGCGAGCAGTCAGCCAATAGACGGGTTTTCGACACAAGGAATGGGAGATTGAGAAGAAAATCAGAAGTTGTTTGTGTGAAGGTTTTGCTGGCTGCTGGTTCGGTTGCCAGCAACTCAAGTCTGATGTTCCGACGCGTGTAATTTGTCAGGCTGAAGTCGGAAGCTTCAGTGCAAACAACAAATTAAAATTGCATCCTGACAGTGCGCCAATTGTGTGTGTGTGTGTGTGTGTGTGTGTGTGTGTGTGTGTGTGTGTGTGTTTCTATCTGAATGGACTGCTGGGCGAAATCCGCACTGGAAAATACAGCTTCACACGATCAGTGAAAAACACCAGTCGTCCAGCACATCTCGGGCCATCGGATTTGTCTGAGTCTCAGAGACGGCGCATTTGTTCAAAGACGGCGGTGCTGCAGAGTCAAATTTCACTGGCAGTGCGCGGAAGACAAGCAGCTTCATGAATTCCTAATCAACATTGTCTTCGCGATCTGAATAACAATGGGGCGAATTCCACGCGCAATCACATCGTTCTCTGTCCTAATGAAGAATGTCACTTGGCGTCCTCAGTTCCGCTTCTGCAGCTCTTGTACTGAGCAATTTGCTGTCGGAACACAAAGGCTTGAGGAAATGTGAACGCTTCCGCGGACCCTGAACACGACAGGTGCAATGGTCCCTGTTGTTGAAGGCTGAGGAAGTCTGAGTGGTGTTGGAAATACGGGTATGACTGGGTCTCTTTCTCCCCAGAATACATGACAGCCTGTGGTGGGGTGGCCTCTGGGCTCTTCGCAGTGAAGTTTTCTGGTCTGGTTTGTTAGACGGTGGCCTGTTGGCTTGTTGCATTCCAGCTCACTTGCAGTGCACTCTTGCACTGCGTTCTCTTTATGGAATGTTCCGGAAACGAATCAGGCAGAATTGGCTGGAAGGGTCTTCAAGGCCACAGCCATTTTATCCATGTCGCAGAACGTACAATGGTCAATTCTTCTGCATGGATGAACTTGCACTCGGTTGCGTTGTGCTCAACTGCTGTCTCTCCAGCGTCGCGGCAGCAGTGGGCGGTGGAGGCCCGGGCACTGGGCGCAGGAGGAAGGGGGCAACTGGGACCAGCTGGAGGAGGGAGGGGACCAGCTGTTGGAGAGACTGGGACCCCGGGGCTCGTGCCGTGGTGGCTCTGCTGCAAACAGGACTGATCGGTCCCGGGCAATCTCGCCCACGTGCTCAGGGACGGATCGGGGGGGGGGGCAGACCCCTCAACCTGTCTTCCCCCTTTCATACCACTGTGCGACACCAAACGCCAAAGAATTCATGTCCTGCAATATCTGTGTTGAAATCGGTTCGCACCAGGCGTCGCCATCAACCACATCGACTTTTGTAGATCCACCTTTCAGAGAAGGGTAAATCTTGACAACAACCAAACACAATATTCCAAGTTTAACCAAGAACTGCTTGAGAGAGGCAATCTGAAGTTTTCACGTGCTGGTTTCCACTGTATCGCCCCGCGCGGTGTCGCCCTCCGAAAAGCAATCTCTATTCAGCGCGCGCCGACGGAAATGTAATTTGGAATGGCGCGATGTTGTTCCGAGGTTAATAGGGGGGTCGAGGCGTAATTTAAGATGGCGCTGTCGCCTTGTGTCGTCTTCATTAGCGTTTGCGTCGTGCGACCCGGGAACCCGACGATTCGCTCGCGTCCCGCGCCGGTCCCCGCGCCTTTCATCACGCGACCGCGGCAGCGACGGAGCTGCTCTCAAATCATACCCGTAATGGGAGTGTGTTTTTGTGTTGTAAATAGCGATTTATCTCCGACATGTAAAAAGCCTGTATTGAGGGAAGCGGCTGTTCTCGATGCTCGTGAAGATACGACATGTGAGACGCGCTTTTCTAAAGCAGCATTTGAGACGCGTTACATTATTGAATGCGCTGTCATGTCATCTTCTTTGTATCGTTTCAGGTGAGTACCGAACGCGCTGTACCCAGGGGTGGGAGCATCGTGGGCGGCTCGGCGAGGGGCAGGTGGGTGGGCGCTGGGGAGGATCCAGGATCAGGGTTGAGGTGGGGACGACGTCGACCTCGGCCAGCGTCTCCGCATATTGGGGGGGGGGTGTTTGGGGCAAGGGAAGGTCCAGGACCCTGACTCCCTGGAGCCCCTGAATGGGTGTGGAGAAGTCGCTGCCGGGAGAGAACGCGCTCACTTCAGCGGGGAACTGGTCTCCACCACCGTCCGTCCGCCTCAGGCTCAGCATCGTTCACTGCAGGAACCATCATGGAAGCAGCCACGGCAGCCCAAGTGTGGGACTTTGTCGTGTGTGGCGGATCCAGGATCGGGATATGTGTGTGTGTGTGTGTGTGTGTGTGTGTGTGTGTGTGGTGTGTGTGTGCAAATTTTGTCAAGCAAAGGACACATCCATTTCTGATCGGATTCTTGTTGCCGTTTTCCCCTTCGTGTAAGACACCTTTTGCCCCGATTGAATGTCAAAACAATTGGTGCAACTTTGTCACAAGAAAGTGTTTATCAAATGAGTCTTGAACACCAGAAAAACAAATGCGGTACATCTTCCGCACTTGAGTGCGACTTGTTGGAAACGACGAGTGCTCGATGCGCATCTCTGTACACAGAGGTTCTCTCCAATTCACTTTGTGGTCGGAGCCGCTGTGGCGCCTGTGGCGGGAGATGGGAAGCGATCCGGCCCGGCGCGCCGTCCACCGACCAATTGCGTTATGTGAGAGGCGAAGGGAAAGTACCACAGCGGGCGAGCTGGCGCCGTCCCTGCAGTAGGTCACGCAGCGACGTTCGGCAAACAACGCCGCCCTCTTGGTGAAAGATTTGGCTTGAACACTTGGCAACAACCTCACAGCACAAAAGACAGATATCCTTTCGATTCATTTGTCACTGATGTGGGATTGCAGCTCGGCTTGGTCCTTGGCGTTGCGGTACTCATGTCAACGCACACCCGCTATCATCCGCAGCGCGTCCTGCTTGTGCAGGAATTTACATTGGTATCTGGCCACTGCAGTGCGAGCCATAGATGTGAGTGAATGTCCCCATTGATCATTGGGTCTCGTTGCCGTTCGCTTTGGAATATGAAGAGTCTGTTGAGAATCATTGCCCCCTGCGTCGGATATGGGAAACCATTAATCTCTCCGCAGAGCCGTCTTCTCTCGTCAGTCCGGTGAAAGGGACGCAGGCCCGGCTTTGTGATGAAATTTCCTCGGAGCCGAGTTTATGGATCTAAGGAAAACGATAAACGATAAGCGATGTGTTGTGAACAGGAGAGTTTCTCTCAGGATCTCTCAGGGATGAGAGATTGCATTGCACCGGCCGCGTCTGGCGCTGAGTAGATACAGACCGCATGGAGGGGGCAGAGAGTGGGTAAAGAGAGCGAACGAGAGAGAGAGAGAGAGAGAGAGAGAGAGAGAGAGAGATCGTTTTCTGGACCCGCCCCTGAGGAGATTGCGGACGGGTCGACAGATAAAGGAAGCGCCGGTCTGACGGAGCGCGCTTCGCCGTCACCCGGAGGTCGACCTCGGGTTCCGGAAGCACGACAGGAAATCAAAGCGTCGTGGACAGGACGTCAGGAGACGCGGGTTTGGGTCGGCAGGGACCTTCATCGCGGGTGCGGAGAGTGAACGTGAAGACACAGGGGCAGATCGGGGCCTTGACGGTGGATCCAGGGCTCCAGCAACAGATCCAGGGAAGCGGGGAGGATCGAATCCAGTGAATCCAGGATCGAGGCCCTTGACCCGTGAAACATTACCACTGGTTCTGCGCCGAACACACACAATGCCCCGAGCGGTCGCCCCACTCCAAACTACGAAGTCATGGAGCCGCCTCTCAGACGCCACATCGCGGGGACTGGATTCCAGAACTGACAATCACAGAGCAATAATCTTTCAATTGCTCGATTGTTTGTGCTTGAGTTGAGATTGTTCCTTGAGTGCGACAATTTGATTTGGGGCCTCTGATTTCAACATGAAGCTTTGTCGTCACAGCATCCACTCGTAATGATGCAGCTATGATTTCAACGCAGACCTCAACTGCTCCACTCTCAACATCTCTGCCCAGCCAAAATCTGGCTCGTGTTCAACCAGGCTGTCAAATTTGCCCTGTCCTCAGAGTCCATTGATGAACCTCACGCCCCTCCAGCTGGTGACATTCTGGCCTGACCACACTCGACTTTCGTTGGGGACAGAGCTCACCGTCGGGTTGTAAGACATAAGGTCTTGTGAGTTTGCTGCCCTTGATTAGTTGTCCCCGCCACCATCGCAGTGGAACTGATCCCTGCGGTGACGTTTCCCATTCATCGCAGCGAGACCCTCCGGACGGAGACCCGAGGTGCTGTCCGCGGAGGAGATGGAGGCAGGGGAGGCAGGAGGGGTCAGGACATGAGGGGTTAGGACGGGTCAGAGGCTGGGGCTGATCCATTGGGGTGGGGTCGAGACCCTCGGGACGGGCGATGTCCACAGAGGGAGTGGGGAAATGGGGGGAGGCGGATTCTGGGGGAACCTGGCCCCAACTCAGGGAAAATAATCTGGTGTCATTTGTCCAACGCGAAGCATCAAAGTTTTCTCGGTTGGAATCATTTGCGTCCGAGTCGTCTGAACGCAATCCTGGATCCGCGACAGGAATTGAGGCTTCTCCGTCCTGTGCCACCGTGAAGCAATCAAGGTGATTTCCCAGCACCGGGCGACGCTGCCGTCTGTCACGTCGTTTGTATTCTCTTCACACGCCGCTGCTGTGGTGGAAGGACACGGAGGTGGTGGAATCAGGCGGAGAAAGTGGAAAGTCTGGCTCTAAACCAGAATTGGTACAGAGATTGCCGCCCCCTGTCGCCGCCCCCTGAAATTTGTCTCGAACTGAAGCACCTGGTGGAGTTTTTGTTATTTTCTCCGGGTCTTCTTGCGTCTGAAGTCTCTGGCCTCACAGGTGAGTCGTGTTGTCATTGAGTCACAATGGAAGCTTTAATGAATGGAGGCAGATTTGGTCAGGGGGCGGCGACAGGCGGGTGGCGATCTCTTTCTTTGACCAAGCGAGCAAAAGGCACAAAAGATCAGCTGCACAGATGTGGAACAAATATCTTGAGTTCACCTGGTGGTCAGAGAGGCGAGTCTGGGTGCGCCCCTGGGACCGGGTGATTGCGGTTGGTTCCGTTGTTATGATTCTCTGTTGTGACGCCACGTGACATTTCCGTTGCCACGAAGCTGCCGTTTCCAAGAACACTTAATGGAACAAGTCGACGAGGTGCGCATCACTGGGGAGGGGTTCCTTTCTGCAACTGCGGCACGTTGCCATTAAGCACAGCACATTTGGTCCTGAATAGCGAACTGAGCTGGGTGGGTGGGGCGCGTTCACATCGGGTGCGCTTGTGCGTATTCAGGATTCACGTCAACGGGCGCCAAGTACGATGGCGCACACTACAATGCATCCGATGCGACGCAACCCTTCATTGACTTGCACATACAGTCGACTCTGCTTACCGTGGACACTGCTTACCATGGACAACTCTCAACTGTGGACAGTCAGCAATGCACCCTGCATTTTGGGGCAAAAACTCTGCTTACCATAGACATCTCTCTCAACTGTGGACCGTGGACACCATTTCATGGCACCAAGGTGCACTTTCTCTCTTTACTATGGACAGTCCACAAATATTTTTTTTCAAATTTCTCATTTTTACACTTTATTTTCTCTTATTTTTACAACTTTTAAGGTTATTTTGG
>JAAUXT010071565.1_pt1 | contig 13446 bp, 15 predicted proteins | sample 7278171 | NCBI WGS metagenome assembly JAAUXT01 (sample SAMN14350112, study PRJNA611818) | marine sediment metagenome | isolation source: surface marine sediment (1.8m) | place: French Polynesia: Moorea | collected 2018-08
ACACCAAATGTAAAGACAATGAGTAACAAAGATCTTAGCATTTGGTATGACTTTAAAGTACAGCAAAATAGAGTACATACTCAAGAAAAAGAAAGTTGAGTGTGAATAAGCAATATCATGAAAATGAGCAAAAATGAGCAAGATACTTTTCATCCCAAATACTAAGACCCTTGTTGCTCATTATGCTCGTTTTGCTCGTTTTTTTCATAATTCGAGTTTTACATAATTCCACTTTTTCATTGGCAAAAAGGGAAAGTCGAATTATCCGAAATGGACCTGTATCTTCCACAAGGGTATGACTTTACCATTGTTTCAATGGGACATTGGGTCCAGAAAGCAGAGTCACAAGATGGGATGCGTGATGAACTTGGAAGCGACCCACACACGGGTGAAAACGGCAGTACTGCAGCGTTTGCCCTTTCACGGACACGATTCTTGTGAGTTTGGCGAGCGCAGCCAACGCAGGCAAGTCCCAACAACTAATGCTGCAGCAAGGAGAATGATATCTTTCCAGAAGTCCTCACATCTTGTTTCGTGTTTCTTATTTTGCCAGTCTCTCTTCAGTGTTTGCAGCATGAAACAAATCCATTTGCGGGTGGATCTGTTTCACAGCGGAGAAAGACTCGTTTTCAACTCCAATTTACTGGTTTTGAATACTTTATACTTAGCCGATGGTTCTTCACAAAAGAAAATCCTTCATATTTTATTCTTTAAGATATCGGCGACTTGGGATTTTCGCTGAAATGAGAACAAACAATTGGCTTGGTCTCCATTTTGACGGCAAGGTTCATACTCGTATGGTACCAAAAGTCCGGTGTCAGGCAATGAGAACCTGGCATGGGAAACCACCTTGTTCATGTTGGTTCAGGACGAAAATCAGAATAGCAGTTGAAATGAACCTTTCAAACCCACTTGGGGACTGACCCCCTCCGGGGATTTTCAAAGGATTTTTATTGATTTTTCTCTCCTCCAGATTTAATAAAATGTGAAACTCTCGCGAGTGCAATGAGTTTTATTTGAAATAGAGAAACTGTGGATAAGTAGCTGCTGACAGGAACACAATAAGGGCGGTGGATTGAGCTGGCTCTCCAGCTATTGATGCTTGACAATGAAACCTCTGGCATAAAACCCTCAGACCAAGAACTGCCTTTCACTCTGACAATCCAGATGCTTTTGAAGTCAGCCCCACTCCCGAGTTCTGTTACGGCATTGGAGATGTATGATCAAAATGGAACTGATATGGCCTCTGTAGGGCCCCAAATACTCAGCAAACAAATGACACAGAAGATTCCTTTCATGGCTTTCTCTGTGGTGTTGTGCCGGAAAAATAATTGGCTTTCAGTGCGCGAGGCCGAGTGATTTTTCAGCTTCCGCGTTGGGGTGTGGCGCGAGGCCCTCGCAGTTCGATTCACTGCGAGGGCGGAGGACGCGTCTCTTCCTGTCTCCCGGAGGGGTGGGAAACAAATGTCTCTGTTCTCTCGCAGGTTCGCAAGAGAGCCTTTTGCTCACACTGAGAACCAAGAACAAGAAGCAGTTGCGAATGGCAACTGCGGGTGTGATGCCCCTGGAGGCCTCTTTGCACAAAGGGGCACGTACCCCTTGGGATGGGACATGATGGGATGGGATGGGATGGGACGTCGGACATCCTGGTCGAGATGCCTGATGCTCTTGCCCTGGAGGGACATCGTACAACAAAGAGAACTGGACTCAAGACGTCAACTACGACTGCAGGAGGAAAACAGAAAGGCGCAGCATATTCACACGGAAGATCTGAGACACCTCCGTGCGAACACAACAAAGCTTTTACACGGGGTCTCAGCTGTCAGTGCATTTACCAGAAAGAGCGCTCCTCAATCCAGAAAAATGCACAACCTCTTTGACTCAAGCGCCGATGTCAACGCCACTGATGTTCACACGCAGTCATGTGAACCCCTCCAGGTCCAACCAGCACAATTTTATCCCCCCCCCCCGTGCTGCAGACATCCTTCGCAAAGGACGACACGCTCAGTTTTGTACGAGTGGGGACTGTCAAGAAGCCAATGATGATTCAGCACAAGCGAGCGTGCTGCACCCAAATGTGTCCTGGATGGAAGGAGAAACTTTCCATTTCCCCACAAAGCCCTGCAACGGCCCATACACTGCCGCTCCGACAATTAGAAACCGCCAGGGTCTTCGAGGTCCCTTATTGCTCCAGAATTGTATGAAAACCCTTCATAGTAAATCCATTCGAATACAATCGCGCGCCGACAATGCTTTGTGTCCGTGATCCATCAATTTGATATGTGAAGGAAAGGTGGGCGAGCAATAACATTGTTTCATTTGTATTCATACGCTACGGCAAATGGAAGCACCGGAACATGACATTGCCTGCACGAACGTCAACTCGCTCCAACCCGAGCGATGATAACTGATTCACATCGCTCTGCAATTTGTCATTGCAGCGCTGAGTGAAATCAGACGGGCGGGTGGCGGGGGGGGGGGATGACTGATTTTTTTCGCGAAGCTAATTTGTGTGACAAAAGAAGCGGAAGATTGGGCTGAGCCCGACATTAGTGAAGCCATCAATTCTTTTTTGAATACAACGCGATCAATTTTATTTGAGGATGAATGGATGATGGATTCAGATTCATGCGGAGATGAAAGATCATTTCTTTTGAAAGTTTTCTTTTCAAGGTGAAGCATATATATCTTCATCGCTCATGAAGTTTTAAGTGAACAATGATGCCTCAAAAAGCCACCACTTGAGATTGTCCGTGTACTCGTGCTCACCACTTCAAAACCGTCACCACGGCGAAAAAGCTTTCGTCTTCCGTTATTTCATCAAATCCACGTCCGCCTGAATACGACGTGTGGATCAAACAAGTAAGATTCACGTGGATCTACAGACACATTCAGGCGATTGTTGTTGAAGACACCCCCCCCCCCCCGCCGAAGATCACCACTCCAGACAAACAGACACGCACTGCGACGGATGAGTTCAGCTCGGAGCTGACAACCTGCACACGTGTGTTGTCGTTCAGCGCCATGAAACTCCCGTGCGTAAGTTAACGTGGAGCCGTGGGTCAGAGAGCAGCTGTTCTCCTGTGGAGGCTGCTGTGCCTGTGGGCTCAAGTGCAGAGTTGTACTTGTGGGTTACAGTGCAAGTGATGCCTCGTGGGTTGAAGCGTGGCTGTTGTTCGTCAGAGCGCAGTTGTATCCGTGCGTCAAAGTGTGGTTGGGGCACCTACAGGTGGGGTAAAAAATATAGCTGTTGTATGTGTGTGTGTGTGTGTGTTCAGGTGTGGGTGTGTGCAGGTGTTGGTGTGTGCGTATGTGTTTGTGTGTGGAAGGGTGTCTGTGCGCTTGTGTGTGTGTGTGTGTGTGTGTGTGTGTGTGTGTGTGTGTGTGTAGGTGAGACCTGTGTCCGTCGTACCTGTTGTTAAGCAGGAAGTAGTCGTCGCGGCGCGTCACGCAGAAGCCCTTGGGCAGCACCGAGTCTCGGCGGATGGTGACCTGACCGAGCCCCGTCTGGAACCACGTGCCAGTCCACGCCTCGGGCAGCTCACAGTCTCCGTCTGAAGAAAACATCGCAACGTCACAGTGTACATGGCAAACAAGAGAAGCAGTAAAAGTTAACTGCGGGTGCGATGTTCTTCCAGCCTTTGTCGACATTTTGTGCAGGGAGGTCCTCCTTTGGGGGGACATCAACGGGGGGGATGCGTGGGGGTTGAGTAAGGGAAGACGGGTGGGACACGACATCCGCACTGCCACCAGGTGCTCTGGCCCAGAGGGACATCGCACAATGAGTTTCGTGTCATTCGTTAGACGTGTCCAAACTCCACTCTCACCTCAAATAGCGTCTGGGAATCGATTTTACTGTGCAACTTGTGGGGCGAAACGAGGTGCAAGTGGCTCTGTTGAGCTGAAGACGTCACACGCATGGCAGAGCACAGGTGTGAGTGTCCTGCAAGTTGTCTGTGAAAGCTGTGAGCTCACACCTAAGAGGGATCAACCCAGCGCCCGATTCTAAAGAAGCTCGAGCTGCACAGAAACAACGAGGCCTCAGCCTCCAGGACACAGTCACGTGTCAAACGATGGACTACAACATCCTTCGCACAGAGAAAACAAGAAGCAGTGCGAACGGCAAATGCGGGTGCTCCAGGTACCCCCTTCGGGTGCCCCATGTGCACCCCCTTGTATGGGACGCGACGCAACGTGGGATATCCGAGTCAGGATACCAGGCACCTTTGCACACCCCTCTTCACGTGCTCCACTGTGTGCCCCCCTCATGTACCTTTTGTGCACCCCGTGTGTGGGGTGCAATGTGAAACGACGGAGCAGGGACATCCTGGGCGAGATGCCACAAAACAACGGTTTTAACCACACCGTGTTCTTACCCAAAAGGGACATCAAACACCTATCAACGTCCCTCTCTCTCACAGCCCCCTTGGGAGTCTCTCTCCTCAACACCACTGCTGCGGGAGGCAACGAATACAGACAACGCGAACGTGTTCCGCTGCTGACAAATGTTTTGTTCATTATTCCGCCTTGGTGACTGTGATTCGTTCTGTCGGATGAATTTTGCGGGGAGATGAAGGCACGGAGGAGGAGTCTCCTTCGGAGGTGACCTCCGCGTGTCACGTACGATGAGGACGCGCTCCCGCGGTCCTCGCATCCAGCTCCTAATTAACCCATAAGGCTATCAGTGCGACGGCGTCAGGATACGAGGACCCGGCGCACTCATTTCAGACCAACGCGTGACACAAAGAGCAGAAGGGAGATAGAAAACAGAAATTGACGTCGCTCTCCACGATGACGTTGCACGGGTTTACGTCGCGCAGCACCAACGCGCCTGTCCTGACTGGAAGAGATGTCGCGGTGTCTGTTGACACGAAATCATCAGGTTCGTCTTTCTCCTGATGAAGACTTGGAAACAGATTTTGAAAAAAGGCTCCATTCATTGATGTGCTCAGATTGCCTGACTGTCCCTGCTGTATGCAGGAGCATTGTTCCCCGCCCCATTGTTCTGCGTCGCCAGACAGAAAGGACCTCGCCTCGGCTGCTGCAGTCAGGGTCTGCTCCTTGATGCAGATAGATAGGCTCATATGACATCATTTATTGTCGCGCAATCATGAGGAAACATGAAATGTATGTCACAAGGTCTAATCAATGTATGCATGTGGGTTCAATCGTAAATCTGATTTCAAATTGAATTTCCGCCAGTTCTAGGAGCCTCCCGTGAATTGGGTTATGACTCCCTTATTTCTTATGATAAATATTCCATGAAGTTTTTCCCTCAATCTCGGCCGGTTGTGTGGTCGGCAATATTCATTTTGTATCCGAAGGATGAGAACCAGGGGTGTCACGAGACCTGCATCACTGTGGATTGTCGGACGAGGGGTTTTCTGACAGTAAGAAGGTGAAACTTCATTAGACACACGAGACTGAGTTAATTGCAGCTTTTGTCAGCCGTGTCCACGGCCGCGAAGAGGTCCTTGGGGACTGGTTGAGACAGAGCGTGTCTTCAGCCAAAATGACAAGCGAGAGTCGACGAGACAGATACGACACTGCATCAACAGCGGGAACAGAAGAGACAGAAACGTTATCTCGGCGCTCCACAGTCAAAGCTCTCATTGTAGTTCGCACAAAAACCTTGGCTGAAGCTGTCAAAGGAGCGACACAACTCGAAACTCTGACATTGTCTGAACTTGAATGACAAAGGACTTTCGTGCAGAAAGGAAAAGCACTCGACAGGGACAGTATGGCTCCAACTCGGTCACATCTTTCACGTGTCAAGCAGAAATTTTTCAATCGTGTGCGTGGTCTCAGGGAGGTCCAGACAATCCAACTTTCAATGGGCATTCGATTGCGCTGCTCTCTGTCTCAATTTGATTTCTAACGTCTCAAGCACAAAGCCACAATCAATGGTGAAATGCCTGTTGGGCTTCGGACACAGAGCCTGAAAAACACTCCCCCTGCGAGAGGGAATTACTGACGAACCTCTTCCACTCAAATTCGGTATGGATTTTGTCATTCACCAGCCTGACCTCATTTCACGCAAAACAAGTTTGGCGGAAGTCATGAGTCGGCTTGGCGTGACATCAAACACCGTATTCACCCTGTTTAAGACGCACCTTTTTTGCCCCTAATTCAAACACCAAACGAAGGGGTGCGTCTTGCGTATGAACGGGAATTTACCAGTTTCAACTGCCACAACAGGGAGGCAAATGTGTTGGGTGCATCTGAAACGTGCGACTGATACACGGGCGAATACGGTTCATTTGAGAACTGCATGAAACGCTCCAAGAAAAGATTCCCACAATCCGAAGAAGAAATTGCACAAAAATTCAACCATCGTTCTCTTGCATTCAGCAGAAGCCTGAGTTGGCCCTGGTGCTCACAGCTGTGGCAGATTTCCATTGTCCGCCAAATCCTTTCACAACCAAAGAACTGATTTGATCGCATCTGTGTGTACTCAAGTGGGGACCCATTCACAAAAAGCTGACGTTGCAAGCAAAGGGGCGAGGAGCCGAATATGGTTTGTACTCGCTCACTCTGCTGCGGCAGCCAGGAACTGGCATGCGCAGTGGTCCTCAAACTGTTTGCCTTGGTTCACAGCGGGCCCAAGATTTCCATTCTGTTTTCCTGCCGCTTCAACAACTCTTCACGGGCCCCCGATATGAGCCCATGATAAATAGATGCGTGTGATATATTTGACGGGATATGAAGCCTGTAGGAAATGAAGTCTGCTGCCTGTGTAACAATCATTGACCACAATATTGCCTTTTGCATTAAAGCGGTGGACATCTCACTCGGGTGTCTCTCCGAAGTGGGAGGGGAAAACGCTCCATTGAGTCAACATGAGCTTGGAAGACACAGTACAAAAATGGTTCCTGTGAAATCACACAATGACTTTGAGAGACCTTTGGTTGAGGAAAGAGTTGTGTGATTGAACAGGAACCCTGTTTGCAAGGTGAGAACCCAATTCTACCATGATAAGGTCTGGTGATGGCAGAGTTGTTGAAACAAAACAGAACGGTGCTGTTCCGAACACCTACCCCTCTTGTCTGGTTCCTACTTCCTGTGTGTTCGGCGAAAGTCTCTGATTGAACAAGAACACCGAACCTGACTTCTATCATCTTTTCCACAAACACGCACCAGGCATAATTTCCACAAAGTAACAAGGGAAAAGAAAAAATAACTTTCTGTATTAAAACTGCCTTCTCCCGAAATTACTTTTTTTCAGGGAACATTACTACACAATTTCCATCTGAATGGCCAAATGCTTTCATTCACGGCTGCCGTTAGCTGTCTAATGGGAATAAGGTTTTCTTTGCGTCAGTAATGCGAGCGGGAAGAGTAAATGAGTCCTCTTTCCCTGTGTCTATATTCCTCTCAACAATGATCACCCTGAAAGTGTTTGTCTGTATTGGGTTGTTGAAAGCTTCCAACACGAGGCTGCAACAACCTTCGTCCGTGAAAATTGCCTCCTAACATGAAACGCAACACGCTATTTGCAACTTTTATCTGGTATCCTTGCTTCGTTCAGACGCCGAAATAGGTGGCATGGAATACGTAAGCACCAAAACTTGATCCAGTCGCAGAGAAAATCAATGAAAACAACGCTCGCATGAGGAAAGAAACAACTGCAGCCCAGAACGATGCTTTCGAGTACTGCATGCACCAGCGGCAGAGGAAATTCACCACAGCAGCTTTGGGACGACATTGCGTGGTTTGTTTTTTGTACATTAGCCACATGTGTTTGTGCCAGTTCAAGGTCACCAAGTTGCACTGGCCAAGAAGTCTGAATTATTTTCCCATCTGTCCAGATGACGAATCATCAAAAAGGGTGAAAGAGTCGTGCTGTGTGTGCTGCAAAACATGGCAAACATCTTGTAACCTACCACTCTGCAAAGCAACAGAACAAATGCATGACAGGCGGGAACAGGTGTTGACACCATTTCTAATGGACCTTGTTCTGGTTTCTCAGCATATCATTTTGCAATTGCAATCATCTCCCTCTCTGCAGTAGCTCATCTGCAGTCAGCAGCAGCTTGTCACAGATGACAGTTGGACCTACAGTGACTTTATCACACACGGGGGCGGTTCCGTCGCTCCATGGGCCTCGACCTCGCGACGAAAACCCCCTGTCATGCCGTGTGCAGGAAAGAGGTTGAAGTTCCTGGGGACCTTTCTACTTTGCTTGCCATGGATGTTGAGCAGATATCCCAGTAGACACCTCTCGTATGTTCGAGGGGTCGTAGCACAGCAGCATTCTTGTCATGACCGACCCCTTGCTCGACCGGACCATGTTTGGAAACTCTAAAACTCTGGCTGGGTCTTGAACCACGCTTTTGCCAACGAAAGCCTGTCTGCAGTGCCTGGACGCCTGGACCTCGCCTGGACCCGACTGCGTCGCTCCCTGATTGCGACGCCCCGTGAGCAGCGGCCACTCCTCCCCTCTCAAGATTTGTTCAAGGAAATTGCGAGGCAAGAAGGCACCTTTCAGAGTATTTACATCGAGATTACTATTGATTTTCCCACAGTCTCTAACTTTTCTCGTTTTTGCGCAGGACAGTTGGTTGGGTGTTTGTTCACTCCTGTTGACAAGGTCAAATTGTTCATTTTTGACAAGGTGCATGAGATTGCTTATTTTTGATAAAGTGAGATTTGTTCTTGTGTGCAAATTGAAAATTGTCTTTTCTCTCGTGTTTTTGGGACTTTTCTGCTTCAAAACCAATGCAAATCCGCTCAAAGTGAGAAATTAGGCGGCTGATATTAACCTGAAGATCTGATTGCCACTGCAGCTGCCTTTCTCTGCAGGTGCGCATACACACATGAAAAATTCGACTCTGATATCAATTGTGCCGCACATGTTGTACGAAACTGATATCTTGAAACATTTTCATTCAATACCATTCCCTTTGCACACAATTGTCAGCTGAGAAAGCTTGGAAAGTTACACAGAGACTTGCAATGTGGTTTCCATCCATTTCGCGACATTTGCTGACATTCTCCTCAGAAAGACAACAAAAGCTGCCGAAACTCGAGTTACCTGTGAGGTGCAGTACGGAGGTGAAACCGAAGATCCAACACAACGTGTTTAAATGATTCATCTTCTGCAGACTATCAAATATCCATTTGCTCGTTTGTAATCCAGGCAATTCTCTTCACCAAACGGCATCAGGACCCTTGCACTCAGAAATCAATTTGAGCCAAACAGAACAACTTTTTCCCTGTCAAATAATGACTTTTCCATTGCTGTTGGTCGCGCGTGCGTTTTTGTTTGGAAATCAAAGAAATCTCATTGGCTGTCACTCATCTCTGTATTGACGTTCGATTTCCCTTGAAATAGCTCGCGGTGCAGTGCGGTGCGGACGGACCCACAACAACAATACCGACTCCGACGCTCGACACGGGACTTTATCAACCGAGGCCCGGACGCGACAGCTTCTGCTGATCCTGCGACCGGCGCCGCTGCGTTTTATTGCAGCTTCAACAGAAGAAAAAGTTCCAGTCTTGAGAAGTTCATGCGGTCTCCCAGAAGTTTTGTTCCTGAAAGGAAACGAACCCTTGTCTTTTAGTTTCAATGATGCAGATCTGTGCTTCACAAAGGGAACGTCGCATGTCTGTGAAAACCACGATGCGTTCACATCTTGTCAATTTTTCCCCTTCTTTCTTGGCGCCCACATTTTCCAAAGCAGTTTGAAACAGAGTAGCGTCACTCATCCCATTCAGTTGAAAACATCATTTACCATTTAATGTGTTTGTTCTGGAGCCTTATGACGCATAAGCGTAAATAGGAGTGGAACAATAACGCAAAATCCCAGAGCAAATTAAAACGCACCCATTGCGCACCAATGACGCGTTCCGGTTGTGGCACCGAGCGTCCCAGCTCAGCCCCTCCACATCACCGTGATCTATACGCTACATAGTGGAGAATTAGACAGCATAATTGTTTCATCAGAATGCTGCTGGCGCTATTACATTCCTTTCATTAATAACGTTGTTCTCTCTGGTTTCTTTGTGCTGTGTGAACAAAGAGGGGTACAACACCGGCTGACAACAGGCCAGCCTGACCAATTGCCTCATTGTGCTCCCCTGGTCTTTCCACGAGAATCGATGATGCCCAGATGACTCCCCCTCCCCATCTAAATTACAAACCACTGAGACAATACGAGTACACGAACACTTTTAGCAGACGCATCAGGTCTATCCCGCTGGTTACACACTCAGCTCTGATGTTCAACCTGGATTTCAAGTGTTCTGGGTGCAATGGGCTTTTGGTGCTCGCTCGCTCGCTCTCATGCTGTGAACATTTGCCTTTGTCTCTTTGAGTGGGGATTCCGTGTCTGAACATAAAGCCATCAAGGCTGCTACACAGCTCGACATTTCAACGGTATTGCTTCGTTCGTCGCAGACTGTTGTTGCGTGAACCACCGTGGTGTACTGGCGAGGTTTCAGTCTTTTGAAACTGTGGGTAGATCTGTCTGTGGCGTACTCTTCAAAAGCTTTCACGTTTTACTCTCCCAACGTGGTACCACTGAGACCTGCAGTGTTGAATGCACGAAGCTTTCCAAACTCATCAGTGAAATTCGTCCCAGCAGCACAAGAGTGGACCACAAAACTCGTGCCGGTGAAGCCTGCATAGTGAGACGGTGTTTCCCCCAAAACAAAGGGGATGCATTTCACTGATTAAACTTTCAGCTCAAAATTCCCAAAGACGGTTGACTGCAAAAGTGCGGAACGGAAGCCATGAGGGGCGATCGACAACGGCACAAGAGAGAGGAAAGTAACACAGTGATCAGAATCCAGAATCTTGAATCTCAAAACAAGACATCCTTGCTTCTGTCTGAAACTGTAATCCAGGGAAGGGACTTGGTACTCGCAGTTGAGCACCGCTTCTTTAGTTGTGAACGACGTGGTCCTTTCAGGAATATCTCTACCCACCACGGACACCATGGCAAACTCTTCAAACGTACCCCCAAAAAAGCACAAGCGACGAATCACTCGACTCCTTTCACAAAATGTGTGGTCAGTACGCGAGCCCACTTCAAGACACTTGCAGTTCCAATAAAAACCAAGGACCCTTCCATGAAAGAGCCCCCAAAGTAGAAAGAAAGACGCAGCACCACACTGCAGCCAAGAGACTCAAAATTATGCACGGCACATCAAGCCGGTGTAAGACGCCCATACTGCATAGTACACCACTGCCCTTCCATAAATTAAGCCAAATCACATCTCTGAGCAAAACTTGTGAAGGAACGGCATTTTTATTGACACCTCGCAGTCCCTGGAGATTTGGGATGAGTTCCTCTGAATACAGCCTGTCAGGAAATTTATTCTGCGCTGGGAGTGGAGGCTTTGTGCTAATGGAACGGTGTGATGCTCATGGGTCACAAATCAGTGCGACGGTGCCAATCACTAGAGCGAGGTGCTTTATTATTGCAGTGATAGATGAGTCGAGCATTGCATAACACATTCAAGTCAGGTCGCATTGGTTCCCCTTGGGAAGTGACGGCCACAATACAAGACATACGCCCCACCGTAGATCAGGGCCACTCTCATCCGAAAAGCCTTCCCCGGAGACTGGACAGGCAGCAGCATCACCCTGCCTCAAAACGCACCGTAAGCTGTCTGCGCTGTCAGTCTTCACACGTCGAGAACAGTGTATACACGCCATTTTCAATTTGGAAGTCCGATTTTGGCCATGTTCAACGCGCCTGTCTGCGGATTGGTGAATTTGGAAACGGGGTTCCATGGAGAAAAAGTCTGAAAGCACAACTTGCAAAAACACGTCATTCATGCTAGAACTTTGTTCCCTTTGGTTCCCCTGTGTGTGTGTGTGTGTGTGTGTGTGTGTGTGTGTGTGTATGTGTGTGTCTGTGTGCTGGTTGATGTTTTTGCTATCGGCCAGAGTCATCAACATTCAGCTGAACTAAAAACAAACTCATAGAACCTCAAAGTTTTCATGTCCAGTACAATCATGTGACATTTGACTATTTCTGCATCAAACCAACACTGTGCAACTGGAAACTGTTCTGATCTTGTCCCTCTCAGGGCGCCCACATCACCGCAGTGAAGGCAGGAGACGAGCAGTCCCCCAGTCCCACTTGGCACCGCCGTCTCCAATACGAGCAGAAGATGCTATTTTGTCAGGAGGAGCTCACGCTGTCTTGCACAAATAGATAGCAAATGCAATCAAGCTGTATTCAAGAGATGTAAATTTTCCCTCGGCCTTTCTGCCATCTGCAGATCAATGTGAAAACACCATGTACCGGGTGTGATCAATATTTTCTGGTGATGGCACTGCATGCTCAAGCAAGATAAGACTTCTGTCAATATTACTTTAAAGTCAAAAGTGATACATCGGACTGGATGCAAATGTTATGCTTGACAGACAAGTGATTTGAGACCCGCTCGTGAGTGGATTTATTTCAGGGCAGTTCTTGATGAGGCACAACCCGCAGTCAACCCAAATGTAATTCAGAGAAAACTTGTAATATTTTTGTGTTGATTGTTCAAGTTTGTTTTCGAAAACCCCATCGTTTCTGCTCATAAGACAGATAATTTGATCAGCATAAACGCAACACATCTGACTCGACGACTCGACTCAAATCGTCCGGGTCAAACAACCGACAACTCGACTCCACAAAAAGCTGCACAGATTTGATCTTTTTGCGTTGCGTGCGGAACCCAGGCCCTTCCCAATCTGCCTCAAACTTCATTCGTAAGTTTTCACATTTTCTTAACGCTCACATTAGAGTGGTCCGTATTGGACGTCTGAGAGCAATAGAAGAGAACGCAATTCAAGGAGGGCTCCCCTCGGAGGGCAACTCAAGTCGGAGAACATTTAAATTATGCATTGTGGAAAATGAACCATTTTCATGCAGATTACATATCTGTGCCTAAGTTGACATCCCAGAGCGATGCATTATTGATGCATCCAGAGGAGGAGGATGAAAACAGGGCGAAATGCGCAGAAAACACGCCTCCGGCGCCCCAACTTCTCAAATCGAATCGCCGTCTCAAGCAAGAAAACTGTTTCCGGTTCCTGCAGCGACTGGTGGGTTTTGCAGGCGTTTTCGCTCTCGCGTTCAGACTCTTGAGTGCGCAGGCCAACAACAGGACTTCCTGAAATGTTGAGTCTTGTGCAGACCAACTGTGCCTTGAGTTTGCTGCTTGTTCTGTGCATGTTGAAGCTTTGCCCTTTTTGAACACATACATTTCACACACATACACACACACAACACACACACACACACACACACACACACACATACAGAGCTTCGCTCTTGCTGCGGTGCGCGGACACAACACAAGCAAAATTGATGCTCAGCCTCAATTCGCCTGGGCGTCATCCATTTTGTGCCTGTTGACGCTACAGTCACCAAATATGTGTGTGTTTAATCGACAGCCACACTTCTGGTGATCGTTACTTGGCTCTTCTCATGAAGTCAAACATAC
>JAAUXT010022006.1_pt1 | contig 13445 bp, 18 predicted proteins | sample 7278171 | NCBI WGS metagenome assembly JAAUXT01 (sample SAMN14350112, study PRJNA611818) | marine sediment metagenome | isolation source: surface marine sediment (1.8m) | place: French Polynesia: Moorea | collected 2018-08
CCTTTGAACCACACAGAGTCACTGTGGTGGAAAAGCCAAACCAACTACTTGGAAGAGTAGCCAGCTATGCTGAAGTAGTGGGAAGAAGCTTCACAGTCATAGCCCCATTGTGGAGAAGCAACACAAAGCATATGTAAACAAATCCAGAACAAGACTGTAAATAGTTAAATTTTATAAAGTTTAAAGTTATCCTATTTTGGCCAAGCTGTGGTCAGATTGGAAACAAGCTGCTGCAGTACCAAAACCAAATAAAAAAAATAGGGAGGAGTGTAAGGCGTGACGTCAGCATCACAATATTAGGACGTTGTTGATCGGCAGAACGTATGCACAAACCAAAAGGAAGTATTACTCTAATTTGGTTCACACTTGTGAATGAACAGACAGCACCATTGACGCGTGGACCACGTGTTGCGGTCACGTGCTCGTGTCCGTGGTGACTCATCAAAGAACTGAGCCTGGATTCTTGTGTAGATTTGTGGCATAGATGTGGGGTCAACTTGTCGGAGGTGTGACGCACTTTTGCGAGTGCACTTCAGGGATGTGCTTGCACCATGGAACAGGGTCACAGGCATGCAAGCTGAATTTGCGTGCGACAACTTCAGTGGTGGCTTGTCTTTGCAGTGATCGTGCAGCTCCACGACCGAATTACTCTGAGTGTTCCTTCGTCCAATGGCATCACTCCCACAAAAGAACTTGGGCCGTGGTTATAGCTGGAGAATGAGCTCTGCCTAATTCTGACGTGTTGTTATTACAGTCTGTGCCGCTGCCGGGCCCTGGAAGCTTCAACAGCACTCTGCACACTCCCGGGCTGCCCAGCCCACAGGTCAGTCTCTCACTCCCAGCCCACAGGTCAGTCTCTCACTCCCAGCCCACAGGTCAGTCTTACACACCCATCCCACAGGTCAGTCTCTCACTCCCAGCCCACAGGTCAGTCTCACAGACCCAGCCCACAGGTCAGTCTCTCACTCGCAGCCCACAGGTCAGTCTCTCACTCCCAGCTCACAGGTCAGTCTTACACGGGCCCGGCGTTATGGCAAAGTCCAGCAATGTGGACCAAAACTTCGTCACTTGGATACGGCCAGTTATGTCGGTCCATCTGCGGTCTATCTGCTTTGCGATGCGTTTTGAGAAAAAACACGAAACAAGATCCTTGTCGATCAGCGGCCGCGCGTCTCATACACAGTGGTCCTCCAGTTGGTAAACTGCACAGATGAATGAACTCGAGTTTTTGTTGGGCGCGGCGCACAGACGGAGGCGCCGCCGCTGGCCGTGACGCCGACGCCGGAGTACATCCCGCTGCCCGGGCCGTCCGAGAGCGAGTCGACGCTGCCCGCCGCCGCCGCCGGCGTCAAGGTGAGGCGGTCCTTCGTGGTTCGTCCCTCCCGCACTGCGCACGCGTGGTTTGACCCTTGCGTCGCTTAGCCCGAGCATCACACACACACGCGCGCGCGCGCGCACGGACGCAGGGAGGCAGACACACATGCACACATTGACGCAGGCACACACACAGACGCAGGGAGGCAGATACACACGTAGACGCAGGCACACACACACACACACACGCACACACACACATACACAGATGCAGGGAGGCAGACACACACGCATACATAGACGCAGGCGCGCGCACACACACACACACACACACATATATATATATATATATATACAGGAGCACGTTGCGTGAATCTATGGACTGAACCACTGTAATTCAGAGGGTGAAAGTTTTGCGTCTCACTCATCCCATCCCCCTGGGTGGAATCACCGGATGGCCACCCTTTTGGGATGGTGGTCGCCTTTCCCTGGGGTGACGAAAGTTTTGGATGTTACTCAACCGGGAGACTCCGTTGTTAGAGACGCGCCTGTGCCAAATGCGTAGCATTGATGTGTGTCTTTCAAAGTCAAAAGCAAAACAGTCGCGATCATCAATTAGATCGAATGTTCCCTTTCTTTCCAGGCACCGACGGTTGTCGGCGCCGTGACGTCATCACAGACCGGCGTTGTGGCGTCTTCATTGGGCGCAAATCTGGTGTCATCGCTGGGCGGCATTGTGACGTCATCACTCAGTGGCGTCGTGACGTCATCCTTGCCCGAGGATCCGCGCGTCACGAGCAGCACGGGCGGCGCCACGCCCAGGAAGCGCGCGAGGTTCCCTCTGGCGGAGGACTCCACCCACAAACTGCTGGACGCGCAGGTGCGTGTTCTAGTGCGCGTGCACGACAGACAGACTTCCACTTTGACAGAGGCTGATGTCAGAATGAACCATGTGTTGCCCAGCACGTGTGTGTACTGGGATCCAGCACTCTGCCCTTGCCAACCCTCTTCTGCCCCCCCCCCCCCCGTCCTCGTTAGAAAGGTAGGTCCTGCCCTGGCACCTTGTGCTGTGTGTGTGTGTGTGTGTGTGTGTGTGTGTGTGTGTGTGTGTGTGTGTGTGTGGCTGGGGGAGGAGTTTCGACAAGGGCACTGTGCCAAACCCCTCCTCCTGAGGCAGTGAGGGCCTTGGGAACATTCACATTTCTAATTTCCCGTGTGGTGTCGATGGCTATTTTGACCTTGCCAAATTTCCATTTCGGGCAAAGCTCCAGATTTTTGGTGCACCACGCACCGTCGCCATCAATCACTTCCCGAACGAATGCGACGCCCGTCACTCGTGCAGGAAGGAAAAAACAACCCCAACACGAACAGGGAAATTATGCGCGAAAATCCTCTCACGAAAACCACAATCTTTGACGTTGAGCTCTTTGTCGCGTCCCTGGGCAACGACTCGAACGCCACGCACAGCGCGTACAGTCTGCAACTCGTGGCGCAGGTGGTGAAGCCGGAAGTGCCAGAGCCAATCATCACCGTGGACGACACGGACCAATCAGAGGAGAACCTCGTCGTCGTCGAGGGGCCGCTCAGCGTCCAATCAGCGGACGAGGTTTTCTCTGACGACAGCGTGTCGCTCCCCGCCGTTGCCAAGCAACCTCTACAGCAACAGCCGGTCAACACCGTCCAGTGAGTGCTCGCATTTTTGGCGTCCATTTCAAAACGACAATTGTATTTCAATTTCAGTTGTTGTGAAAAGAGACATTTTTGGCCATTGTAGATCGCAACAAATGAGCGTCCTCGGCAGATCTAACGTGGCGCCGGTTATTTCCACCGGAGCACCGGCAACTGTCATGGCGCCGGTTGTTCAGCAAGCCGCCGGCGGGAACAGCGTTGCCATGGTGAAGCAGGAACAGGCGACGGGGATGCAGGTCATTTGCTTATCTGACTTTCCATTGGACACGCTTGCTTCTTCATCGTCATTTGCACACACACACACACACACACACACACACACACACACACACACACACACACACCATCATTGACAACTCGGTGGAACTGGAACCATTTTTGCGCAGCGTGCGTTAAACGCGCAGCACGTTTTGAGGAGAAACCATGTCGCTTGCGCGGCGCGTGTCTGCACTGTCAAGTGTTCTTGTTGTGCACTTGCAGTGGATGATGATCCAGGTGCCTGTCGCGGTCCCGCAGCCCAACGCCGTCGCCGCCGCCCTGACTGCACCCACAGGTGAGCACGCGCTGCGTGTGAGATTCATTTTTGTGCGTGACGTCATCGGCGTGTGCCCCCATTGGTGATGGACAGCAACATTCGGTGCAGCGTCAGCGTGGATGGCGTCACAGTGTGTATCACCCCGAGTGCTACACATGTCGCAATCGGTGGACTGAAAGAACAGGAAAATTTGAACGGAATCTTAACATCCAACTTCTTCCTTGTTTGAGTGTCATACTCCAAAAAACTCACACAAGATAAGTGAGGCAAAACGAGTTTTCCTTCATACCTTCCTCATTTCTCAGAGGGCGGAGGGTTTTTTTTTTTGGGGGGGGGGTGGTTTGAACCACGGAGGGAGAGTTGGGCTGAGGTCAGCGAAGGATTGAACCATTCAATTGGAAAGAAGTCGCGTGGCTATGTACGGCAAATGGAGTGCTCACACGAGAGGAAGACTGTGGGAAGCATGGAGACAGGTACAGATAGGCGGGATGTGATACTGTGCGTGTGTGTGTAAACAAACATCGCATCACGTGTGTGGATCTGTTTGTTGATCAACACACGACGCGTCCCGTGCGAAACTGAAGTTTAGCAGTTTAAAGTAAAAGCGGAAGCGAACGATTCGTATGCACTTGCCGAAGATAAGGATGGAGTGCTGGTTCTAACCGCAGCTGGCTGCAGGCGTGGTCTGCACAATCAGACGCGTCACAGGCAGGCGCTCTCAGCACCTCGCTTCAGCTCCAAACACAGGCCCGCGCATGCAGACCTCCCCTGTCTGTGCGGTTATTTCTGTCGAGGGGAGGAAGAGAAATGAATGGAATCCGAATTGATCTGTCGTGTTCTGCGCGAAACTCCTCAGTCTCCCGTTCAATCCTGTGACCTTCACGTCTTCGATTGAGACCCGCACGGATTGGATTTATTGAGCGACCAAAGGAACAGTGTGTGAAGTGATTTTCTGAGCGGGTAAGGTGATCCTGCTTCTTCTGTCTTTCAAAGCCACGAACGATCAATTTGTTTTTGCGCACGTGAGGTTTTTTTAGAGTCAAGTTGATTCATCATCAGTAATGAGTGCCCCAGTGCGGATGGTTCTTGCAGTGGTCACAGTTTCACGTTGACGTGGTGACACAACGCGTACGTGACGTGACGCGACGCATGCGCAGATGAGAAAACGTATCACTGACGTCGCGACGTCACGCACACGCTGGCGTGATGACGTCACGCACGCACGACAAAACATGATACGCGGGTTGTTGCAGTGACGCTGGCGGCGCCGGTGCAGAGCCCGAGTCACTTGACGCCCAGCAAGTCGGCGGCGACGACGTTCGTCGTCAAACAGGAAGTGACGAGCTCGACGCCGCGGAGGAAGGTCAACGCCTCTCAACACACCAAACAGGTGAGGTCCTCCCAACACACCACACAGGTGAGGTCCTCTCAACACACCAAACAGGTGAGGTCCTCTCAACACACCACACAGGTGAGGTCCTCTCAACACACCAAACAGGTGAGGTCCTCTCAACACACCACACAGGTGAGGTCCTCTCAACACACCAAACAGGTGAGGTCCTCCCAACATACTCCACAGGTGAGGTCCTCTCAACACACCTCACAGGTGAGGTCCTCCCAACACAGACTATTAACCAGGAAGTTTTGGTTCACCCTCACCCCCTGGCAGCACTGGTTTCATCGCCTTTCAATGAATGGTTTCCTGAACCTGAGAACTCATCGTTACCTCAAGGAAAGGCTGCCCTGATGCTGGGGAACACACTGGAAGATTTTGTTGCCAGTTTGTTTGTCTGCAGAAACTCAAAGCGAAGTTAGAAGCGGTACGTTTGTGGACGCACACTTTCCTTACGTTCCACAGTTGTTTCCATTTGCTTTGTGACCCGTTTGTTTCCAAAACCAGTTCTTGTTGTTTTGCATCAGACAAGAAAAGGGAACCTGTTTCCTGCGAGGCCTTGTTCCTTGGACGACGTTCCTGTCTGGCTTTGTGTCGGCTGTTTGGGTGGAATAGTCGTGGAACGCTTGTAACGCGGCTCAGTTCAGGCATCAAAAAGATGGCATTCAGAGTCTGGTTCACTGGATACCTCAAACATGGTGCAGTTCCAGTCAGTTCGCCCTGCATCGCCATGGCAACGGAGACGCAGCGTGATGCGCATGTCGTGTGAACGTGACGTCACGTGATTTCCGTTCGTTCCGCAGAAACTGAAGGCGACGCTGGCGCAGAACTCGGCGCAGGGCGGCGGCGGCGTGGCGGCGGCGGCGCCGGCGGGCGTGAGCGTGCTGGGCGGAGGCGTCGCCGTCGTGGGCGACTCGCTCGCCGACAGGATGGCTGCGCAGGTGCGACGCGAGTGGGTTGTTGGGCGTTGTGTGTGTGTGTGTGTGTGTGTGTGTGTGTGTGTTTCTGGTGGTAGATCTTGAAGGTGTTGTGGATGGAGCGTGAGCGCGGGCTTGGGACGAGTTTCTTGATTGATGTTTGTTTCGCTGTGGAATAAGTTCAGATTTACTCTGGCCTTGTGGGTCATCGGGTGTCCTCCGTTGTCGCCGCTTGTGTTTATTGTGTGATCCATTGACCCATTCTTTGTCTCGCAGCCCGGTCGCGCCGTGACGATCCTCAAGTCGCCCATCACGTCACTTCCGGTCGGCGGCGGCGGCGGCGGCGTCATCATCCAGACGGGGCCCACCAACGCCCTGTCGCTCGAGCCGGCGCCGGCGGGAGTGGCGCGGCCGGCGGCCGGCGTCTCCCCGGCGCCGGGGCCCGTCCAGCTCGGGCGCGTCACGACGCAGGCGGCGGCGGACACGTCCACGCCGCCCGGGAAGCGGCTGCGCAAGGGGTCGGACGACGACCCGGACGAGAGGCGCCGCAAGTTCCTCGAGAGAAACAGGTGCGTGGCCCCAGGTACACACCGCAGCTGCGCACATGTCCGTGTCGAGTACAAAACGAGGAACCGCTCACCAAATTCTACAATCAGCTCAGGGCACAGACAGGTGTGTAAGTATAGCGGTTGGAGCTGGGGAAAATACGTGTGTGCCTGGGGCCATTTGTGCATTGCGTGTATGAGGACTCCACGTGCACGCGGGTGCCGAACAATTTTTTTGTTGTTGACGCAACGTGTGACGCGTCTTTTGTGAATCCACGCAGAATCGGCACCACGTCCACAACGCATGTGCACAATTTGTGCATCATCCGCACGCCTCTTTTGATATGGTGCTACGTCACGCATCACACACGTGGTGTGAGCGATAATGAGGGACGTGTTTCTGCGTTGCAGGGCGGCGGCGGCGCGGTGTCGCCAGAAGCGCAAGATCGAGATCGGGAACCTCGAGTACAAGGCTGAGGAGCTGCAGAATAGCAACAGTAAACTCCAGGTGCGAGCAGCGACCGCCGCGCATGCGCACTGCCGCCCCGTGCGCGGACAAGATCAATGGACACGGGTGACAGAAACGTGAAACGCCAATGGAGAACTTCGCTCTTACGTTGACTGCGTGCAAGAACGCGTTTTCCTTGCGTTTGGGTGAACAGTAGGAGGGTGCCTCTCAAAGAGTAAGAAATTGAGACCAAACACGCAAAACGTGCCCTGTGGTCAGTGAAGCTTTCGGAAAGCAAGAGAAGTGCTTCGGCAACTGCGGGTACGATGTCCCCTTCGATGTATTTGGTCCCAGATGGAAGCCTCACACGAGATGGGATGTGATAGCCAAGATGGGACAGAGCCGGGGGGGGGGGGGTTGGCACACTGGCAAAATTGTTCAGCACATGACTGACATGACTGAGTGCTCTGCCCTTACCGCGACATTGCACAATAACCATTTGGCCGTGGGATGCAACGCCCAGGTGCGCTGAGTCGCAGATACTGGTACAAACCAGGAGCAGAGCCCAAGTCCACAGGACTGGGTAGTGAGGGGAAGGTCCCACACGAGCGGGCCACGCCCATGTCCGTGTGTTCCTGCGCAGACCGCTGCGCGGTGGAGCGTGACCGAGCCTCCCCTGTGTTTCAGATGGAGGTGAACAGGCTGCGCGGGGAGGTGGCGCAGCTCAAGAAGCTGCTGCTCGCGCACAAGGACTGCCCCGTCTTCATCCAGCAGCGGGACGCAGGCCAGATCAGCCTCGAGGGAGCCGTGCTGGGTACGTGGGTGTGCGTGCGTGTGTGTGTGCGTGCGTGTGTGTGGTGTGCATGTGCTGCCCCGTCTTCATCCAGCAGTAGGACGCAGGCCAGATCAGCCTCGAGGGCGCTGTGCTGGGTGTGTGTGTGTGTGTGTGTGTGTGTGTGTGCGTACGTGTGTGTACGTCTGTGTGTGCGTGTGTGTGTGGTGTACGACTGTGTGTGTGTGTGAGAGAGAGAGAGAGAGAGAGAGAGAGAGAGAGTCATGTCTGTGAGTGTGCGTGTGTGTGTGAATGACAGAAGTGTGTCTTCGTCCGAAGTTCGAGTGTGCTTCATGATCCCTTCGCCAAAACAAAGAATTGGCAGTTGAGGCCACTTGATCATCATTTCAGTCATTTGAGCTTGCTGTTAAATGTATGCTTCTGTGCAGCGTTGCCGGCTGCATACGTGATACTGGACGGTGACACGTGTTCTTGTTCGTTGTTTGTTGAACATTACATTTCGAGAAGATTGGTCCTAAAAACGGACAGGTCTCGTGGTGAACCCTGAAACTGGCTTTCTTGTTTTGGTTGGCGGTGCACTGCTGCACAAATCACGTGATCATGAATGACGTGACGCATGCGCAGTGTTCTTGTGTGCAATCGAAGCACAACTTTTACTTTTCCCTGCATGTCGCACGACCTTGACATGCCGACGGCGAAGTTTCGTCGTCGGCGTGTGTGTTGTAATGGTTGCCGAATCGGCATGTTCCTGCACTGCTCAGTGTTCTTGTTCGTTTCCGCAGACGAGGTGGAGGCGGCGGTGGCGGGCGACGTCCTGCAGAACGAGACGCCGACGCAGGTGCCGCCGACGCCGCGCATCATCAGCGCCGCCGCGTCCCGCAGCGGTATCCTCTCGCTACAGGTGCGCCGACACGCCGCACGCATACACACATCACACACACACGCACACACACACACTGCAGATATACACACGCAAACACAAAGGAAAACAAAAACTCGCTCCAGGGGGGCCGACGCGCCGCACGCATACACACACACACACACACACACACACACACACACACTGCAGATATACACACGCAAACATAAGGGAAAACAAAACCTCTCGCTACAGGTGCGCCCACGCGCCGCACGCATACACACACCACACATCACACACACACACACACCCACACACACACACACACACACACTGCAGATATACACACACAAACACAAAGGAAAACAAAACCTCTCGCTACAGGTGCGCCCACGCGCTGCACGCACACACACCACACACACACTCGCGTGCGTGCTGCAAATTCACACACCACACGCACTGGCACATGCACGGACACACACACACACACACACACACACACACACACTGTACGTGCTGCAGACACACACAAGCAAATACGGAGGAAGAACATGTATCCTCTCCCGAAAGGGGTGCGTCGGGTGCACTCTCTCTCACACACACGTACACGCACACACAAACTGTACGTGCTGCAGACACACACACACACACACAAGGAAATACGGAGGAAGAACATGTATCCTCTCCCGAAAGGGGTGCGTCGGGTGCACTCTCACACACACACGCACACACACACACTCACACACACACACACACCGTGACCACACCTCCAAATGTGAAAGAGTGTTCAAGCCAACACAACACGTCTTTTGCAGGGTTCCTTCTCCCCGTTGCCGACAGGGGTCGGGAACATCGCTCTGCTCCAGTCGCCCGACAAGGACTCCTGATACCCGCCTCACTCACTCACCAGGTGGCAGGCTACTCTCCACAGCCGCTGAACTTCTTCGTTACTGTTATGCAGATGGACTTATTTCTCAAGTCAGTCACCGTTGACTTTGCGTTTTCTTTGGGTTATGGACTCTGAAATGCAAACATGTTTGTCTGCCTCCGCACAAGGTCGTTTTGATATGCTATGCATCGCGTCTTTTGTCCAGTCAGTCGGTGCTGGGTTGGATACACTTTGCCAAAAACATGGTATTTCTCAAATTTTCCCGAGATCAGTAAGATGGCACCTAACTGGGCCTGCCTCGACTCCACGTCCGTTTTCGGGGTGAAATCCGTCTGATCAGCCAGGAAATGGGTGGCCCCAAATCTCACCTTTGGGTGTGGGAAGTTGGAGCAAGGGAAATCCTTCCTGTACAAAGAGGCGTACAAATACGGGGGGGGGGGGGACCCTGGGGCCCCCTGAAATCAGCTGACGTTTTATGCTGCAGAAGCAGAAATTGTGGGTAGAATTTGTGGCAGCAGCTGAGAAGTTAGTTTTTTTGTCTTTCATTTGTTAGTTGCACTTTTCACGACGTGCTACAAAACTCGTGAGTTCAGGGTGGAGTCTTTGCTTTTTTTTGGAGCGATTCAAACTGTCCGGGTTTGTTGATTTGTGGCCTTGGGATGTGAGTGTGGGAGAGTGCAATGAAAACGTTGCGTTATTGTCGTGAACTGTTGAGCTACATGTATCGTTATCGAGGCCTGTTTCACACGAGTAGCGTTCAGGTGCTGCGTCCCTGTGGGGGTCAATGGGTGTTGCAGACACGCAGCTCTCATTGACGTCAACAGGGACGCAGCGCGTGACGCATCAGCTGTGAACCCAGTTTTTCTCTGTCGGAAACCGTTTTGGTTGAACTTTCTGACTCTGCTTGTGAATTGGGTACCGTCGTTGACATTCCATTGGAGTGTGTGAAACAGCATCACGCAGCAACATTGTTCTCACAGGATACAGCTTTACGAAATCATTCGTCTGGAAAGACTCTTTGTTTTGAAACTCATTCTATGCTTTGAAAAGCAAAACTGAAAGAAGTCTTTTGGGTAATCATAAACATCTTTTCGTTCTATGACATGGAGTAATAATAGACACCATCCTGCCCCCTTCCCCCCCCCCACAACCAGAGCCCGCCCCCTCTCATAAAACCCCAGAACCCAAACGCCCGTGGATCTGAATGGTAGATAGCAGACTTCTAGTTGTGAGGCCAGGGGCGGGGTCACACAACGTGCTTCAGTGAGTATGTGCGCGTTGTGTAGAATCTAGCGGTTCATTTTTGCAGACTACGCATCTGGAAGTTAACATGTGTTTTGCGTTGTTGTGTTGTATCTGAGACTTCTTTACTTATTCTTCACTGAAGAAAGACAAATGCTGAAACTTATCGTTGTGTTCTGTGGTCAGTAAGCACCACGAAAGTACCGTGCCATGCGTTGTGTCCCGATACTTGGAGCAGGGACGCGAGTCGTGGCAACTGGCGTTGACTTCAGCTGAGAAGATGTGACACTCAGGACTGGTTGGCAGCAACGCGTAAAACTGGCATATTCGCGTCAATTCCGTTTTTGTCGCAGTTCCGATTAGTTCGGCTCAACTGGACCAAACTTGGTCAACGACAGAGCGCGCACGCACGCACACGCACGCACACACACACACACACACACACACACACACACACACACACACGTCAAAAGGAACTTCAAAGCGCCACAACTCCGTTGCAAGAAGTCTTCCGAATTCAGAAAAACGATCTTTCCTGTCAACTGAGTCAGCTTTCCACTCAGATGCAACACGACGAAACCCGGTTTTACAACATAAAATCTGCGTGACGTGCGCTGCCTGAAATGTGTGCATTGATCACAGAAGCAGCTACATCACGTGAGCGAGAAGGTCCAGGCCACCAGAGGGCTCTCATCACAGCTTTAAAAACACGAGTTGGGCACAAAAGTGCGAACTTCAATTCTATCGCGCAGGGATCATTCATGTTTCCATGGAAACCCCAGGCTTGAGTCCCTGGATCCTCGGGTGTGGCCAACGCAACGTGACGTCACTTCTTCTCCTCGTCTCCCGTGCCCTGACCGAACTTGCCCCAGTTGTCCACGAAGCCGCCATACGGCGGCCGCGTGTTCACGTGTCCCTCGGGCAAAGGTTCTATTGTGGGCAGGATATTCTCGAGTTGCGTGCAGAAGTAGTCGACGACCGCGCCCAGCCCGTCGGGATCCTCGAGCCGCTCCCGCCCGAGCTGCGGGACAAAGCGCTGCGTTCATTGGGCGCGTTCGACAAATACGAAACGTAGACGTACACGTGAGCGTACACGTAGAGTTTCACCCCCCCCCCCTGTGGACAAATACTCCATAAAACACCAATACAAATTTGCCGAACTTGGCTGTTTGGCGCGTTCGTTTTGTGTGAGGAACGCACCGCGGTCCAGTCAGTGGCGCCGAACGGCCCAAGCTGCACTCAGCGTGTATCCTGACTTCAAGTGAACGGATACCCCCCCCCCGGTTGGCAGGTGAGTTCCCAAAATTAGCAATGTTGAGACCAAACACCCAGGGAAGAACCACGAGCTCGAAGTGAACTGGGCTCCACTCCTTCCCCACCTTGCGCTGCATCCTCTCGACCTGCTCCGCACAAGACGTCGTCAGCGGGTGGTCCGACCCGTACAGCTGCAAACACGGCCAACCAAAAGTTGTTTCCCAACCTGATCCACATATCATTATTTTATCTTGGCCCAGCTGGACTCCGTGTCGGGGGTCGTTAGACCCGTGGTCTGGTCGCCTGCAGGAGCCTCACCCTTCAGCGGGCGCGACTTCAACTTTGAACTTGTCCCATATTTGTGTACTACAGTGTGTGGGTGTATTGGTTTCAGGACTTTGGGTCCCTGGATCGTGGGGCATCTCTCACAAAGACAGTAAAATTTTGGCCGTGTTCGATTTAAGAACCAGAAGGAACAAGGACCAGAAAATTCAGTCCACCTATTGGTTGACAACATGCCAGAACCAATTAAGAGACAGGATTTTCTGGTTCCTTCTGGTTCGTAAATCGAACACGGCCATTGAGAAACAGAAAAGTTGCGTAGCCGAATCCGCATAGATCTGTGTGTGTGTGTGTGTGTGTGTTCACGCGCGCACCTGGTTGAAGACGACGTGCGCCTGGCGGAAGTGCTCCTGCGCCTCCGGGTTGATCCCGAACTTGAGCTCGTGCGTCAGGCCCAGGTTGTACCGGATGCGCCCGATGAGCACGTGGAACTGACCGAACGTCCGCAGCGCGTGCTCCAGGGCAGTCCGGTTCAGCTGCAGACGCAAGTCTGTCGCTTTACCTCCCTATTTTGCGCCATCGTACACGCGCGCTTGTAGTGTCCTTGGCTTTTGTTGCTGTTTGGACTAAGACTGTCAGACATTCCGTTTGACAACAACTGATTTGTGCAAAACTCTTTTCCTGTTGTGCAGCCTTGCACATTTCCCACCCCAACGTCACTGCAGATCACACAGCGTGATCAGATACCCAGTGACCCACTTGTTCCCCAGCCCGCCTGACTCCCGTTTTCCTATCCCCGAGATCGGCTTTGTTTGCAGGCACAAAATATTTCACTTTGTTCACGTAGATCTACCTCAAAGGACTCTGCCAAGCCTCCGAAAAAGGTCTTCGTCATGTACGCCTCGGCCAAGTCGCTTTTGTCTTCGAGTTCCTGCAAATTGTATGCGTATCTGACTCGAAATCCGGCAAAGCTCGCCCGCCCTTGCACCGCGTTCCGAAGGCGCATGCGCACGCGCACACTCACGTGTTCTATGATGCGCACGGCCTGGTTGACGAGCTGTCTGCCCTGCTGCGTCGCCTCGTCCGGAGTCGGGTCCTCGTCGCTACGCTCCGCGCCCGTCTCCTCCATCGCGTTGCGGAACTTCATCAGCGCGAAGCTCGTCTTGATCATGGCTCGCGCCATCAAGTTCTGTCAAGGTCACGATCGCGCCATCAAGTTCTGTCAAGGTCACGATCGCGCCATCAAGTTCTGTCAAGGTCACGATCGCGCCATCAAGTTCTGTCA
>JAAUXT010031397.1_pt1 | contig 13442 bp, 19 predicted proteins | sample 7278171 | NCBI WGS metagenome assembly JAAUXT01 (sample SAMN14350112, study PRJNA611818) | marine sediment metagenome | isolation source: surface marine sediment (1.8m) | place: French Polynesia: Moorea | collected 2018-08
TAGGTCAAGCTACAAAGAAGAGAAAGAGCCTATTTGTTGTCTGAAATTCCACATGAGAGAGAAATAACGGCAAAAATTCATCGTGCTGAGACTGCCCGGTCGACCTATAACTTGTTGGACGAGGCTCATGCACCAAAAGGCAAGCAGTATAAACGAAATGATAAGCTACGAGCAAGCAAGCGAAACTAACGGCCTTGCTCCCCATGGTATGTGCGCGTGTACTGGTGTGTGTGCGCGTGTGTGTGCGTGTGTGTGCAGTGTATGGGCCTGGCCAGAGCAGGTGCCTCTACACTGCGTCCAATTGGGACTTTTTTGCCTTGATGGGGAAACAGCGCAGCACAACGTGAGGACCGCAGATCAGAGAACACGGTGCTTATTGCATTGGGAGGCAGCGGTCGGAAAGCTGCAGCAGCAGCAAATGCAAACAAATGGCGCTGCGCCGTATGCAGCAGTGATTAGCGGGTGGGATAGCAGCACTGTGAAACCGCGGTGTGTGTGTGTGTGTTGTGTGTGTGTGTGTCTGTGTCTGTGTGAGTGAGTGTGTGTGAGTGTCGCGTGTGTGTGTGTGGTGCACATGTGTGTGTGTGATGTGTGTCGCGTGTGACTGTGTGTGAGTGAGTGCGTGTGTCAAGTGTGGCGCGTGTGTGTGCGTGCAGCGATGGGTGGTTTCCGTTCCCGTTCACGTGTCACACCTGGAAGACACATCGTCTGTCACCAGACCGGAAACGCGTGTTTTGTCACGTTGAGCAACTCAGTGTGGTGCCCACACGCCAAAAAGCGAAGAAACGTCGCATTTGCCCCTTGCAGTTTTTGTGCTCCAACATGTTGACGGGAGCCCCACAAAATCTCTGCGAGCGAGAGAGCGCGACCTTCCCTTCGTTTCACGACGGAGCGGAGAGGCGACCTCGTGCACGTCTCCCCCGATGTGGAGCCTCCTCGGGGGGAGGAGGTGTTCAAGGCCCCACCGCTCCAGCTGGAGAGGGATCGTGGAGTGATTGGGCGATCCCCACAGCAAAGGATTGTTGGGATTTGTGTACCGCGTTCGCTCAAGAAACAACACGAGAACGCAGCCATGTCAAGCACACTCCATCTTTGGACAGAAAGTGCACCCCACGTGTGGCCACACCCACCCACACAACAGACACCCCCGCCTATTCTTCATGCTGAATTCTGGGACACCGTGGTGCGTGTTACACAAGGGTGAATCCGGTACCCTGTCTGGAAAGCGGAGTCTGCTTGAATCTTTTTACTCCTCACACCACACGACTTTAGGGGTTTTCACATTGGTGACGACGGTAACTTTTTTGACGTCGACGTCAAATTTTCTTGATGACGTCAAAGAATGGTCTGGACCATTTTTTGATGCTCAGCAATTGGGCGTCAGGATAAATTTTGACGTCGACGTCAAAAGTGCCGTTCAGACAGATGAAGTTGAAGTCGACGTCACCCAATGTGAAAACCCCTTTTGTTACTGAGCTTCAACTGCTGTAGTTTTGCAGGAAAAAATGGATACGAGACAGGAAAGTGAAACGCGTAGAATTCTACAAAATTTCACAAGGCTGCGTTGGAACAGGAATCCTTTGATTCATTTCACACAACATGGCGTAGTTGTGAAAGCCTTCAGGGGCGGACCTGGGAATTCCCCCAGCAGGAAGGGGGGGGGGCGTCTGGTGGGGGGGGGGCAATGACTTGTTCCTTCAGCGCAATAAAGTGTTTTGGTGATTTTTCGAGGGGGTCGGGGAACTGGCCCCCCACCCCCTGGATCCCTCTTGGTCTTCGCTTGTTCCACAGTGTGCGGATGTTGTATAAGCCTTTGCTTTTTCAAATTGAGCCTGTCACACACACTGACAGGCTGAAGTTACACAAGTTTCAAAGCCGAAGTGAAATAGGCAGGCAGCCTCAGAGATGCAGGAAGAAGAAATAAGTTGCGTTGCCAATCTCCTTGTCGGTTGTCATGGTAATTTTGTGAACAGTTGTACCGCTTCGCTGTGAGAAACTCGCGATGCGTGGTTATCTGCTGCGGTGCCCCGACACACCTGTCTGGTCGAGTCGAACCTTCAGTCTCCGCTTGTGTCCAAACCCTGTATGATTCGAACTCTACGCAGACGCACTGGTGCTGAGTGTTCGCTTTTGGTGTTCGACGAATCCCAACAAGTTTGGAAGCCCTGCTTCTGTGAGGTGGGGCAGGTGACCGCATTCAACTGAGCACAGTGGTGTGGGAAGCCATATATTTGCTGATTTGCTGCAGATGCCCGTGTCAGTGCGCCATGGTCTGCAGGACAAATACTGTTCATTTCCGGCGGGTGTGCGCGCGCATACGAATGGGAGTCCCTGCAGTTCTCCCCAAAGGTACATGCGCCGGGCTGGCGGAAATGGAATCTGCGCGCATGTAGTGCTGAGTCTCCAACCCGAGGGCCCTCCCCTCCAACCTGCCACCCTCCCCTCCAACCATGGACCCTGCAACCCATTGGCCCTGGGACCCTCCCCTCCATCCGTGGGCCTCTCCCCTCCTACCAATGGGCCCCTCCCGTCCAGCCCGTGGACCCCCCCCCCCTAGATCAGCCGTGCTATTCAGACAGGCTATTTTTGTGACTGGCAGCAGCTGGCCTCACCCTAATTGCTTCCTAATCGGGCTCAGCACTAATGAAAGAAGACCGAGGTGTGGCTCACAGTGTGGGAGTGGTTTCAACACAGAGGTGTCGTGGCCAATGCACACGTGGAGACGCACACAATCAAACACGTCAAAAGCGCCACACAAACACTGCGCCTTTTGCGCACAAGATGTGAATTTCCTTCATGATGCCAACGCTTGTTGTGCATTTGAAGCTGTTTCACACTGACTGACTCACACACAAGGACAGAGAAGTGAAATTCAAGAGATCCAGGTGACAGACTGCCGACCTGATTTCAGTCGTCTGCGTTCCGACAGGACACAAAGAGCCACAGCATGTCAGCGAAGATATGGTGCACCTTGTCAGGCAGGAGCAAGTAGACTAATCCTTTTCTGGGGGATTTGTACTGGGGAGCTTTGACTGGCGAATCCACGACGGAGATCAGGTGTGACGTACGCGGCGTGTCCTGGACAAACCTTGCGTGGCGGAGGGCAAGCCTTGCATGATGGGGAGGGGAACTTTGAGGAGATGTACATTGGAAAAGGCAAATTGAGGGGGGGGGGATCTAACTGTGCATGCTTGGCGGAAGCAACATTGCAGCCTTGGGGCGAAACCTTCTGCCCACAGCAGTGGTCAACAGCTTCTTCAAAAACAATTCGTTTGTGAGAGTTGGAATCTGGCCCCCAGGGGGGCGGGGGGCACGCCCCCGAAGTTCCCCTGGACCCACCCCTGGTGAGGGTCTTTGCTGGAGGTCAGAGACCCGCGCGGATGGCATTGGTCAGACGAGTCGGATTCACCATCTGAGTTGCAGAGCCTCACCGCGGACGGGGAGTTGAGTTTATCTCCGCCAGGCTCACGTGTGTAGTCACGTGTGTGGTCACGTGTGTGGTCATGTGTGTGGCCACGTGTGTGGTCACGTGTGTGATCATGTGTGTGGTCACGTGTGTGATCATGTGTGTGGTCACGTGTGTGATCATATGTGTGGTCACATGTGTGGTCACGTGTGTGGTCACGTGTGTGATCATGTGTGTTGTCATGTGTGTTGTCATGTGTGTGGTCATGTGTGTGGTGACATGTGTGGTCATGTGTGTGGTCACGTGTGTGATCATGTGTGTGGTCACGTGTGTGGTCATGTGTGTGGTCATGTGTGTGATCATGTGTGTGGTCACATGTGTGGCCATGTGTGTGGTCACGTGTGTGGTCACGTGTGTGGTCATGGGTGTGGTTACGTGAGAGTTGGACGCTATTATGCGTTCGCAACAAGTTCTGCAAGGGAATTTGATTCTGGACAGAACCTCCCTGTGGAGGACTAAATCTTCTGGTTCATTCAGCACGAATTGCCTGCATGTTGTGCAACAGAATTTCAGTCGAAGTTGCGCAGACAAACAGCAGACGCAGACGAGCTCTGCTCTGATGAGTCCAGGTGCGCCGGCTGCGATGCGAATCTGTGTTGCGTGAACAAGGCAGCAGCGGGAGGGACGAGTTATGTTGCGGATGCTGAACTGGAAGAGCTTGTCTGGTGGGGACGACCCCCTGGGGAACCCCCTCCCCCGAGTAGGGGACCCCTGGGGACCCCCTCCCCCGGGTGGGGGACCCCCTGGGGAAGCCCCTGCCCCGGGTAGGGGGGATAGAAAGTTCGATGAAGGCTCAATGAAGTGTTCGAAATGCGCGAGTTCGAATTGCACGACATAGGACAGGGAAGGCGTTGGGTGCAAGTGAAGTCGAATGCAACTCTTGTTCATGGGTGCCTGGTCTGCCCCACTGCACGAGCAATTGTACACAAATCCAAACCGTTCAAAGTTGCGTGTGTCGACGCGTGGATCCAATTCACCACGTTGTCCCTTTGGCAGGACATACACGTGTTGCACTCGTCCATGCAGAACTGCAATATGATAAGACCCAAGCTGATGCCTTGCGCGCACTTTGTCCCCGAGTGGGCCTGCTTCACGTTGTTATTCTCAGAGGATCTAAATCACCGGGAGGCTGTTCTTTTTACGCTCTGCGTCGCGGTTCAGTACTGGCCAGTACTGAAAACCTGTTCTTTTTTGCGCTGCATTTTGTGCTCTGCATTTCTCTGCATCACAGTGACGCAGAGCACCTGTTGGCTCTGCGTTTTGGTGATCTGACATAATTTTTCTGTTGTTTGTGGTTATGTTCTCACTTTTGGTTGACAGATGACTGTTTCTAATGTGAACAAATGGCATTGAAAAGGTCATTTGTGACAGCAGCTGTGATTCACCGCAGCTGCATGATGATGACCTTCACCTTGAAGCTGCGAAAATGTTGTCTGCAGAGGAACAGGTTCAAATTCATTGCGTAAATTGTCTTGGATGGGTTCAGGTGAAATATTTTCATTGAAAATTGAAGACTTTTCTGTAAGGAAAAGTGTGGTATATGAATTGTAGGAGATTCATTTTGAAAATGAAGATTGAGGCATTGACCATTCGCATCAGCTGTTTGGCAGATGATGTGGGCCCTGTCAGCTCGCTGAAGAAGAAACAAGGTGAATTTGAATGTCCTGTCCTGACCTGTCCTGTCATATCCTGTCATGCTTTTCCCCCCAGAATATGTACCTTTGTGCTTGCTTCACAGATCGTCACTTCATGCAGATCATGCAAGGGGTGTACACAGACCACATGACAGCAGATATGCCACCAGACTCAATCTGTTCAATAAGCGGGTCATATGTACTGACTGGTGTGAAGCAGCTGAAAGACGGGGATGCTGCAGAGGAAGAAATGCACAGACGTGAGGCAGCACAAGGCATGCTGCACCTTCAAGATGCACCTGGCACTGCGACAAAAAGTGAGTATATTTTCACTATGGTTGATGCAAAGAGTGAATTCTTGTGCACACCAATATTCCGCACACAGGGTCTGCAAGCAGCTCTAAAAAAGGCACAGTGAAGAAATCAAAGAAACAAAAACATGTAAAAAAAAGCCACCTTCATGGTGCCCCTACTGGCGACGCATTCCCTCAACGTTGATGTACATGCTGCTGAAGAGCTCAGAGCTGAAGGAGGAATGGAGCCATTGGGGCACAAGTGGTCCGACAATGAGTGCAAAATGTTGTGGACATATGTTGAAGATTTGTAGGAAGAACTATTCCATGGGAAAGACAACTTGACTCGGCCCCAAGTTGTTGCAAGAATCACTACAATGCTGAGTACGTACACACAGTTTTAACAAAAAATCTGGACCCCCCCCCAACACAAATCATTACGGAACACAGCCATGTGCAGATCGCACACATCAGATGACAATTTTTGCAAAATTTCTGGACCCCCTCTCACAGACACAGCCAGGTGAACATCGCACACCTTAGGTCACAGTTCTTGTAAAATTTCTGGACCCCCCTCCAACACCGCTTCATGTTTGCGACCGGTTTACTTGCTTCTTTATGCTGTTTCCCAGGTGCAAAACTCAATTTTGACTTTGACCGGAAAGTGGTGGATAGCAAGATACGCCAAATAGAGCACAGATTCAGGTCTCGAGAGGATTCACGACACAGCGGTGCAACTGATTTACCTGTGTGGCCTTTGGAGGCTCGTGTGGCTGCAGTGATAGGTGCTGACTAAATGTCCAAAAAGTACAACAAGAATGAAAGTCATTCTATATAGGACGGCCCATGATCAAACCTGACACAATATCATCTGTGCGGCCAGTGAACGAGCAGGACAATACAAATCTTGAAAAATCAGACACGGACAATTCACAACCAATGCCATCAACATCAGCAGCACCAAACAAAAAATTGTCATCGAAGACGTTGAAGGCAGATCAAATTCTGACCTACCTCAAGACATCTGTAAGTGTACAGGTGTATACTCAAGCACATGGCATTCATGTTTTGTGCTTATACACACATGACTCATGCATGCATTCCACTGCAGGACAAAGCTGCTGAGGCTATTCACAATGAAAATCGAATCTATAAAAGACAACTGATTGGTCTGCTTGCAAAGGTAATGACAACTTTTGCACAAAAACATTTACGCATGCATGAAGTCCGTACTGTTTTGTTTTGAAAACAGTTTGCAAGTTGTGTTATTCAGATGGTGGGCGCAACACCCGAGGAAGTTGAGGCAATGGGCAAAGAGCAATGAACTGGTGATCACTTTGTTCATGCAACATGACACTTGGCCAAAGGCCTTCTCGCAACACAACTACTCATGTCAAATTTTTGCAGCTGCTGGCACTTCCAGGGGAAATTCTGACAGAGATATGCCGCTATCTGGACCCTCGTTCGCATGTGTACTTCACAATGGCACATCAACACTTCGCCAAGTTCATGGATGACAAACTGCTGTGGTCACATGTCTATCTCACCAGCAACTGGGTGTACCACAATGATACATTTGTGTTCCTACAACAGTTCAGTGCAAAAGTCTTGAGCATCATGTTCAGACACACAGGCAGGATGCCCAGATACATTGTGTCATATGCTGAAGGAAGTTTGTCTTTCATGCCGAACCTGAAGCGTGTGTATGTATCATCGCCTTACTTTGAGTTCTGCCACTTTTTGAGGAGAACACCTCAAATTGAAAGTCTGGAGTTTGTCCATTGTCCACGTTTTGACATTGATTCATTTGTGACCAGCATCAAGCAGTGTCCTCTTGTCCAGCTTTGTACTCTCGACTTGCGCAGAGCATCTTCAATGTCAAGTATGGACCTTTGGGAAGTGACAAAGCATTTGCCCAAGTTGTCAAAACTGTTTGTTGACGCACCTGTCAGTGACATCTTTGCCGAAGAAATTTTTGAGAACTTGCCCAACTTGACACATTTCGACTGCGTTGCACCAAACTGGTGCCTGGAAGAGTGGAGGTCACTTGTTGACAAGTTTCATTGGGTGCAACTTGGCCCCCAATTACAAGCGCATTTGTAAGTCAGAAACGCAACCACACTGTTTCAATTTCACGTGAAAGCCTCTTTTCTTTTTGTTCCATGTCTGTTTGAGTACAATTCTCTTTTGGCCCAGATTCTTGCAAGTAGTCACTTGCATATATCCGTGAGTCTGCGGAAAAGTCTGTGCTCATCACAATGAGAAAAATGAGTACAATATCAACAAAAAAGCACATGTGCTTTATGGTGTGGATACGCGTGGACATAACGAAAAGTTCTTGTGCACAATATGCATGTTATGTGCTGTGCACTTAGAAAAATCTGTTCATATTGTGATAAATAAAGTTCACTTTTTACACTGTTCACAACCAGGAACTTCTTTCAATCCCCAATGAGACGACGAAAAGTGATTACTCTTAATCACGCACAGCTTTCAGTTGTTGCAAAACATCCGAGTTACGTCGCACTGGCCATGATGGGGCTGCAAGATACTTGTCACGCACACCTTCCAGTGTAAGAACTGACTGAGAAACATCGTGCACACCACTGATCACGTCTTTCAAACATTTCCTGTCATTCTTGGCAAAATTGGAGACACAACTGCTGACATTGCTGATATCCTTGTCAGTTTCAACATAGGTACCTGCAACCATCAGACCAACACTTTGCAGAAAATGTTGCCAGTACATGTTTTCTTGTCTGCGAGTGTTGTCCACAGAGATACACGCATTGCGACTTGCAGATGCACATTTGCCCAGTGCAACAGCAGCTGGATACGAATGTTGTACAACACTGGTTCGCAGTTTAGTTTCCAATTTGAGCACACTTACATGCTTGTGCTCCATACCAGCAGCTGCCCATTGGAAGGCAGGGTCTCATGTTCTGCTCATCGACATACAAATCGCGTACGGAAGACAGCCGACGTCGTGAACATCCAGAGCATCGATGATCTGCGTTTGAACACTGTCATCAATGAAAACAGTCATTTCTGAGTACCCAGCCAAAAATGTCACCTTATGCTGGAAGGCAAGTGCACTCAGGTCAGCGAAACTGAACTTGTTCAGTATAATTTTCACATCCTTGGGTTTCCCAACATCATGCATGAACTGCCTCATGAGTGCCAAATGTTCAGTCAATTCTGTTACATCCTGTTGCTCACGGCGCATCTTGTTGAGACGTGCTTGCAGAATCTTTTCCAGGTATGTATCGAGGGGTTTCCCGTCCATGAGATCCAGCTGGTAGTTTGCAGAGAAGGGAAGCAACCAGAAGAAAATGGAAAGTTTGAGCGCTGCAGGGGTGGGGCACTCATTAGTTCCATTTCTGAGATCATCAGCATACTGCTTGAGTGCTTTTGTGACAGCATCCTTGTATTTCGTTCGTCGAGCTTTCACATCAGAAACAGAAATTCCAAGAGTAGAAGCCATGTCAGCATAACACTTTTGCAGGTGTACATTTGCTGCCTTCCAATCCTTCTTGAAAGCATCATTCCTTGCACTGTCGTCATAAAGAACAGGAAAACATTCCCAAGTTCGGCTGAAGAGGGCCATGTCTTCAAGACTGTCATGTTTCTTCTGCTTCTGCATACCATCCTGAAAAAGAGTCCTCCTTTTAATTGTCTGTCCATCCCCAATGCTAAAAGATAGGGCACGAAATGTTTTCGGCTTTTGGGTGCGTCATGCACAAAAAGTCTCATTCCTCCTTTTAATTGTCTGTCCATCCCCAATGCTAAAAGATAGGCCACACAATGTTTTCAGCTTTTGTGCACGTCACACACAAAAAGTCTCATTCCTCCTTTTAATTGTCTGTCCATCCCCAATGCTAAAAGATACGCTGCAGGAACGTTTCTCATGTGCGGGTTTGAATTTTGTCAACATACTCATACCAAAGCTTCAGCATCCGCAGAACTTGTGTGCGCTCGACATAAGGCATGCCATGTAAATGGGCAACGTGTTGCTGGAAGCTTGCTTCAGTCACGAAGAATCTCTTCAGATAACACCACAGACACACACTGCAACCCACTTCATCTTCAGACACATGCACTTGCAAATGCCGAAGAGAACACAGCACTATCACATCCACCCATGCACCTTGTATGTACACCTGCAAGCATGACACACACCTGTCACACCACTCACACTTGTGAAACCGTACAACTGTCACACTTTATCACACATACCTTGCAATTCAGAGGGTTTGCTGCAGCCATGTCACTCACTGTTCGTCTGCAGTCAGTCAACTGAAAACGAAACAAAAAATTCTGTGTTACTTCTTTGAGCATTATGCACACACATCAGTTGTCTGTGTTACTGTGGGGTTGTGGCCTTACTCTGCCACTCCTGATAGAGATCTCATGATTGCTTGACACTTGTCTACTCCAGTGTTGTCAACTCCAAACATAGTGTCGATCTCCTCTTGTGACATTGACTCTCGGCCATCGTTGTCATCATTGAACTCCTCATCTGTTATGTCACAGTTTTTCAAAGCAAAATTGTGCAAGAAGCAACAAGTTGCTATGATCTTTTTTGCCTTGTTGGGAGTACGTGCATCCAAGAATTGAAGGCATCAAAAGCAACCTTTGAGACGGCCGATGCCTCATTCAACAATACTCCTGATAGAAGCATGTACAAAGTTGTACTTCCGTTGAGCACGAGTCAACTGGCCATCATCTCTGAAAGGTTTCAGGAGGTAGCTCTTCGTCAGGTATGCCCCATCTCCCAGAATGTGGTACTGTTGCTTGGCAATGAGATGACCCACATGACCCCCACTGGGTGCCCACAAATGAGACATTTTGAAGACCATCGCATCATTGGCCTTCCCTGGTTGACCCACATCAATCGACGACAATGTGAGGTCATCAAGTACAGTCAACTGGAACACAAAAAACATAAGACTTGACATGTCTGACAGTTGAGGCCGTGACAACTTGCAACAATGAAGCACATTTGACCTGTATGTATGGAAGGGGGGGGGTCCAGATTTTTTGCAACAAGTGAGTTTCACTGTGGTGCTCATGCACAAACATTTGTCTGTCACAACATACAAAGGGGGGGGCAGATTTTTTGCGAACTGAGCCTTCAGTATTGTGCTGTGCCCACACATCGTTGCAAAGTCTTGCCCGTCACTGACGGGGGGGGGGATCCAGATTTTTTTCAAATCAATTCAGATCTTCAACAACAACACGTCAAACTGAATGCCAATCAAACAAACATTTCTTCTGTACCTGCAGCAACATCGTGTAAATTTTTTTCCTCACACTGAAATAGTCTTCTGGGAAAAATTGTCCTAGAGGTTTGGCTATCATGATATGTGTCCCATCAATGGCACCAATCACACCAGGGAACTGATATCTGTCTCGAAAGTAGTCTGCACATTCCTTCTGCCAATCTGCAGAAGGCCACACAACAAATTGTGGCAGCAAGTGTTCAACACATATGTCCATCAGGCAGTCAACAGAGCCGTGGTAACAAGACCTTGTCACTCCAAACTTTTCACTGAGGAGCCCATACTTTCCGTGATGTGCAACAAAATGTAACAGCATCAAAATTTGATCCTGTAGATGCACTGAGGGTCTACCACGTCCTGCAAACAACACATATTCTGCTCACAAATACATCCCATTCAATTCAACTAGCAAATTAAACATTTTTGTACACACCAGACGCCTCATGAAACAGGGGTCCAACAATCTCCACAAGTCTTTGGGCTGTACTCGGTGACATGTGAAAGAACTCCATCCATTGAGCATGTGTGTAGTTCACCAAACTGCCCACAAAACCTTCTTGCTTTGGTATTTTGTCCCTGCACCTGAATTCACATTGACCCTTGTGGTTTTACGAGTATCGTGACCAAATGTAGATCAAGATCTATGCTGCCGCCTCATTTCTCGTGCGAAATCTGCGTAAGTACTCACACAATTGTTGCCAGCAACAGTCTTTTGTTGTCCTCATGACTCAGTGCACTTTCAGACTTCTCCTCCTCTTCTTGAAATGCCTCATGTAGAGCTAAAATTGTCGAAATAAACAAATTTTCATCAAATTGAGCATCTCCACTTGCCACCATAACAGTCACGTGATCTTGGTATGAAACGCTGAGAAACGCAGAATCTGTTCTTTTTTCGGCGACGCACATCGATACCACGAAACGCAGAAGAACGCAAAACTCAGTACTGAGCGGTGAAAAAAGAATAGCCCCCGGGAGAACAGCGGAGCCGCGTGTTTGTCCCAGAGAACAATGCGGAGGAGACGGCTGCTGCGACTTTGTCTCAATCAACAACAAACATCTCACAAGTGCCTCTGGTGCCAGCCTCAGACGCAAAAAACTCGGGCAGAGTTAAGTTCCGATGATGCGACAGGATGATCCAGGATTGCATGGGCAAACCTTGAGGTGGGGGGGCATTGTTTCAACATTGAAAAAGAATGGACAAGGAGTCAGCTCTGGAGCTGTTGTCTTGTGTCTTTGGGACTCCTGGAGCCCCAGTTCGCTGCTGTCCCACTGGTGCAGAGTTTTGCGGAAACCATAGAGCACGGACCGCGAAGCCTGGTCTTACCTACCTTCGTGGAGCAAGATAAAATTTCACGGACGAAGGTCGGACGGATTCAGTGTCATGACATATCGCGTCCGTGCACGTCTGTGGATGTGGAGTTGTCGTTGTCGGAGAAACGTCCAATGCGCCGGACAGCGTCGTGTTGCGAGGTGCACGGGCTGGATCCAAAGAGAGGCTGGAGGGCCTCAGTCCCAGCCCTCCCCCCCATCCCCTGAGCCCTGGAAAAAAAAAGGAAAATTTCCTTCAACAATTTCAAATGCTTCCTTGATGTCTTGGTGAATTTTGCAAAGCCACAGTTGGGCCTCTCATAGGTGTGGCCACACCCAGCAAATCCTGGGTCTCAAGCCGGTGGAACAGATCTATATTGATTCAGAAAAATTTCTCACTCTCGGTTTGTTTCAGAAAGATTTTGCAAATGTTTGATCTGCAAAATTTCTCCTTCAAAGGATCCTGCAGTGTACGCCAATGTGAATCAAACATTGTAGCCACCACACTGCATGACAGTCATATTCAAACCACAACGACGTTTCAGCACATGATAAGCCTATTGTTACCAAGGTCACCCATGCAATGCAGATCTGCGTAACCGCTTCATACAGAACCCACCGTCCGTGGTGCCTGGATGTGACAGCCTCGTCTCCCGCTGCAGATATTGGTTCTCAACATCTCGGTAAACACAGGGCGGCACGCCTTTCATGAAGCCTCATCACCTCCCTCCAGCCAAATGGAGTCGTGTGTTCCTGTCAACGTGGGTGAAGAGACGGGGGGGGGCTGTGTCTGAGCTCGGGGGGATACTGAGGAGAAATGAGATATGGAACTGTTTCTGTGCGTGCAGGACTATGTCACTGAAGGTGGACAGTGAAAGCACTGTGCACACGCACACAGACTTGCACGCCCCTGTAAACGGCGACCAAAGAAGCCCCTTCCCCTCACCTCGGGATTGTCCCACCCCAGCTGCCCTCCAACCTCGCATGTTTCCCCTCAGTGAAGTCATTGTCCCCATATCTGGGGGTTTTACGTCTCTGAGGATCTTGAGCTGACAAGCCACGGACATGGACAACACAGGACTGTCTCAACTACACATTCAGTTCTGCTGTTTTCACACACACACACACACACACACACACACATACACACACGGAGTACTGCGAGTACCGTTCAGGCTTCGACGCCTGCCTCACGTTTTCACGCACACACGCACACGTCCACACGCACACGTCCACACGCACACGTCCACACGCACGCTCACACACACACGTCCACACGCACACATCCACACGCACGTCCACACGCACACGTCCACACGCACGTCCACACGCACGTCCACACCCACGTCCACACGCACGTCCACACGCACACGTCCACACGCACGTCCACACGCACACGTCCACACGCACACGTCCACACGCACGTCCACACGCACGTCCACACGCACGTCCACACGCA
>JAAUXT010040620.1_pt1 | contig 13442 bp, 10 predicted proteins | sample 7278171 | NCBI WGS metagenome assembly JAAUXT01 (sample SAMN14350112, study PRJNA611818) | marine sediment metagenome | isolation source: surface marine sediment (1.8m) | place: French Polynesia: Moorea | collected 2018-08
AAGGAAGATTGTGTCCTACTCTTTGTTATTCTCTCAGGATTTGAAAAAATTCCCACCCGAACCACCAGAAACGCCGCCCGATCGGGTACTTAAATTTCTTGCTACGTACACACAATTGACCACCTGGAGATTCGCACAGAGCCCTGGGTACCGTTCCTCAGCTGCAGATTCGCAATGAATCGGTGGAATTACAGCGCAAAGCGGAGCCAATATCGGATTCTCTACCAACAGCAATGTCGTCAGGATTCATACATGTCACTTACTGTTACTCTGAAGGAAAGAAGAAAATTGTTTTCATGGAAAGGAATAAATATTTATGACGTTGGGTGTTCGTCTGCTTTTGTGGTTTTTCTTGATTGCTTGATGAAAGCTTATTTGCTCATTTGTAATTTTAATGGTGATCTGACATCTGAGTATGCGCATTTTAACCTTCATTTTCACCAATGAAATCGACAATTTCCCGGTACGGGACTGGTGGCGGTGGAGGAGGGATATTCAGCATCGCAGTGCAGCTTCGTTCCGTTTCTCTGATGGGACTTCGAGGCGGATCGCAGTGGAAGCCAAAGGGAATTGCGAAGTCGAATTTCGTCCCGCCTTCAACAAATCCAATGGGATTCGGAGGATTTCTTTTGTGCGGTCCGGGTGCGCATGTTGCCGATGTGTGGCTGTGGAACATGGGTAGCATTCAGTGACATGACCATGCCTGATTCCAGATTCCCTGATTTTGTTGGGACATACACACACACTTGACACGCACACCCACCACACGTACACGAGCCCTTGCAGTCAGACTGGAAGAACTGAAGGCCTGGTTTTCCTCGATCCAGCTGAATCGAAGGTCTGCAGACGCATCGCTGGGACAGCGCCGTGTTGACTCATTGTCTGGAGTGTTTGCTGCGAAGCCAGATCGGCCGTAACATCCAATTTCCACGTGATTCCTGCCGCGGAATTACATACACCAATGATCGATGTTTGTTTTGGGACAAAGCTGCTGCGGGTTGCATTGGTTCTTTTCAATCAATGTCCTTCTTTCTGTATTGACAGCGTTCATTTGTTCTGACTTGTTTTTTGTGTCCGATTTTGGCGAGGATCGGAAGCGAAAATCGTACGCTTGGATCTTCGTCGGCATCAAAGCCAGAAAACGCCAATGTCTTCTTGTCGTTGTGTTGCCAACAATGGTCTTTGCAAACACAAATGCACGCCGCTTTGAAACACGAAGGCCTGCAGCGCATGTCAGCACGTCAACGTCGTGACGAAGATCTTTATTGTGGATTTGTTTTGTCAGTACAAGCCAAATCCAGTTGTCCGCTGAAACATCAGACCATTCCACCTTCCGCATCAAAGAATACTTGGCACATAATTCGGCCAACATCTTGTGTTTGCCGTGTTTATTACGCAAATAAAAGACAACACTGAATCAACGCCAGGAGAAACGAGGAGGCAACGGTGCTTCTGAGCGTTCACTGGAATTGAGCTGCTTCTGTCCAGAGACGAGGCTCGAGCAGGAAATTAGTCTCCCGAGACTCCGCACAATTGTCATGCAGAAACAGACTGCCAGAGGTGGAAATTGGCCGGTGTAGAAGCAGCGCAGCGTGTCCTTTCCAAGCAAAGGAAGCACAAATCACCGCCGCGGCTTCTGTCTCTCCGTCTGTTACAAAACACAATAGATTCATCAGGAAAAGGATTGCCGATGCATTCATCAACTTCTTTACATCGTGCGACTGTGTGACAAATTTCATTTCTCTAACCTGTTTGCCGATGGCGAGCGATCGACCTTCATTTCCGCTCGGAGTTCCACATCGCTACCAAATCATTCACGTCTCGAGCAGAGGGACTCGTCGAGTGCACCGTGGTCGGCGTTGGATTGATTTTGGCGCTGACATCGCGCAGGTGGTCAGGACTCCGTGGACTGGGATGTCAAGGACATTTCCGTGACATCGTGTCCTTGCAACCAAGAGCACAAAAGCTGAGGACGTTGGAACGAAGCACACTGAAAGGCGTCCCGTCACATCCTCATCAGTTGAGTGGCTCGCAGTCACTTGAGCAACGATAAGATCTTTGAAAAATTAGTCGCATCGTTATGTGTCGCTCGAGTGGTGGCACACGAAAGGGAAGAGGTGCTTTTTGTCAGCTTTGATTTGCGCAGAATACTTTCCTTCCCGCTGAGCTAAATACCACGCACCTCTGGCCAAAGAAAATGTCCTTCGTTGTTTTCTCTTACGTCTGTACTGCACTGACAACTGTAAAACACAACTCACTCAGGAAAACCTGTTTGTTGCGCTGAGCCTACAGGTTTGCTTCTTTGGCAAATATTGCTTTCAAATGTGACTTCAGAACAAAACGCTTGTGTCTGTTTGCCGAGTCGCCACTGTTTTCTTTCGATCGCATAAAGATATTTTGTCTGACAAATCTTGTCCTCTGATGCGACACCAATTTTTTGGAGACGTGTCCTGTGCTTTATCCTTTTCCTCTGGCACGAAGTGACTTTGGAGTCTCCACCAAAAGTTTCTGTGACCTGACCTTCCCTGAATTCCCCTGACACTACGTACTTCACTTTTGGAAGTTTCGATTGTTGTTTCGGTATGACTTCAGGAAAAGCCAATGAGAATGCCCACACTTTATTGAATGTTTGCAAAGTGCAGGGGTCAACGATCGAAATGACTCAGTTGTGGAAAATTTCATGTGTTTATTTGATATCTCCAAGTTTGTTTGCTTTTCAATTGTGATCCGACTGTGAATCAGTGGAGTATCATGTGTTGATATCAACTCGCGTGTTGAAGATCATTTCTTTCTCAAGAAGGTGTGCGAGCACTTTTTGCTTTTACGAAGTGATACGAAAGCAGTTCTGAATTTTGGCAGGTTTCCCTTTCAATATTGCGCCACAGATTTTTCCATTTGAGTCAAACATATGGAAATGCCAAGAAAAACATCCATTGAAATTATGCGGCACTTGATGGTATCTGTTGGCATGATAAATTGAGAAGATTTACTTGAAAAGGGTATGGCGACTCACCAGTAAAATGATAGATGCGGTGCCCTTTTGAAAGTAAAATACGGTGCTGAAGTGCTTTCATTGCGTGAAAGGAGATCGTGCTCAGAACGCTTTAGTGAGTTTTACCATCGATCCCTGGGTCTCAAGGTCCCAGTGACTTGTGTGATGGAATTCATTTGTCGTGGCGTGGCGTCCCACATCCTTCAAAAAGCCCCATTTGGAAACTCCGGATTACAAAGCCATTTTGGGTTGGCCGTGGGTTACGTGTCGTGACTGGGCACTTGTTCTGCGGCAACAGTTTTTGCAGGGCGCACAACAAGTGCCACACAATAGTCGTAAAGCTGGACGCTCGCCGGATCACGCAGCTGGGGCTGCTGCACGCAGCCACGCTATGTTGAATGTCTGCTCGTCCTGCATGAGGGGGAAGGGGCCGAAGTTCGTGGTCTTCAGTCGGGTGATTCACCACTGTCAACTTTATCTTCCTTTCCGGATCCAAGGGACGTAAAGAGAGAGAAGTCTCCTTGGAGGGAAGTGTGCAAGTTCCCTTCGCAACAATGCTGGCCTGAGAACATTGTTCAAGTTTGTCTGAAATGGCAAAAGGCAATAAAAGTGCGACTTTTACGAGCAGCAGAAATGCAAGTTGCGAGAATGTGCTCGATAATGTGAGAATCGCGCCTCATATGATTTGGAACCTCTGGATCAGCTGCTTCATTGAACTCATTTCCCTGAATGAAGTGACCATTAGCTGGAGACGGGCGAGCCCTCCAACCGCGTACTCGCACACACGCACGCAGAGTTACGACATCGCAGTAATCAGAGCGATTATCCGGGAAATGGCAGGATAATTCCCACTTTACCAAATGAACTCCACACCCCACCGACTTGGTGGTGAACACGGAGTGTTGTGAAATGAACAGCATATTAAGTGGTACACTTGCGCATTCATTTGAATAAATTGGTGGAACAAGTTTTCGAATTCTCTGCAAATTTTGGAAGGAATTGCCCAATTCCTGGCTCATGCTGATTTGCTCATGTCGTCCTGTTTTACGACAGGGCCGTGACTGATCACATACACAATGTTCAATCACTGTCCAGTGCAATCAGATTTCCTCATTTGGTTTGGCGTGGACTCGAGTACGAGCCCGGCAGGTCAAGCTGGAGAAGAAACGAATCGAGACATGTGGAAAAGAAAGGCCAACCTCAACACAGATCCACTTGCATGACAGGAAAATGGACGCTCAGTGCGATGTCGTCAGGATCGCGACCCACCAACCAGCTTCAAATGGTCGACGCACGCTGTTTCCATCAGAACCAGGATGGACTTTCTTTTTGAACCTGCAAATGGATGTCATCCCTTATGTCTGATTAGTCTGGGCAGAATGATCGTGAACACCTCCTATTCTTTGCCTGTGATCGTGTTGGCCGTTGCGTCCGCCCCACAAATGCGTCTATTGAACGGCTTGCAACACCGTGTGCGGTTCCCAGCGAATGTTTGGTTGCTACTTACGCTACAGTGATAAACGATAAAGACAGATACTTTGATGTTACCATTTTTGGGTGTTTGTGGAAAGCGTGCATTTTCACGCACAATGGGAGGCGAAGATGTGATTCTGCGGAATTCTGGTGCAGTTTCGTATGATTTCCATTGATTTGACAATTTGTATGATTGGACTATTGAGACGTCTCTATTGATCAGATTCACTTAGAGTCTGTGCATTCATGCGCTGTTCAATGCTGCATGCATATTTCTGTGTGCTCTTCAAATTGTCGGGCACAGTAATTGACAGGACTCGGGTCCAGGCACATACATTGCACACAAGGGTGACATAGGAACGCGGTGAAGAGCCTCGCAGTGCGCGCACAATGTGTCGCGGTCTCACCAAGGTGGCGAACATTCAGGTTCCCAAGGTGTGGCTTTGTTGCGAGCAGTGGGAACTGTGAACCCCGAATATGAGTGACGCTCAAATGGAGTCGGTCGTTTCAAAAGCCCAAATCTGCGAAATGGCCATCGAGTATCTGATCATCAGTCCATCCCTGAAGCTGGCAGACAGCAAGGTAATCCAGATGTCACGAATTTGACATATTCTCCGCTCAGGACCGAGCAACGCAACCAAGAAGTCACCAACATGCGCATATTCAGGCTCGTATGATATTGCCTATGATCGATAATTTATCGCGACATACTTCATGATGATCAGATATGTCATCATTACCATCAGGTTTGTGCGCATTAATTATGCCCACCGTCAATGCGTGTTCGCCTCTGAATGCGCGTTGCGTACTCGAGACTGGCATTGCGTGAAAAATAACGGGATTAACTTGTGAGTGAGGCGAGGCAACGCGTGCAATCTCACAATTGACTAATGCGGTCTCGGGGCCAGATTCACCGCAATTTGTCATCTGTTGTCATTCCGCCACTGCTGAAAGCGGGCGTCATGGATGCGAGCTAAACTCTGCCAGAGTCCAACCCTTCCGCAGTGGCTCGTGCAGTGAAGGCAGAGCGGCCAAGTTCCTGAGAAGGTGTATCATAGAAAGTCTCAATTACTCGACAATCATCAAAGTTTGCAATACAAGAAACACACAGACAAGTCTGCCGGTCTAGTGACACCTGGGCAGCAGAGAGTTGGTGTGCGGTGTCAGGTCTTTCGGAAACTGAACACACCAACACAAAATGCGGCTCACACGGTGTGCACTCGCACGACAGCAAATGTCTCGTCTCAGCCCAACCGGACTGACGAAGCTTTCTGCCTTTCAGAAAATGATAGATATGGTCCGCATGACAAACATTACAAATGGAAACATTTCTGAAGATACATGACCTTTTCTTCTGTTTGGCTGGAAATTTGTCGTGAGATACACAAGAACTGGATCCATTCCAACGGAGTTTGATGGAGTTTGCTTGTTCGATGGTCAATAGATTGCGCATGGATTGCGCTCACTCGTCTTTCACCGGGGATGTTTGATTGCCTTCTGGCTGCTACCTACAGCCCCTCTGCAGCGGAATTCAAAGCCGTTATTTTCTCCGTCTCCACATTTCCCTCTCGGCTACCATCGGGGCTCCTGGCTTCCCAGGCCACCTTTTTTTAGGAATCCCGGAATGTTGCAAAGACGGGGCGGAGTATCGCTGCATCATCTGCAAAGCTGTGGCAAAGCTCAACTAACTCTCTCGGGCTGCTGAGCTCTGGAAGACCTTGGTGTTCTCAGCTTCCTAATCAAAGTGGCTATGAATCTAACATGTCATGCGAGTTACTGCTGGGGTGTTCGGTCTCGGTGGAGAGCTCAGAGCTGCGGATGTGTGAAGTTGGGAGACCTGCCCTCTGATCTTCATCTTCATTGAAGCCAGACTGCCTTGTTTGTTCTCCACCTGAACCGTTCGCTGTTGACGCACCTGAGCCAATTATAAATCCTTTGTCAGCTCGTTTATTCAGCTATTTTGGGGGAATAGAATTTGAAGGGCATTGCATTGAGTAAACTTGGAGTCTATTCGTCTTCATTACTATTCGGGAGCTGAAGCCGGCGCACATCTGTGCCGCTTGAGCCGAGGTCACGACGAGAACGGAACGTCAGATAAGCTGGGAATGCAACGCAAACCCTAGAAATTTCCAGGCTTCCGGCTGAAGTTCCCAGAGTAATTGCCAGTTGATGAGTTTTCCCGTTGCACCTGAAAATTTCGTTTCCCGGGAGCTTTGGTTGGAGCTCAGCTTCGAGAAAGGAATGATCTCTGAAGAATTCCCCAATAAGATTGGAAAAGTTGGCCTGTTGGGAAATAGTTTTTGGCCAACAGAAAAAAACAACACCTGAAAGCATTCGAAATTTAACTTTTCAGAAGTTTCTTTTCCAAACGAAAGAGTTTGTTTGTGCACCAGAATCTTCGGCTTTCTGTCAACGTCGAGTCTGGGCAAACAGTCTCCATGCACCGCGGGAAATTGCCTGCTGCAGGAAGCGCTGTTGCTACAGGCAGAGATAGCAGAGCAATTTGGATATGTCTGCCTCGCCGAGAATTGCGGTGGTTACAGAGGGAGAAATTAAACGGTTTCTGCAGTGTGCAGGCGTGTATGTAATTCCAGTCTAGAAATGGCCTCTCTGTACTCTTGCGTGCGGACTGAAAATGTTGCTCTTGTTGCTTTTTGCCGTGAGATTCTGAAGTCAATGGGAGAGCGATATTACTCTGTCTGACTGAGGTGCTCCAGAGCAATTAGCTGGATCTTTGTCGGGCACCTTTTGAGAACCTACGCATCGCAAGCCTGATGGTCGTCCCCACCGGACGGGTGGTGCATTCTGCCCCAACCCCAGCGAGGTCAGTTCGGACGTCGCCCGGTCCCATCATTCCTCGCCGTTCCACTTTAAGCTGCATTTGTTGATTGCCCCGAGTCTTTTGCAGCGATTGGACCCATTGCCTCGTGTCATTCACCTCTCAGCGTTTTTACTGCTTCAACAACGCGCATGTTTAGCCCACATCTTGCAACTCTTACTCTATCTGTGCGTTTCCGATGGGACACGCTCGTGATAAGCCGAATGAAAGGCTGCCAACAAGGCAATATGCTTTCTAAATAGGAGTCGAAATTTCCAATTTATATGCAATGGTACTCGATATGACTAATGGTGAATATTATTTGCAGGTCTCTAAATGATACCAGGAGCAATGGTAGATTTGTGAGTTGAGAGTTTATGACCGTGGAAAGTTGTTCATTTTAAGTATTCGGGGAAGTCTGGGTTCTGGCTTCAGTTTTCCGCTCATTGAGATCAGCATAGCTTGTCAAAACAGCAGGAATAGTGTTCAGTTCTGTTGTCAGTGTCCGCTTGGTTGTCTGTCTGCAACATTGGTGGTGAGACATTGGTGATCTCAGTTGTCTCCAGGACCCAAAGGCTGAACTCGACAAACGTCAGTCGCAGCGCAACTTCCCCTCGTCGGCTGCACGACCCGCTCCTCCCTCGCGGGTGCTTCTTACTTCCCCAGAAGCCATTCTGTTTTTCCTCCGATTTCCAGACAATGATGGCCCTTGAATCTCTGAACAAGTCTGCATTAAGTTGCCTGGCGCATCTTCAGCGCACGTGAGGAGCGGGCGAGACCTCTGACATTGATCTCGGTATTAATCAAAATCTTGAACAAATATTTGGATGAACAGGAGAGAGAACGCGATCTGCATTTACAGAAGCTTTTGGCAGTGCGGCCTGTGGCCTCGATGGGAGCCGGGCGCTCTCGGATATTTAGACAAGGGCAAGGTCTGTTATCTTGTAAAAATAAAAAGTGCAAGGAAATGTGGAAAGAGCTCCAGGAAATGCAATTCCGTGGCCAGCTTTTCGCATTCCCAGTGTCTGTGAAACAATTAGAGGTTTCATTCCGTTGAGTCCCAAGTGAATTGCATGGCTTTGAATGAAATGTGTGTTAACAGAGCTTCTCATGAGAGGAAGTTGACGGTGTTCAGTTCCGTTGATCGGCAGCAACACACGAGCCTTGGCTTCACAAGAAACCTGAGAAAATTCAAGTTCGAACCCCGGGGATCCAAACCGATGTTTGGATATGAGAAGAAAGGATTCACCCAAATAAGGAGTGAAAACATTTAGCCGTGATCTGAAAGGGATAGCGTGTTACCACCAACATTGCACCTTTGGCCATCAATAAATTATGTGTAACCGCATCTTGTTGCCTGTGGATATCACTCAAGGCTGTTCTGTAGGCTCTGTCGTTTACATACTGGGTTTGTAGTCACTGTGGATCCAGTGAAGAGGCTGGATGAGAACCTGGGGGATATTGATGTGACGAGTTGAGCAACAAGAGTCTTCCTTGGTTTGGTGCATGTTCTGAGTGAAAACGAGTGCACGCGCGCGAACTGAAAAGGATTGGAGCAGGCGCAACGACGCTGTCCACTCAATATTAACTTGGTTTGCCAATCACGCTGATCAGAACTGATTGAATTTTGCTGAGTCGAGAAGATGCCCGCCACTCGACAATCCGTGGAGGCAATGTCTCCCGAGGAAAAGATGAAACGATCCAGGGATCTCAGCGTGGTTACTCCCGCCCCAACAAGTTTTGCTTGGTACTCGCACACACGTTGGTTCTGGGAACGCCTTGCCAAGCAAATCTGGATCATCTGATCGCTTTTTAGGCTATTCCACACGAGGCACCGTTCGGTGGATCCGCCACGAGCTGCAGCCTTGGGCCTTATTTGGGTGGTCGGGAGTCCCTGTTGACGAATAGAGTGATGTTTTACATTGAACAGCGAGTACATCCATCATCCGGAGCAGCGGAGCAGCTCGGGGGGACCGTGCGTTCCTGCCTGACGAGATCCCCCACTCAGACAAGTTGATTCCAAAGCAGCTCACAACAGCACTTTGCTGACAGGACAAGAAAGGAGCGAGGTTTGTCCCCGCGCTGCCGGGTCGCTGCTTCCAGGGCTAATCGCCCTGCTCCAGGGAAGTGTCACCCGACCCGAGTACGGTGATCGATCCGTCAGTACAAAGGCCCATCTGTTGACCCAGTTGGTGGGGACTGCTGCAGTACGCTGTTCAGCAGGGACAGTCCAGACCCTTTGTGGGTCATGGAGTGAAATCCTTCGCTGTCTTAAAGGCAGCTGTTGGTGTTGTGGGCATAAACAGACGAGGGATGGGTTTCTGCCCAGAGAAGAACGAAGGGAAGTTGGTTGGTAAGTGGTCTGCACGATGTAACCTGAAGAGGTGAATCAGGGAGACTTTTGTCTTATTTGATTTGGCAAGGAAGGCTTTTTACCTCAGATAAGCCTTCATTAGCCGGCCTCCGTCTGGGGGCATGTTCCTGCTCCCGACGCACAGTCGCTGAGAGGCCTCTAAATCAGCGCTAACTCACTCAACTCCTGAGAGTTGTTTGCAGCTCTTCTTCAGCCTCCGATAAAAGAGACATAAAATTGTCAGAAGCCATTCGTGTTTAGCGGCAGGGAAAATGTGAGGCAGGGCACACTTCATTTGTTGAATCCCCTGGGCGGTCAAGATATTCGGAAGTTCCTTCCTCGATCCTCAAGCAGGACTTGCGGTCAGACAGTGAATGGTGTGAAGTACTGAGACTGCTCTTGCCTGATCCCGCAGTCGATTGTGTGTGTGTGTGTGTGTGTGTGTGTGTGTGTGTGTGTGTGTGTGTGTGTGTGTTTGTGTGCGTGCGTGTTGACTTGAGGCTGATAATTTTCTTCTGTTTCCTTGAACGTGGGGTGAACAAATGTCAGTGTTTCTCAGACTGCAATTCTCCAACGCTCGCACGAGTGCAAGTTGAACTGGTGTTGCAAAGAAACTGAAAAGTTCAGATGGTGTACGTTTGTCAGTGTATCCAGAAAATTAACCCGCAGGTTCTGGACTTGATCTTAGAAATCTTGGGTGAACATCTGCTAGCAAATAAGCAGCCGAATCAGCTTGTTGATTGACGGAAAATTATGAAGAGAAAATGCAAACCTCTGCAGCTTTGTGGTTAAAGATTCCTACAAGAATATCTGTCAGTGAGAGAGTAAAAAGAGGCAGTCGTAAAACACACGAGAACCTCACGTTGCTTCAGTTGCTCTCTTTCTGCAGCGGTGTTTTCTTTTGATGTTTAATGAAGAGTACGAATACCGTCGAAATGGCTGCCTCGCAGCGTTTGGTGTTTCAGTGTTGGTGCTGATCGCGAGTTGTAGTTTGATCCCTCTGAAGAATCCTTTTGTGAGAATGAGACACTCGCACAAGATGAAAGGAATCCGACCATTGTGAGAAGCGCGATGTCCCGATCATCGCTGTTGACGCAGGCGTCCGGATCACTGATTCGAACTCGTCCCAGAGCCTCGTACTTTTCACTCATCACAACCCTGTTGCGTGTTCAGTGTGTCACTGCTGTACGAAAAACATGCGTGAGAATGTGTTTTGACGATTTGCCAGGGTCGTGTTGCTAATTTACGAACACGGGCCATGGGGCAAACGTGTTCGTTTTAGGTACTGTTTGGATTCTAAAATGCGCTCGTGTGTGGGTTTAAACAACCACTGCTATTAGATCCAGCAGAAACCAACAATTAGCGGAAACCGATATGGAGGTAATAAGCAGTTGTTAGAACGTCCTGGAAAGGAAAAGCCATAAATCTTGACGGTGGCCTCGTTCAGTATGGCGCTCGCGTTGGTCTCCTGCACTGGGCCCAAATGTGCCTTGGGGTAAAAGTTACAGATTTTCTCGTGGAACTGTAATGAAAGAGATACGAATACAAGCTTCCCTGCGCAGGTCAAAAAACTCGACACATGTGTGAAGCTCCTAATTTGTGTAACGCACGTGGAAGAGAGGTTTCTTTGATCACGTCTTGGATCACGTCTTGCAAATGTGGGATTTATTCAACCTTTCCTCGTGTAGGTGGGTGTTGCGTTGATTGGTGTCGTTCGTGTTGAACAGCGAGTCCTTCTGATCGAAGCCAGTTGGCGTTCACCACACACAGGTTGAGACAGCAGAGGGTTGTTGCACTGTGTTCAGCACCGCAGCCCGCGGCTCTTGTGTCCTAATGTGTGTGGACCGCATCCATAAAGGGTCGCGCAGTCGGACACACAGACGTGACCCGCACGACCCTGGAGGGGGCCCTGGGGCGAGGAAGAAGCAAAAGCCAGTCTTTCTCTTGCGCAACTGCCAGCATGACTGTCGGTGGTGAAGACCCATGATATTCAGCGCAAATGGACATTGATGGGGAAGGCAACCAAAGTGGAATAACAACGACGTCTTCGCGTGAGCGTTGGGCGGAAGGACTTTGTGAAAGAGAATCACAGCTTGGACTGCATGTCGAATGAGTTCACGTTGATGGTTCCTTTGTCTCACCGCAGACCGTGTCTTTTGCCAGGAACATTCGAGAAGGCGAAGAGCAGTTTCATGCTTTCTAAATCCTGAACAACAAATTCACCAGACAATTCGCACTGAAACTCTCCTTAGTGGTAAGCTGTCCCAGAACTGCGGTGCCATCATTTGCGTTCACAAAGCGCAAACTCTGCGTGTGTTTGTGTTGCCTTGATGGGACAGTTCTCCATTTACGTGCCTCGCAATAAATCCTCCCAACCAAATACTCACTCCGGCCTCATGAAAACTGTGTTTTGTGATCAAACAAGAGGTATTTGTGGCCACTTTCAAGGACAATTGATTCATCTGGAGTGATTGTCGTCTGTTTGTCAAGATCGACGTGGAAGTGATCGCCGGATGACCTGCTGTTGATTCTCTTTGGTTCATTAGGCGGTTTACGAGTGAATTGACAACTCAACCACCAACCTCTCAGCATGTCAGCTGAACAGTTTCGCGTGCCAAACAGGTGAGAGGAAGAAAGGCTGAGAAAGTGAGATGTGTCACACCGGTCAGTCGTGATCCGAGCTGCTTTGTGGACAAGCTGTCACCCACAGCTGCGGGTCGCGTCAGGAAGGAAGTGCTCCTGAGGAGGCCGGAGTGTGGGAGGAGGAGTTCGCCACCCGAGACGAGTGTCGGGGCCAAAGGTCACTGGAACGGTGCCATGCTGAATGTTGGACCAAGAGCTCGGGGCTCGAGCCAAGATCGTCCTCGACAGGCGACAGTAGCACTCGGTTTCCTGGTGTATCTCAATATTTGCAGTGTCTCGCTGTGATGCATTCATAATTGCCAAAATTTACCATTTTGCTGAGTTACAAACGCACCGTCGAAATGTATATTTGATGTGGTAAGGTTAAAATATTGTCGTCATCGTTGAAACATCCTTGTCACAAGTTGTCTCGAGACTGAAAAGACCGCTTGGCGTCTTGGCGTAACTGACGCGTCTTTTTCTCCACCGCAAAGGAATCCCGAAGTCCCTCCACCCATCCTTTTCCGCTTCGTGAATTTAACACTGACGGTGCTTTTCAGAAGTTAACTTGTGGAGAAGAGTAAATGGAATTCACTTGGCATTAGTCAGCAACTTGCTTATCATGGTTCGTCAACCCGAATCCATCTGAATTGGAGTAGGTTGAGAAATGATGCAACGCTTCAAGGGAGATTGTCTGTTCGAATAGGCTTGCCGAGATGCTCACCGAGAAAGCTCACACTTTGATCTTTAGGTCGACTTTTTTTTCATTTTTCACGCGTTTCTTCCTTGATGAAGTGTTTTCTGCACCTTATGTGTTGCAAACTTGAGACATTTTTTGTGCGATGGGCGATTTGCAAAAACTCTGGAGGAATGTAATTTCTTATCCACTTCTGGATCTGTTTGTTTTTTGGCACAAGAACCAGCGAGCGTTGAGTACGCCAGAACATGATAAGTTTTGCGAGGTTAAAAGGAAGTGGGGCTGGTTACTGTGCGAACTGATAAATCTCTACGAGAAGCAGGGCAACTGGGCCGTTCTCTCCACAGCTGCTTCGTGCATGAAAGACTGACGAAGTTTTTTTGTCTGTCTGTCTGTCTGTCTGTCTGTCTGTCTGTCTGTCTGTCTGTCTGTCTGTCTGTCTGTCTGTCTGTCTGTCTGTCTGTCTGTCTGTCTGTCTGTCTGTCTG
>JAAUXT010141579.1_pt1 | contig 13440 bp, 12 predicted proteins | sample 7278171 | NCBI WGS metagenome assembly JAAUXT01 (sample SAMN14350112, study PRJNA611818) | marine sediment metagenome | isolation source: surface marine sediment (1.8m) | place: French Polynesia: Moorea | collected 2018-08
GACGGGGCAGGACCACGCAGACCCGGGGTCCATCGTGTGAGGGGGACGGGGCAGGACCACGCAGACCCGGGGTCCATTGTGTGAGGGGGATGGGGCAGGACCACGCAGACCCGGGGTCCATCGTGTGAGGGGGACGGGGCAGGACCACGCAGACCCGGGGTCCGTCGTGTGAGGGGGACGGGGCAGGACCACGCGGACCCGGGGTCCGGAAGTCAGGGACCAAGGAGTCAGGGACCCAGGACCAGACTATTGTGGACACAGGACAGGAAGGACCAGACCAGGCTCTGCCGCTCGTGGAGTCAGGGTCTGTGGAGCCCGCATTGCGAGGGAATCATGTTCCGTGGGGTCCAGGACCCAGGGACCACACGAGGTTCCAGAGCCGGAGCCGCCTGTGTGGTGAGCAGAATCCCACCACCCGCTTCATATGGGACGCGCCACGAGAACTAGCTGTGGACGCTGCACTGACCCCACCCACCGCATCCTCCTGTGCGAACCCGCGTCACGGCAGAACCCTGCCTTGACAGAGAAGCGCAAGGACCCCGTCACCCAGAGACTACGCAGTCCACCCGTCGCGCCCATCGCTGTCCACACGCACCGCTCAGCCGGTGGTGCTGCAGGAAACTGGGGCAGTTCGCAGCCGGACTATATCCCTGAACCCGTCCCACCCATCGTACCACCAGGTCACGTGACGAGCCCTGATCTGAACACGTGTAAAAGGGCTGCTTGGGGCGGATCCTGGGTCTGCTGGAGGGGAGATTCCAGCTCACAATCGGGAATATTTGTGCCAACACAAAACATGGGGTGTGATTCAAACTAGTTTTCGGGACGGGTTTGGGTGAGGGTTCCCGAGCGCCCCTGGATCCGCCCCTGCTGCACTGTGTTGGAAGACTCGTAATTCTACATTCCTGTGCGCGTGCGCACAAAGACACCGGACCTGCAGGCCACAGCAGTCGACACGAACTGACAGAGAAGCGTCGCAGAACGCTGAGCGCGGGGAGGGAGGCCTGGAGCGACTCGGTGAGTCTGTGTGCAGCTCAGCCCGGCCCGGGCCTGCTGCGGCGGGGCCTCCGTCTCGGAACCGTCACGGGCGCGAGTCTGCTGTTCCTCACGTGTCTGACGACGACGACGCCGCGACAGGGCCGAGTGATGAACGCTTCAGGCCCGCTTCGCACGCAACGTTTGTGACGCAACGCGCGTTGAGTTGCAGCGCAGAAGCAACTCGTGACGCATTCAGTGTGGAGCGGGCCTGGTGCACGAGGTGCATTGATGATGCCAAAAGGAGAGCAAGAGACTCAACATTTCTGAAGGGTCCAAAGGGGCGTTGTGAGTGTAAATATCGTGCAGTACTTCTCTCTTTTGACTTTTCTGCTGCTCTTTTTCTTCTTCACTGAGACCGCTGCGCAACTCGTTTGGCATTCCACACACACACGCACACACACATAACACACACGCACGCACACACGTACACACTCTCGGAGGAGAGTGCACACACCATTTGAACCCACCACCCAGGACCGAGGGCGAGGGTCCAAAGTACCAAGGGGTGGGAACTTCTCTCTAACATGTAGAAGAAACAACAGGTGAAACTTGTGTCTGTGGCGCCGCTGGAGAAGCAGTTGTGTGAAGACGTCGATGCGCCCAGGACCCTGCTGACCCGCTGGAGGAACAACGTGTTGGACAGGCGGAGCAGCACAGATGCCTCGGGGTCTGCGTCCCCTCAGCGCCTCAGCGCCGCTGATTCGGACAGGACAGCGACGCACGACGCGCCCAGCCGTGAACCAGGCCGGAGACGTGTGTGAGTGCGGCGGTGAATACTGACACACAGGTTGCGCCGCGGGAAATGACCAGGGGCGGAACAAGGACACCTCTCCAATTCGTACGTTACGCAGTTCCCTCAGAGGCGCTCGTCTTCTTCTGCGTTTGTTGAACTTTTCAAAGAATCGGAGTTTCTTTCTCCCAGGGGCTGGTTTCCCGGCATCCGTTCCTGGATTCACCCCAGGATCCGCCCGTGGTGAATGAGCACTTCTAGTCAATCAAGTAGAAAGTAGAACAGATCGAGCCTCTCAACCCGCACTTTCCCTGGCCCGGGGCCCAGGCGGACGCTGCTGCTCCGGGAACCAGTCAAAGGACGCTGCGTCACGAGGCGCATGCGTCTGGTTCCCGCCCCAGCGCGCTGACGTGTGTGCAGACTCAGAGAAACGCCACGCGCGACGCACACGTCCTGACACAAACTGTTTTCTCTCCGTGGTATTTTGCTTTGTGAAGACGAACGAAAATGATCCAGGTCACGTGACAGCAATTTCCAGCTGCTATTTTTGTGACAAATTGTTCTTTTCATTTGAGTCAGCAGAATCATATGTCGTTTCTAATGGATGGGACTTTGACTCCTGCGTTCTTTGAGAACCAAGGGAACATCTCCAGCTGATTCCAGGCCCCTCAAAACTCATTGTGAATTTGTCCTCGGGCCAAAACAAGATCCTTGCCCCTTCACCTCAACCCCAAGATCTCCTGGCCCTGGCCCAGCTCCCCCCTGGGTGGATATCTCTGCTCAATCCACCGCAAGCGACGTCGTGCGGTGCGTCATGCGGTGCGTCGTGCGGTGCGTCGTGCGGTGCGTCGTGCGGTGCGTCGTGCGGTGCGTCGTGTGGTGCGTCGTGCGGTGCGTGACGCAGCGTCTCTCTGCACGGGTCAAGGCCGCTTCTCTCACGATCGTCTGAACCGAGTGAGCAAGCCGCGCGCGGGGTCGATTTTACTGCAGAAGAGTAATGTACAGTGAACAGCTGTTGTTCGTCGTTTCCGCTTCACACCTGTCCACGCGAAATCGAAAGTCACAACATGAAAATGAAACCAGTTGAAATCATCGTCGCCTCCAAGTGAAAAGAAGTTCAAGGTCAAACTGGCCCATTCGAATTGGGCGAGATTTGAAGTGCGCGAGTTCGGACGAGGCGGCACCAGTTGAAACTCTGTTGGCATTGGTTGGCATTGACATCCTCGCTTCGTTTCCAAGGTTGTGTTCAAATCGAGGCGATTTTGAGCCGCCACGCGTCGTCCTCGCCATGTTTGGCAGCCGTAGTTTTGTACAGTCATATTCGTGTACATAGAAGAATGAGTGAGGCCACGTTTCACGTTGACACCGGTGACGTCACGTTCATAGTGGTGACGTCACGTTGACACCGGTGACGCAGCGTCTTCACGCCGCCTCGGGACGATCCAGGGTCTGCGTCGGGAAGATGGCGGCTCCATTGTGGCCAAGATCCGACTCTGGGAGGGGCACAAAATAATCGAGTTCAAAAACTTGTTTGGGGGACGCAAACCCTCAATTCCAAACTCTTGACAAAAGACACACAAAACTTTGGCGCTTGTGGCGCAAAAAAGGGGGCAACTTGTCTTTTTTTTCGGGACGGGGGTCTGGACGTCGCCCCCTGGAGGGAGCCGCCCCCGCAGTGTGAGCCCCCCGGGCCTCGAGTCCTCGTCACTAGAGAGTTTTCGATGCAACACGTGCGACGTGCGGTAGTACACCCGGTGCGACGTCCAGGGATGTTTACACAGGAAACTCTGACATCACGCACCGGGCAGACAGGCGCCACTGGACCAAACTACGCGGGAAACAGCTTTGGGACGTTGTCTGTTTACGTGGTTGTTTCACTGAGAAATCAGAGGAAAATGGTGAGAAACGTCAATGGTTTTTGGAAGATTAAGTCTTCAAGTACATGTATGTAGATTTTGGATGAGGGAAATGCAGTGTGACAGACGCAGGACCAGTTTGAAGCAGGGGTGTCTGTCAGCAGCTGTTCCCGCCGTAGTCGCAAAACATGGAGGTCTGTGCAGCGTTTGTTGAAATGGGTATTTGAGACACTACTCCTGCAGTCATGAGATGGCATTGTAGTCAGTTTTGTGTGTGAACGTGATCTGTATGGTAGACCCTGTGTTACACCATGTGTTGAGTGCAGGAGTAGTGACTTGGTGTGAGAAATTGCGCTCACATTTCAGGTTGTTTACTTCCATCCTGATATGGATCTGGTGCTTTTGTGGGAGGTCACTGCACAAAATCTGTACAGGAATCCTACGAAATGGACTGAATTGACGATCAATGTGAACAAGGCCATCCAACAAATACGACCAACAACTCCTGAGATCATGCAACGCACTCTGAAAGAGCATGTAGTGACTTTGCTGTCGCATCATGCGAAAGATAACAGCGCACAACTAAATAAGCAAGTGGATGAAAAGTTTTTTTTTATGGGGGTTCTCTGTAATTTCATGGAAATGAAATGTACATTTTAAGAAATGACAATTTGACATCATTGTTGTGTGCAGATCTGGAACGGCAGAACAGTATGCTGAAAAGAAGAAACTTCTGCAGGACATTACCAATTTGCGTGCTGATGCGGATGAGAGGGTGCGTGTCTTGAAGCTGGCAAAGAAAGCAGAAAATGAAGCAAAAAAGAAATCAGTGGATTTGCATTTGGTTGCCATGCGCACATCAAGAGCAGGTACCTGCAGGTGTACTTTTTCTGAGGAGGTACTGTAATGCAAAATGAACCTGCAAAGGGGGGGGTGTGTCACAATGCTTTATATATTTTTAGTTACGCCGAGAATGGAGAGTGATGTGCTCATTGGTGAAGAAAGTGGTGAGAGCGACTCAGAAAGTGCAAGGGGTGCCGATGAAAGAGCTGTGCCCGAGCAATGCGCATCTGACCGTGAACCACCCAGGAAAAGTGTGTACTCTTCTGTGGCCACTGCGTTTTGGTTGTGTACATGTCAGATGGGAGAACTCAAAATAATTCATTTGCTTCAGGAAATCAACGCAGCGCAGCTGGGAACTTTGAGTCCCTGAATGAAACTCTCCGTGAGGCGCGCATGCGTGAGTTGGCAATTAAGGAATGCAAACTGAAGCTGGAGGAGGACTGACTGAATTTTGAAAAAGAAAAATGGCAACGGGAGCAAGAGTTGATGCGTCTGAGGCAGCAACCTGAGCAGCACCAATTCCAGGATGGAAATGCTGCGCTGCAACATGGGGCATGTCAGTATGTCACGTCAAGCCAGGAATTCACGGGTGTTGTACCTAGTGTACATTTCTTTGCTGCAGATGATATGGAGCCCAATTTCACTTTGTCCACAATGGACAGAGTGCTTGACAGATCTGAACTGTAATGCTGTACTCCTCCAGTCGCAGCTTATGTCTTTTCAGAGTGGTACAAACAAGTGTGAGACACGAAGTGAAGGATGGGCATCTGTGTATGCTATGTTGCGTGACTGGGAGACGGACTCCAACATCAGCAGTAATGCCACAAGTTTGACTGATTCTCAAATGACATTGCCACCATCTCAGTCACTGGTACATGTGTTTGTGAGCGATTCCGACAAAGGGGAAAATTCATCCCTGATTGGTAACTGTTCCAGTTTGACGTATTCAGATGAAAGTAGCATGTAAGAAGAACTGCCACAGTTGGCGGGTGCCAGTTTATTTCGGTTCTTTTCTCAACTGCTTTTTTGCAGCAATATCACACATGTTGCTTTCATGAAGTGGAAAATAAAATTTTCCAAACTTAACATGCAGACTTTGTCTGTGTCCTGCACTGCAGGAGTATCGGATGAAACAAACAATGGGAATCACAGTAGTTTGCGATGCGATCACACTAAGTACTCATCAATGGTGGGTGGGGTCAAAGCGAAGTAGGACGCGACTTGCGATCCGTAGTAGCATGTGTGACAATTTGCCAACAGAGTTGCCACCTGGAAGTACTGCCCCAAAGGCTGCAAATGCAGCTTCAAGTTTGAGTAGAAATTTGTGAAAGCGAAATATGTGGTGAGTTTTGCAAAGCCCCACTCGACGGCTGAATAGATTGGGCTCATGCTGGCATTGAAGTAAGCTTTCTCTGCATCAAAAGACGCTGCATGTTCTGGAAATGGGGCAAACAACCATGGTCGCAAGGGATAGGCTGCATCCCCATAAATGGCAAGCTGTCTACCATCGGAGGTGACCAGTTGTGACAGTTGTGCATCAACATTGCTCACACCATACATAGATGAGTCATGTCTGGACCCTGGGTAGGGCCCAAAGGAGTGACATACCAGGCCGTTCGGGAGCATAACGTGCTGAAATTTGAGGCCATGTCGCCTCTTGTGGTCACTGAACATTTCTTTCTGCTTTTCCCCTGGGCAGCAAATTTGCTGGAGTGTTCCGTCCATAAAACCAAAAACATTGTTTACAGGCGCCCCTTTTTGTACAACAGCTGCACAATAAGCCTCGTGGTTCATCCAGGGTTGGTCAACACTGGAGAGCAGGTGTGAAAAGCGATGGTGAACATCAGCTAACATATTGTTCACAATGATAGAACAATCTTCAACACTGCGGCCAAAGTATGGCTGCAAATCAACCAACCACCCTGGATAGCAGAGCCGCCGCAGCAGCATGCAGGTACCCTCAAGAGGGGTCCATACAATACCATTTTGGCCCACATACTCTTGTGGCAGAGCCAACATTTTGGACAACTCGATCAGTGCATCCTTCTCAAATCTGAAAAGATTCTTGCATTGGCCATTGTTGAAATTGTTGATCTCAAAATGGTCAAAGCGCTCATGGGGCTTCTCCTCCAGAAGATGATCTGCTGTGTACGCGGTCATCAGCATGAGCAATTCGTCAGTTGTCACAAGGTTTGACAGAGAGAGGGACGCGAAGTAGTTGTACGCATCTGCAGACATGACTGAAAATAACACAAAAATAAAGAGTTCAGCATTTATTGTAAACAACATCACGCGTCACCATTCAGGTGTTCTCCACTTGAGTACATGTCTTTTTCCAACAAGTCGCGTGCTTTTTGATGCTTGTGCAAAATCGCTGTGACATTTGCAATGCGCACCTCCCACTGCACTGTACTCTCATCGGTCTGAGGCCCAACACTCCCGATATGAGCAATACTTCGTTTTGCTTTTTTTATCAATTTGTTGCTCATGAGTAATTTTGTACCCAATGTTGCCTGGACAAACATGTCAGTGTTGTAAGGCCAAATATTTGGGAAACCGGGCATAGCACCATTCACATGAACGACACCAGGCATCTGGAAAAAACAATGAACATCTAAGTGATAACAGTAAAGCATCACACAAATGACTGCAGGAGTAGTGTACATGCATGACTGGAAGTGTAAACTCTTCAAAAAATTGCGTACGCTCATGCGCAGCAAAACAACTGCAGGAGTAGGTGGAAGTGACAGCACCCAATCAAAAATGTTCCATCATACAACAGCAAACATGCATGCAGGTATGTTCTCACACAAATTCACTTGCAGCAATGCGCTGCCAATTGCGACCTCCATCGAAACATTGCAGGACATTTGCTGCATTTCAGTTTGGGGGGCGCGTGTACAAGCATGTGTTGCTTCAATGCTCTGTTCGATTGTCCGACATAAGCACAAGAAGTACACTGAAATGTGCACGAGTTGTGAGTGGTGTTGAGATGCTCCTTCAAGTCTTGTGGCCTAAAGTATTTCCTCCTGCACTCCAAACACCGGTGCTTCTTGCGCTTGTTGTGCAAAACCATGTGTCGCTCCAATGCAAATCTGTGTTTGAACACCTGATTACAGCGATCACAACTTCATTGCTTCTTGATATGAATGGATGCATGCAAGTCACGACCTTTCCTTGTTTGGAATCCAGCCAAACAGTGCGCATTGTTGCACATGAACCGGTGATGAACATTCTCCACATGTCGCTTTACAGCTGCTTTGGATTTGTGTACAAAGTCAGTACAAACAAGGCAATTGAACATACAAACAGCACATTGGCTGACCTTCGCATCAACTTGAGACGGCACAACACATTTGACAGTAAGTTGAACATCGAGGTGTGCAGGTACAGATGAACTTTGTGGCTTCTGTTTGCCAGTCCCGGTGAACACAAAGCCTGGCAATTTGCTCGAAATGGATGGCTTCTCTGCAGCAACTGTACACTTGGTCCAATCTCGCTGACCACGGAAAATCTTGCCAGGAAACATGTCAGACTTGTTTCTTTGTGGCTTCTGTTTGCCAGTCGCATTGAACACATAGCCTGGCATTTTGCTCGAAATCGACGGCTTGTCTGCAGCAACTGTACACTTGGTCCAATCTCGCTGACCATGGAAAATCTTGCCAGGAAACATGTCAGACTTGTTTCTTTGTGCGGCTTTGAATACAAATGTTGGGTTCAGTGCTGAGCGCGGGAGCCATTCAACCAAAACGTTCATTTTACTTGACAGTTGCACACATGTGCCAGGAGAGAGGCAATCAAGCTTCACACTACAAACCCTTGTCACACATTCCTCACTTTCAGATGCACAAGTGTCTGAGTCCCATCCGAAAGCGCCAGGGTCATACTCCGGCCCCAACACATCTACAACATGCTCCATTTCCACATCGGAAGCTTCACCACCTGAGTCTTCGTCAGGCACATCCTGTGGCTCCCACAAAATTCGGACTTCACCCACAACACACTCGATTGTCTCTTGGTCAAGAGAACACAATGGCACAAAATTGTTGCCAATGACACTGATGTCCAGTGCTACATAGTACGAGCACACTTCATCTACAGTTGACCAGACACAATTGGCAAAGTGGACCCTGGTGTGCGCATTACATGCGCGTGCGAACAAGTATGTCTGCAAAGCATCAGGTGGTTGAAAGTTCCGTGACAAGCTGTACACATAGCGGGAAACTGACTTGTTGTCACTCACAGCTTCAAAATATGAAGCAGTGTCATGCCCCAGCTCCTTCGCATTTTCTTTTACAAATGCCCTTACAATTTGACACATTTGCCATTCTTCCTGGCCACAGTGCAACATTTCCATTCCTGCATAAACATGAGAGAAGATATGTGGCAGCTGCATTGGCGGAGGTATTGGTGGGCACGAAGAGCACATACTTTCATTCAATGCTAGCCCGCGTTGAGATACCGTCTGCTGCAGTTGATCGTTGTTCTGGAAGGGTTGCGCGTCTTCCGGGAATCCTTGGAGCTCACATACCACGAACATGTCAACCTGAACAAGAACGCAACTTGAAAGTAACAAGCAACAGTGAAACGTTTACACAAAACTGGGAAACCATTTGTGTACACCAAAATTAAGATTTCCACAAATGGACGCTTCGCTACTCCTGCAGTCACAACACTGACAAATGTACAAGTATGACCTCCACCTTTCCAATTTTGGACCACACGCGGCACACACAACACTACTCCTGCATTCAATTGAAGCACGACTGCATTTCACTGACATACACACCTTCTTCTTTCGTGTTGCGAAGTGAAATCGATGGCTGCTCAGCAATTGGCGAACTGTTGTGGAGAAGAACCTTTCTTCACCAACTTCACGTACTTGCTCGCGACGAGTTGCTCGAACCTGTGTGGAATGTACAGCATTGCATTGGGAGTACAAACTTTGTTGGAAACGAGCACACACTCACTTCATCGACATGATAACACATCCACGTTTCACGTCACCATCAACACATACACTCACCAATGTGCCAGATCGAGTAATACTGCAAATCTGAGAGGAATGCACAAGCCTCCAAAATATGTTACTCCTGAATTATTTATCCTCATCGCAAATCCGAATGTATGGTCACAAATGGTTGCCACTTCTGATTTCAAACTGTGAAACGGTTCCTCTCTTTTCTCAAACTCACCCTCCAAACTGATGCGCCAAACTTCACGGGTAGACCGGACACAGCAATCACACGTCACGAACACAATGACCACCTGAAATCACAAACACAATGTACAAATGATCTGCAACTCACTCATCTTCATGTGTACTGTAGACTAGATCTATGTTTACACTCAAGTTTTTGCTGACACCATTCATTCGACAGAAATAAGGCAAGAAACATAGCATCTCTGTGACTCAACCAAATCCAGACACATTAACCATCATCCTTATATATGAATTAGATAAATATTCAGCTCAATATATAGTGAAAAGTACCTTTTTCGGCATGAAAAACAAAGCTGCGTCTTCAATGTTGCAACTTCCGGTCCACGAAGAAAACCATGTGAACCCCATCACAACACGTAAAAACACCCGCTACTCCTGCGTTCCCGCGCGGAGTACCTCATTTCGCACGTCCACATCGCACATCTCACGTTTGGTATCTAAATAACCATTTGTCCGCACATTTACGTGATACGTGGCACTGCGCCTCACCGCACGTACGACCGGACGTGTCTGCAAAACAAGATTCCCACGTAATGCACCTAAAACTCTCTACTGTTCTCTCTGCGACGACGCTGCGCTGCCGGTCGGGCCGCTCGCTCCACCGACACCGCGAGATACACACACGTGGAGCGCTGTTTTGAAGATGAATACGAAAGACTTTGATGTGTTCAATGTATCATGTACAAGAATAACACAACGGAGAATAAACTGTGTTGATGGAGCAAAGCACGCGAGAGTTCTGAATCTGTGTGGCGCGCCGTGTGATCAGAACCGTGGGGACGATGAGTGTCAACCGCGTCCAGGCTTCAGTTCAAGGGGCCGACCTCCTTGAAGGGCAACTTCAGTGTTCCGACACTTCCACTGGCGGTCAAAGCAGCAGAGGACCAAAAAACGCACCTAAATTCCTTTTTATGAGGCAGGGGTTCAGGCACCGTTGACGCTGGTTCCGCCTCTGGGTCCTACGCACTCGGAGCCGGATCCAGGGTCAGGCTCAGGATCGACGCTCAGGCCCGACGACCGCAGCTTCGTGCGCAACCAAGCGACACGTCACGTCACGTCAGGGAGAATGCTGCAGTGAGGGGTTTCAGTGATTTTGCTGTTGTCTGTGACGCGACGCTTCAGTGACGCTGCAACGTCCGTGGGAAAGAAGGTGTTGGTCCTCCTCGGACCCAGAGGGCGAGGTACCGGGACACTCCCCCCCCAAAGACACATCACAGGCAAAGGAAGTGAGTTTCATTGTGCACGTTGTGCTGCAATTTTGTGTGGTGGAGGACTTCCCTCCTGACTCCGCCGTCTCCAGCGGAACGATCATCACGACGGCCGCTGCGTTTTGTTCTTTTCCTGTTGTATTCCGTTGGACAATGGCGTCCGTGATGGTGTTCAATTCTCAGTTTTTCTCAGGTTTGGAGCCCTGAGCTGAACCTCACTGCGCTGCGTGCTGCAGGAGGATGATCATCACGATCTGCTGCGTCCTGAGTCACACCGCATTCTTGTGTTTTCCTCTTATTATGTCTGCAATTACGTCAGTCTGTCTTCCTGCTTTCTCTCTCTCTCGTCGCCCGCCTGTTTTTTGTGGCATCTGTCTGTGTAAAATCACGAAATTGTAGTTTTTTGATTGGTGTAATCTTTTTGTGCGCAATTGCATGTTGTCGTGACGCAATTTTCACCATTCCGAGTGCCGTGTGTTTGCCGCGGCGCACGACACCTTCCTCACGACTGGGGCAGAGTGGAGATGATGAAAATCAGATTCTCGGACATGACTGCCTCAGGCTGATGGCACTGGATTGAGATTCGGATTGATCCAGACGTCGTGCGGTTGAACGTTTGTTCTGAGTGAGGGCTCTGGGGTAGAACAGTGACCACTGTTACGTGTGCGTGTGTGGGTGTGTGGGTCAGGTCACGCACGCACACCCAGCTCGAACTCTGGGGAAATCTGTTGGTAGCCGCCTGCACAACGTAAACGCGTAAACCGCCGAGTCTGCGCAGCGCTCAGAACCTCGTCCAGGTGCGGAGCTCGCTCTGGGAGATCCAGGGGCCGGGGCGGCGGTGGCCCCCTGACAAGTTTTCGTCCATTCGCAATTCAAAGTCATTGAAGTTGAGTAGTCCCGTGAAGATCTTACCCTGGTTCCGCCGTCCCCCGGTCACCCCGACCCTGGTCGCCCCCCGACCCTGGCTCCGACCCTAGCTCCGACCCTGATCGCCCCCCACCCTGGTTCCGCCCCTGAGGAGCATCAATCTTGGGCGGTTTAATCAGCGTCTCCCGGAGCGCTGGCGCGCGTGTGTGTCTCCGGTGCCTCGCCGTCGTACATCTCCCCCGCTCCTTATTGAAAACGATCCCAGGTCCCGCAGACCCGCAGGAGAGGTGGAGCAGGGACGGGTTCACGGGGAGGGGTTCGTTCCCCTGAGGCCGCTTCCAACTTTCCATGAAACACTGATCCCCGTACGAACACCCCAATTCTTCCGCCGGGGTCCTGAGACCTGAGCCCCCAGAGCCAAAAGTTCCGTCCTGATACGGGCGGCTTGACTCAGGCTGGGAGCATGCCACCACCAATGGAGCAGCTGTAAGGGAATGGCTCATGGAGGGGTCCGGGCGTTGGGGGGCAAGCAACTGTCATGTCATGTGTATCTACATCCATTAAAAATGTGCCGCAGCAGTTCACTGGACGGGGCAGTTACAGCACGGGGTGACCCGTCCGACCACCCCGTCGGTGGTGGTGTGCCACCTCCTGTTGAGTCAGGAAAAGAACCCGGGTGTAACTGCCTTGAGAAATCTACACAAGATTCGCTGGGTCTTTCATCCCCAGCACTGCACCAGTACAAACTGACAACACGAATCTTTTCGGGCCCCCCCTTGGTGCAGGTCCACCCACCACCCGAACCAGGTGCCCCACTACATCCGGCTGGGTACCTGCAAGACGACCCCCCCTCCACCGGGATCAACCACACCCGCACCCCGAGCCCCAGAGCCCTGCTCAGCTGCGCGCCCAGCTCCGGGGACCAGGGACCCTCCGTGTATGTCTCCAACCTGAGGGAAACCAAGGCTGGTCGCGAACAAGCCAAGTCTGCTCCACGAGAAGTTTCGAGCGTGTGACAACAAACCCTGACCGTGAGAAGGCGCGGGATCGCTCTTCGTGCCTAATTTTGCCCAAGGTGACTTTGACAAGGGGCTCAGCGTCTGTGAGGCGGAGACGCCGGGCGGTGGCGTGCGAGCGCATCCTGCTTCGGGATTCGTCGTCTCCTTGTGATTGCGTCGTCTGCGTTTCCAGGGGCGGGGCCAGGATACCGTCCCGGGGCCAGGATTCGGTCACGGAAGTGACCCCGAGTGAGCCCCATCTAAACTTTGGAAACTTTCAGCTCGCAAACATGACGTCTGCGCAGAGCAAAGTTCGGTGGCTACGAACGCGACGTGTGAGACGGCCAGAGCTCAGGGGCATCTCCCTGCTGTTTTCTGACCCTACTATGCCACCCAGCTCCACCCCAGTGCACAGCCCAAGGCCAACTCCCGACTGTCCACCCCCTGTCTTCACCCCATCCCTCCGGCAGCCCCGTTGTTCCGCCGCCCCACACACTACCGTCCCACGACACCCTGCCCCCACCTCCCCTCCACGCCCCACCCCACCCCCACCCACCCCTCACCACCCCTCCCCCCTACGCTCCCCCCACCCAGGGTCACCCCACTCCGCTCCGCCCCACTCCACCCTGCCCCGGCCCACCCTGCTCTGCCCCACCCTGCCCCACCCCGCCTCGCC
>JAAUXT010009628.1_pt1 | contig 13439 bp, 16 predicted proteins | sample 7278171 | NCBI WGS metagenome assembly JAAUXT01 (sample SAMN14350112, study PRJNA611818) | marine sediment metagenome | isolation source: surface marine sediment (1.8m) | place: French Polynesia: Moorea | collected 2018-08
GAGTGTTCCGCTGATGGAACAATTTCGTGCAGTGAACGATATGTTCCTTCATGTTCCATCATGTTCCGTTAACGGAACCAGTGTGGTGGCTTTTCTCAAATAACACTTCGCTCACCATTGCACGAATTTTTTGTTCCGTCACGCGCACGCACGACGGAACATCTGGCGGAACCTGTGTGGACAAGCCGTTACCGAGAAGCACAGTGTCTACAAGTTTGATAATTTGAAGTGCCTTGGGCGTACAAATTTCTTCTCACAGCCGGCGTCCTTGTGCAGTTTGTCCGGACTTGCTGTCACACCATTCCGTCACAGACAAGCCTTGGGCGGTGGGGGATGGGCTGACAGTGCTGTTGTCAGGCTGTGTCATGAAGAGTAAAGTAGTCACAGTCGCAATTCCAGAAAGTCAGACAGGCCAGATACGTGAAAGCTTCAACAACGACCAGAAAGGGGTAGATGAGCCTCAAGGAGTCAGAAAGTTCTGGCAAACGTCTTTGGTCGTGTGCGTTCAATCTCGGAGGCTTTAGTGCTGGTGAAAATGAATTCAGCACCTGGAAACATCACTTTGTGATGGACGCCATGAGCAACATCCTTGTTCTCATTCACTGCAGGTGTCTTCAGAATGACAAGGTGCAGTCGAGAGTTCGGCAATTGCGATTCTACGAGAAGCCGTACATGGCGCGTCAGCGACTGAGCTACGAAAAGACGAAGAGGATTTACAACACGGACATGAGGAATAAAATTGAATTCCTCATGCGGAAGAACAGAGCTGACCCGTGGATCAGATAATCTGGCGATTCAACCGACCCGTGGATCAGATGATACCACATGTGTTTCAAACTGTGAACAACTGACCTGTGGACAAGACAACCTGACAAGAGATGTGGACTTGTACATGCCGCTATTCATCACTGTGCAGCCTTGATGAATTGCCGAGCCGTGTTAAGCTTACCAGTGCAACTGTTCCATTGCCAGTGCGTCAGAATTTGCTAATCACCGACCTTGAAGCCTTCTGAACACAAAATGCATTGCATAGTTTTCTTGTTCAAAAATAATTTTCATGTCCATATCAATAAACGATGGCTGCACGCGGAAGATGTTTCTGCTTCATCATTCTCACAGACGCACTCCGCGGTTGGCAGATGATTTTTTGTTTTGACGTTCAACGTGGCCCAGCCACCGTTGTGTGTGTGTGTGTGTGTGTGAACAGGGACCCCTCCCGTGCTCGGCGCGCAAGGGGTTTTTGAGCCCTATCCTCTAAAAGCAACGGGATGTGGGCTGTCGAGCTTGTAAATTGTCAGACTTAGTCGGGCACGTTGCGCGGCCCAGATTCCTGTTTCCAGTCTTCCCGTCCTGTGCTGTCTTGCCAGTCAACGAGAATACTTATCATCTTCATGCGCACGAAAGTGGGATGCCAAAAATCAGTTGGTGCAGATAAAACACCCGAGTTGCTGAGGATGATGTGCACCACCCCTCGAGAAATTTAGGTGCCGTTCTTTTCCACAATCCGAATGACTCGGAGTGCTCAGATTTGCATAGGACCCAACGGGAAACGGAGCAATCTGAAAACTCTGGTGTGTAAAAGAGAATGGCACCTTGGTTACTTTTGTGATTGCATGCCTCAGAGGGACGAAATGAAAACATAACCCTGGTCGGTTTGAATACACGACGACTCCACGACCGTGCCTTGACAGTTTACCGGTGCTGTAGTTTGTTGAGGTGGCAGAAAGATACCTGAACAAATGTTCTCAGAATTTTATGAAACATTAAAAGCGCTGGTTTTTATCGGCGGGGTGGTGGTGTCTGACAGCAAGGTTCCTAACCGTGGCCGAAGCGTTAGTTGGGGGAGTGGCAAAGCGCCTGGAGTGCCAACCCAAGCTGAAGACTGGGACAGGGGCTGCTGCATGATCTTTGGGACCTCCAAATCCCCATGGACACGCAGACTGGTTTTCCATTTCCCTGCGACAACAAACTCTCCGAGGTCTCTGATTGTGCCCAGCAGTCGAAAGAGTCACGCTGTTCTTTCTCCGGTACGAGTAATATCGCTGTTCCAACGAATCTTCCTTTTCAAGAAGAAGACCTCTTGATACACCATTTCCGAGTCCTTTTTATTTGTTCATGTTGATCCCACCACTGACTTTGGACAATGTTTGCATTTGATTTCGTCGAGGCTGCTCAACATAGGTCTGCGAGTAACCATTGTCACATGAAATATCACACGCAAAAGCGACACGAATCGCTCATTGTTGCTCAGAATGCAGGTTTTGCTTCACTTCAGTGGAAAAGATAAATGCATTGTCTATCATTCTTCGATTGCTTTTCAACATTCCACTAAAATTTAACCACAAGCATACTTGAAGCAAAGATTCCATTCTTCAAATAAGGCAAACCATTTTTTACCGTGCACCGCCAATGAGTACAGAAGCTCGATGCTCAAACTCAAGCATCACAAATCACAGAAACTGACGCTAAACAAGGACGTTGTAGTGCCTGTCATCCTCAGCAATAAGCAGCACTTTAGGGAATGAAGCTTTTTCAGAATCATCGTCCACAAACTCCGTCAGAAAATCGTCACTGCCAAACTGCGACGGTCGAACAACTTCGATGTTTATTCCTAACGTGTGAGCCAACAGGAACATCTCCACCTGAAAGAGCACAACATTGACACCCTTGACTCAGACCTCTGCCAGCAATCTCCATCTCAATTCAGGATGTTCAGTCACTTGTCAAGTGAAACAAAACTGAACTGTGTTGTTTGTAACCGACGCACGCAGGTTTTTGTGCTCACCTGCTCCAGACCACCGCTGTCCCCCACCGGGTTCAGATGGTTTTCAAAGAAGGACCGAGGGTCAAGCGATGTGTCTCTGGCAAACATGAGCCACACGAAGACAGGAACCGGCTTCTCACACTGGTAGTCCTCGAACAGCTTGACCGCAGTTGCCATCATCAGTGCCTTGACTGCCTCCACCAGCTGCAGATCGACACTCTGCTTGTTGTTGAGGAGCGCACAGATCAGTTCCTCTTTGCAGGATGTTCCCCTCAGCTGTCGAACACCGTTCACCTGAACAGAAAAACAATACTTCCAACATGGATAGTCCGACACATGATACAACAAATTTCATGTGCAGCATAAAGGAAGAGAACTGTATTTTTTGGTGAACCAAAAGTAGATCTACAGACCTGTCGAAACAAACAATCGACAAGCTGTTTCATCACTGGATATTTGCGGCCTGGGGAAGTTTCCATCCGACCCCCGAAGCTCCACTTGTCCAGGTAGCTGTGTGACTCGCTGTTGAAAATGTTCAAGTCCTGAAATGACGTCGGCAGTAGAGGTCGAAGCTGAATGCATCCTTCATTGGATGGGAACCAGTGCAACGCCCTCACAAACAGAAAGGTGCACATCACAGAACTACAAATTCCTTTCTCCTGAACTTGGAAGGAATGAAAAAGTTTGTCTCACCTCAGACACGTTGATGCGTTTGGAAATGTTGTTGTTGATGTCGACGTCGTTCACAAGACACTGATAGAGCACCGCTCTGATCGCGCAGTAGTTGTCCCCTCTGATGCGTCGTATGTGCTGCTTGTGTAACAAATCGGGAATGCTGTCGTACCCCTGAAAACACACAGGTGTCTGAGGAAAACAAACGACGTGGCACACACAAGCCACAGAAAATTGTCAAGACGCAAGCGACATATTGGTGGTTTGTGGTCACAACACCGTAATTGGTGTTGTCTCACCTGTTTCATTGTCTTGGCTCTCTTCGTGGTTCCTTTCCACTCTTTCTCGGCATAGGCAACAAGCTGAACTTTTGGTCCGATGTTGAGAATGCCAGCACCAGATGCACCTTGATTCGGGTCAAACGTCGGATTTCTGTTTGCATCCAAAGAAGTTGACGCAGATGTTTCTGCTGGCAGGTCTGAAGTTTGTGAAGAATCACAATCTTGTGGCAAGTCTTCTGCAGAGGTGATCGCATGTTCAGCAGTATTGTTGTTCGAAGAGTCTGCTCCATCACTGGTTTGAGCGTCAGCATTCAGCTCTGAGCTCGTAGCACCATCGTACCGTGAAGTGTGTAGTGGTGATGTGTGAGCAGAAGACGCGATCGATGAAGGAAATGATCCCGATTTGCTGGTGGAATTCAATGAAACTCGACTGCTACTGTCACGCTGACTAGCTAAGTCACTAAATCCATCGTCTATGTAGAGATCATTGACGCTCACTGAGCCGTGACGACTTGAATCCGGGGTGAGGTCTGCAAAACTGCTCAGGGATGCACTATGACTGGGTCTGGATACATTGGCTTTGGCAGCAGCGTGCAAAGGAGATGAGCCACTGCCGCTACTTGAGGCAACTGTCGGACTGGGAGATGAATTGTCACTGTTTTCCAATGTGGCCCAACGACCGAGAATCTTTCTGCGATCTGGCAATTCATTTTGTGCCGCACACAAGTCCGGTCCACAGTCCCAGACATATTCACCCGAATGAGTGAAAGTTCGACTTCCTTTGCTGGATTCTCCGTGATCCTTCGTAAAAGACTCCGATGTATCCCCGTCTTGCACGGGACTAGCTGTGTTTGAACTGCGTCTGAGAGCGTGTCTGTGCAGCACGTTGAATGCCTTTTGCACCTCCGGACTGGCACATTTCGGGTGATCAGGACCAAGGGCCACAGCTGAAGGAATAGAAATATTCTGACACATCATCTGAATCTTCTGCGAAATTTCAGAGATTTCTTCTTGCACTTCCTTCAAATTGGTTTCCAGGTTTTCCATGCTTTCTTCAGTTTGTGAATCGAAGTCCACGGGGCTGAATAGATCCCTGTCTGGCGATGTTATATCTGACATGCCCTCCGAAAAATCAAAACTTTCTGATCTGCACTCGGCGATGGAAGACTCATCAAAATCGGCTAAACCCACAGAAAAGTTGGAATGCGATGAAGGGATTCCCTTCACTTCATCAGCATGTTTGTGTTCAACGGATGTCAGTTCTTCCGGAAAGCTGGTTGAATTGCTCAGAGACTTGTTGCAGTCAGAGATTGGGGTACTGTGGTTCCGGTCGCGGCCAACCGATGGCACTTTGCTGCAACTTGATTTGTCTAGTTCACTGACCGAGTCGCCTGCTTCAATTCGCAGGTTCCTTTCCTTGAGCGACACCGGACTGAAGTTGGCTTTCATGGATTGTGCACCAAATGAAGTGTTCAAACTGCTTGGTGGTGTGAAGCCCAGGCCTGCATCCACTTCGTCTGGCTCGGTGGCGTGGGACGAGGCAGAAGCAGCAGCGAAAGCATCCATTTCACTGTTGTGCCCGTGTGGAATGTCTATGTGCAGTGGTGGAACTCTTCTCTGGCGGTTGGATCCCTGAGAGAAGTAGTTGATTTCCTGCGACTCTGGAGAGCTGCCCAGCAGTGAGATGCCGGACTCGGCGTCGCCGTGCTGCGGCGGCGCCGCGTCGTGACAGACGTGCACGAAGCCGTCGCCGTCAGTCTCCAAACTGCCACCGGCGGTTCCGTCTGGGCCCGCCGGTCCCCGAAAACGGACGCCTTCTACGGTAGGGTTGTAGAAGACAGACTGGGAGGGGCAGTCGGGACTGGAAGACAAATTGCCCATGGTGTTGGTGCTCAGGCTGGTTGAAATTCCCGAATCGATGGTTCCCTGCAAAACAGATCTTTATCAGTGCGCAAAAGATGAGCACCAAAAGGACAACATATTATTGCTAGGACGTCTGTGATTGTTTCAGACACAAAAGCGACCTGTATGACAAGTGCAGGGAGCGTTACCGGCGCAGAGCACAACGGGGCGAATTTAACAACTTCGTGGAGTGAAAATCGACGACAGGCCGCGCAATTTTCCAGCTGAGAAGTTTCAGCTGCACTGCGATTCGATTTCCCGTCAATCATCACCTTCATAGTTCCTCCCCAGAATTAGCATGTACTCAGGGACCTCCGTCAAACGCGTGTTCTGAATGCAATACGCTTTAGAGAAACGCGTCCAAGTTGCAAAAACAAGATTTGAAAGAAACGCGAACACGCCTAAATAATCACACGGGGTGATATCAGATTGACAGTCTATTTCGTTTGCTTGGCGAAAAAAACCCCCAAAAAACACAGCTCTCGCGAGCGTCTACAAATCACCGAGGCACCGAGGAAGCTATTTCAAATCACGTCAAAGCGGAAGTCATTTTTTCTGCACAGGTGCAGGCTGCACTTGTTTGATGAATCTTCAACGTCCAGGCACGGAAAATCCCCTTCCTTTTTGTGGACAAATCGTGCTCTTCAAAACATCGAAACCCCTGTGTTTTCCATCCAACTTTGCAAGTCTGTGCTTTCCACAAAAGCAGATCAGAAGGTATTTTGTGAAAATAGATCCAAAGAATTTTGCCGTGCATTTTCTTGTTTCAAGTTGACATTGACGTGACACACGCGTGTGAAACTTCGGCATCGACTGCGCGTGTGTTTCAAGAAAAAAAAAAGACTTTTGACTCGAAAGAGACAACAATAAATTCACTCACCTCTGGAGAAGGTTGTGGACTGTCGCACTCGGTGTTGGACGCTGCCTTCTCGGGTCGCGCTGAGAAGCTGGTCTTCACATCGTCGCGCGGTTTTGAGCGTTTGCGTTCCGCCCGGGGTGGCGCTGTTCTCGACTGTGCGCTGAAGATGCGCGTGCAGAAGCGGTACAGCAGCAGCGATCCGAGGCCGAGGCCGAGGCCCAGAAGACACAAAACACTTGTGGCTCGTACTGCAAAAGACAATGGTTTCGAATGTACGGTTTCGTCACGATTTGTGTCTTTGCACAAGAGATATTAACGGCGCTTATCGAGTACGGTTGCATGCGCCTGTAATCGGTACCGTACACAACAAGCAAACAGTGCAGTGTAACAATTAACTGATCCAAGGTCAGCTGATGAGTTTGGCAATCACACGCAACACCACAAACAAAGAAAATCTTGGGTACAACAGAAGAGAACCGTGAGAACAATTGCAAAAACAAGTGAGAGCTGCATCAGCTGAGGGACCAGCCTTTGCAATTCCTCCGTGCAGCCAATCCACACAGGAAGATGTCTCCATTCTGTAGCTTTTTGTGTCTCCTTATCTCAAGCTGAAAGAAGTCAGCATAAAACTCACCAACCTGCGCGTACAAAACAGACGATATTGATTTCGTGTTCTTCTCTTCGAACACCAGATATATACGTGTATATGTGGGTGCTTTTCTTCAGATCACATCACAAACACTCAAGTGCAGAAGTGTGTCGTCAGTTTTTGGCCCCAACCCTCACCACACGAAGTTCTCTCCTTGTGTCAAATGGCCGCCGATCGTTTTCCGCTCTGCTTCTCGTGTCACAACACCAGTGTGGCAGATATTTTCTCCCCTCGCTGGACTCTGCTGGTGCTATTCCGTTCCACAAAAGGAGACGAATCCACGACTCGAGTGATTCAGTCCGCGGGGATATCCCACAGTACTGACTCACTCTTACACACAAGGAAACTAAAGCCATGACGTATCTATCGCAAGGATGGCAGCCAGTCATGTGGCTCTTCACCACACGGAAGCTTTGTGTCTGCCTGCGCAAGTGCAAGCCTGACAAATCTGGTGAAAACGCAATGAAGAAGATGCTTTCCTTGTGAAACGACGATTCTTCGAACCAAACGAGGTCCAAGTCATCAGCACCGGTGTAACTTCAACCAGATCAATACCAGCAGCGAACGAGACAGGAACTGGCTTCCAATATACGAGTACGCTTGCAAGAATGGGGTCCTGGTGTTTCTCCAAGCAACAAGAAATCTGATGTGTTCACTTGTTCATCTCGAACAACCATGCCTCACAGTCTCGAAAAAATGCTCATTTAGAAAGAAGTACCGTATCCACCTGAGAGAAAGTTGCACGTTTTTGTCCTTATATTGAGTACCAAAAGTAAGGGTGCGTCTCATACATGGGTATGAGATGTGACCTGATACCAGAAAGTCAAGGCAAAACCTAGGGTGTGTCTTTTTTTTCGCTTGGGTGTGACTTATACACGGGTTAATACGGTATCAGTATACAAGACGTACACAGCACAACACTGCCTCAAGTGACGAACATGCACGAGCCTCTTTCCATCCATGGTCCACCTTGAGGACCGCAATCTCGTCACGCACTTTCACAGACACAGATGTGGATTGTGGATAATTTCCAATTTCCACTTTCTTCTCTGACAAGAACAACATGCCGAATTTACACAGGCAGTCATGGGAAACAAAAACGAGCAGTTTCGGAAATGAGAAGCGTACACGTGAGCGATCACATTCGCCTTCCTTCGTTCCTTGTCCACAAAAATATTGCAGAACAGAACAGAACCTCCCCTGTCAGCAAAACATCCCCTTTGTTGGCGAACACCCTTCTGTCCCTCAGTCCCCTCTCTGATGACACAACTCTGCGCACCCGCAAAAGTTACAGCTGTACTCGTATCAGCAGGTGATTCGTTGTGTTAGACAAAACCGACAACGAAGGTGTGAAACTTGTCACAACACCAACTTCTTTGAACTGCAAAACTCAAAACTTTCCAACACCTTGTTCGGACAGTACAAGCACGAACGCTTCGGTGGTCTTTCAGGGATGGATACCTGCGGATTAGTTGCCGATACATATCACAAGACGCGCGCCAGTGGACCAATGTACGAGACTACGCATTGTTTCCAGATCAAGTTGTGACCACACAGCTGGACCTCCTATCGTTGGGATGGAGCCATGTGAGTGTGACAAATTGTGACGACGGTACGAATTTCCTGATACCACCTCGTATCACAAAACGCGCGCCAGTGGACCATTGTACGAGACAACGCATTTTCGATCAAGGTGTGACGACAGAGTTTGACCTCCTTTATCGTTGCGATGGAGTTGTTGCAAAATGTGACAAACACACTGTTGACAAGCAAGTGGTTCATGAAACATCCCCAATACGTACATTTACGAAGGTATTCCACAAAGAAAGGTCTGCGGTCCAAAAAGAAGGGAACCTTGTGGTCATTTGTGATTGAATGAATTTTGTCTTTGAACCAAGATATGAAACAACACTTTGTACAAAAGAAAACTTGTATGAGTGTGACAAGAACTTCTAGAAATATTAACTAAAGTTTGCTGGAAATGGAGTAGTGACTGCACAAGAGAATGGCATAAATCCACATCTGTATCAGAGGAGTCATCCTAATCCCCTGAGTACCTTTCTAGTCTAAAATCTTATGGGTGTACAACAATATAAAAAGAGAGTAATCAAAACCTTGACCATTCTGTGAGAACTGTCTGTGGACAACTGATAGTCATTGACCAATTTGCTGCATTATAGATTCAATCTGCATGATCTCCTTACACTACTATGATGAGTATACAGTCAACACATATGATGCCCACATGAAGAAGAGTCTTTGTGACTTGTCCCAAAAATTTGGTCTCTGTAGAGACCATACTTATCGGACTGCAGACCTTTCTTTGTGGAATTCCCTTGTACTCCTCACGTGGATGAGAAGAAAAATTGGACACTTACTTCCTCCCTCCGTGTCAGTAATTTCCACTCGGATGTGCGCCTTGGCGGAGTGCATCACCAGAGTGACGACCATCTGCTGGCGACAGGACGACCACTGCGAGAGCGGCCGGTGCATCTCTCCGATCACACATCTGTGAAACTTGTGAATTCTGTCTCCCAAAAACATACTCGTCGCTCTTTACTCGTTCTATTCCTTCAGCGTTCGGTTTACTGACAGAAGTGTTCATGACCTCCACTGACATTCGTCAATGATGGGGAGGTCGTCAGGCTTGCTGAGCATGTTGTCAGCCATCTGGTTATATCCAACTTCCAACTGAGTTTGAGCGCCTACAAAAATGGAAAAAAGGAGATAATCCATCAAAACTCAACAGCACAAGCGCCAATTCCAGCAATTCTAGCTGTCACCTGCACCGAGTTTGTTGAAACACAATGACAAAGTAGCTTCGTGAGCAAGTTTGTGCGCTGTGGCGAGTCTGCGTGTGCGCACAGCACAACAAAATATTTCCGCTGCGCGGTAGGTTTGCACCTGCAGAGCTGTCATCGGTCGAATGCCATTTTTCCACCCCAAGTGTCCTCTTTTGTCCACTTTTTGTTTGTCTGACAATGAAACATGGTGCGAGCGATGCTTCCCATCCACCTCAAGCTCACAGATGGTCCAAATGTTCGCGAGTAGATCTACCAAAGGCGAAACGAGATCAGGTCCGAAGAAAACCCGTCATGCAATTAGCACTACAGCCGATGAGAAACTGAGTTGAAACACAAGCAGCACTGCAAAAGGTCACCGTGAATTGGCAGAGAATCGTGAGAGAAAAGATTTGTCTCGAGTTCAGCCTGTCTTCATGAAGCTGTCAGACCCTTGTGCACTCGGGAGCCGAGGCAATTCAAGGATTGCAACCTTTGTTCACCCAACAAAAACTCGTAGGTAATGCACACAACAGAACGAGTTAACTTTCCTTGAATCGTAGAGATGATTCTCTGACTGAAACTCACAAAGGAGGCAGGGTGCACAACAATACGAGAAGATGTATCACGCCGAAACTTTCTTCACAAAGTATCTCATTTGTTTCTCTGTGAGAAGAAACTAATTACTCGTACATACCTGGGTTTTTTTACACCCATGCTTATTCTAAATCCTCTGCGAACCCCACGGAGTTCCTCACACCGCTGCTGCGTCTATAAACCAAGTTCCCGCTGTCAAAATCAAATTGGCCACGATCAAGATTCTTTTTTGGGAATCTAATACTCCGTGCATCCGATTACCTGCAACAAATCCAAATGGATCCGACCTTTGTGTGACACCACATTTCTCTGATGAAAAGCAGGAAGGGGCAGGTGATTAGCCAAGGAGCCCATCACAAACCCCTTCGGCTTTATTAATTGCAACCGACAAACAAGTCAGTGGACATCCGACAAACATCTTTCAAATTTTCCGGCACCCAGGAAAACGTCCGCAACCTGTGTCTTGAGCTTTTTTGCCAACTACACGTGTGCTAAATGTCCGTTTCTGATGATCTCATGCTACTATTCACACAAGTGTTTTTGTTGATCGAACACACAGCACGACGCTGAGAAGCACTCGAACACGAAAGTCGTTGCGTGTTGAGAACGGGAAAGCTGGTTGCAATGGTTGTTTCTCTTTGCAGCCATGACACAGAACCTGCCGTTTCACCATAATTGTTGCACAACCAACGATCCTGTTGTTTTCCCCCAGACAATCCAGCTCAGTTGTTGTGGTAACCAAGTCATCCGATGCAGTCTCACTCATCTAGTCGCCTTCCACATCACAAAAGATAACCGTACCACCTTCGTTTGCCTTTTCTGCCCTTAAGTGTTGGTAAACATCCTGACAATCCACCAGCAGCTGAAGAAAACCAATCACTTGCAGTCCGATTTGCCGCGAAGAATTGGAATCCCGTCTGCGTGTCCTCTGCTATGGATGCTGAAGGACACACAGCGCTTACACCATAAGTACCAAGCCAACAGGATCGATACTGCAGAGCAGCCCACCTTCCAACGAGCTGAGCGCTCAACACGGCCTCATAACCGACAGGCAAATTCATTTTTCCCAGGAATGGGGAAAGGGGCTGCCGCTTGAATTTGTCCACACGTTTTGCTTTTTCTTTTTTTATCAAAACGCATGCAGGTGCAAAAGAACAACCGCCACGCTTTTGCCACAAGTCCCTTGGAAAATTGGTCTTAAGACGTAAACAAGAATTTCAAAATAAGTGCCCAACAGGTGTGGGCGGAAAAGGTTACGAGGGATGTCGTTTAAGAGACCGCTCGGAGTGGACAGTCGACCTCGAAAATCTGGGTCAAGAAGGGCAACTTCGCGATGACCTCTGTGCATGAGATTGCCCTCCAAGTGTGGATCAATGATCCTTCTTCCCTTGGGGTAAAAGTTTTCCATGTTTTTTTGGACGTGGAAGACACGCCAGGGCACGAGCGGTCTCTTAAACGACGTCCCTCGTATTATGTTTTGCAGCAATGTTTGGGTCAGTTCAGCAATATTTTTTTCAAACACAATTTGATAATTTCCATATTTGGAATGTATCTTCAAAAGGGAATGGATTCTGTGGTGTACCTGCTCCAGCTGCAGCTTTGTGCACAGCGTGCAGCTTTCTAACTGGGCCAACACTATGTGAACGAACTCCCAAGCATATTGAGAACTCAAAATCAAAGAGGTACAGAGGTGGATTGCACACTGCCACTGTTGAGAATGTCGTATTCCACGTGAACGGTGTTTGAGCCCACGTCAGGATGTCCAATCGTTCTTGTCTTTCACACTGACGATTCTGGTCTCACTTTGGCGAAAGGTGTTCCGGCACTCTTTTCGCGAAGAAACAATGCGAATGCGTGACCAACCGCTCAAAACGGACATGTTCTGAATCACTTTTTTGTTCGTAAATTTCAGTTGATAGAAAGAACTCCTTGTGATGTGGACACCCTCCCACCCCTCGTTTGAGTTTTCCGCGCTTTAGCAAATTGGAGTTGGAGTGGGTGTCAAAAGTCTTTTTCTTGCAAGACTGATTCTGTTCAGAACTCGCATCTTTTTGCCTACAACGTTGCTCGCCTTTCACAACAATCAGCCTGACGTATTGGTTCCTGAACTGTAGAAAGTTCTGGTCCAGAGTATCCACGTTTCGAAGGCTGTCGAGACGGAACAGCCATCGAGACTGGCTTCAAAATGTGGATACTCGTGACCAATTCTTTATTGTTCAGGAACAAATGTCATGAGCGTTCAAGATGGTACCACTGAGCGTGCAAGAAACTTTCTTCGCTGTTGAAAGACGTGCAAAGTTACGGTTTTCACTTGGGAAATGTTGCCGCAAAACAGCACAGACTCCAACAGTTTGTCAAATCCTAACTTCTCCTCACGTGTCTATCCCTGGCGTCAGCGCAAAAGTTGCACAAGCAGAAGAAGTCACTTTTCCTGCGACTTGATGCCTTTGCTCAGAAATGAGAAAATGCACAGATGTTTCACAGCTCTTGTCGGATGTGTTCAAAATGCATCCCGATCGAAGTTCCAACCATCCGCGCATCTCAAATTGAAACCAGCCACAAACCGATTCTCCTTGGTCGAAACAGAGTTCCGGAAGTCGCGTTCCTTCCCTCCAAGTCCCGCCACGCAAGGACAAGTGCTGAGGGAGACACCACATCGGAAATCGTGTCCACCAACAGTGAGTATTCCATGAGAGCCAGCATCAGTCAACAAACGTTTGCACCCCAACCATTTACACTCGTATCAGGCTGTTGTCCAGGAAACAAAGGAACTCAATATTCTCCTGAATTAGGAACAAGTTCTTTGTCAGAAGAATATCAGACTTGCACAGAAAACAAGAATGCTACGCATAAAAAGCGTGTGGTCACACAAACGTTCGTTGTTCATAAATGGTCAATGACCATCACTGATCATTAAAAAAAAAAAAAAAAAAAA
>JAAUXT010030105.1_pt1 | contig 13436 bp, 7 predicted proteins | sample 7278171 | NCBI WGS metagenome assembly JAAUXT01 (sample SAMN14350112, study PRJNA611818) | marine sediment metagenome | isolation source: surface marine sediment (1.8m) | place: French Polynesia: Moorea | collected 2018-08
GTTAGTGGGGCAGGGGGTGGCTAGTGGGGGAGGGGGGGTGGTTAGTGGGGAGGGGTGGTTAGTGGAGGAGGGGGGTGGTTACATTCCAAAGTGTGGACAGATGCACACATGAATACTAAGGGTTTTTAAGCCGACAGCGGCACCTAGATGGCCGGCTACGAGACCATCAACGAGAATTCCGAGTCGAAAAAACACTATTTTTGTCTGCAGAACGTCAGGGAGCTCACTCAGGACTTCAGGTTTCAGACCCGCCTTTTGCCGAAGAAGACTGCCACCTGTGCAGCTGACGCTACTCCACTGGTCTGGAAGGCCCAGTCGACCAGATGGTCAGACACGTGTTGCATGCAGATAAGTTTGTTTGGTACGCTCTCAAACATGGATCCATTGGGGCTGAGACTGAACTGACTCTTCGGGGCACATCGTTCGTGTTGCTGATTTCCACCCTGAGAATCCTGAGCACACAAGACAGACGAGTCAGGAGTCTCCCCGTCTTCCGGTGAAGAAAACGACAGGATGACATCCGCTCTCAGCTCGAACGAGTTGCGCGGATTGGCCTGAGGCTCCATCGCTGAAACGAAATCTTTCCTGCGCACTTGAGAGTCGTGGGTTGTTCACGTAATTACGGTGAAAGCAGCACTTTGTGAGTGGTTGACACACACGCGTGCTCTGATACTGAGCCCCATCTAAATATCCATGTCCCTTGCGACTCGCTGTGAGCTTCAATTTGCATCGCCGACGCCGAAGAGTTTTGCCCACGGGAAGCTTTTGTTGACCTGCGTTCCTAGATCTTGGTCCATGGCGCTTGAAATGTCACAACAATGGAACCACGTTCAGAAACAAGACAATTGGCCTCGACACACACATTGACCGACTTGATATTTTCTTTTCTAGTTTGCACTGAAGTTCTCACAAAAAGCGACTTGCAACCAACTGTGGGAAACGTGCAAGATGACTGGTGTTCTAACTTTTGGATTGGTTCATTCAATTGCGACAACTCTGCTTGAGATGTTTGGACCTGTATCTGAATCAAGACATTGCCAGCGTCGAGATTTCATTGTTGTGCATCTCGCTCGGTGAACGCAATATTTCTGTCAAAGTGCCAAAATTTAATTTGAAAGATTGAGCAAACGGGAGTTGCAATTTTCAAATGAAACCGTCTCAGCCGCAAGCGAGCACTCGGCTTCATTTGCCATCTGCACCACTAATTGATAACGTTTCACACAGTTTGCAACAGAAGCCAACAAGCGAAATTCTTCCGGCAAAGAACAAAGTTTGATCAAAAGCACTCAGAATATTGCGGTTCGAGAATCGAAGAACAGCAGAGACAAAGACAACAAATGACAAGTAAATCAATGACTTCAGCCGTGTGACAGGCCTGTGTGAAAGACGCTTGCGATTAAAGTCTGCACAGGGGAAGTGTTCAGAACTGACAGTGTTTCAGTGTGCAGAGCAATTTGAGAGTAGTGGGAGCGCATGAGCACCTCTCTGCGCACTGGGACTGCAGGAACTCGTGCAGGCTCAGTCGGTGGTTTTTCATCAGCTGCTGCACGAGCAATGTCCTTTTTTGTGTCACTTGCATTCGAATTTCTGTGATGTGTTAGAGTCGCGTGTGGGAATTTGGTGCTCACCAATGAATATTCTGACAGCAGCATGTGGTGAAGTGTGGTCTGGTGGTGAAAGGTGTGGCCACATCTGTGTAGAATTGCCTTCCTGTAACCCATCAAAAATCAGCAAAGTCTGCAACTGCAACGGATAACATGGCTTTCTCCTTTTACCGAGTGAAGGTCCCTTGTTTGTAAACACAGGCTGTATGCGTTCCTTGTTCTCTGAGACAGGTTTCGTCCGTCACAAACACTGAAAAAACAAACCAAAGAACCTCAGGTCTGATCAGATTCAGATATTCAATTTCGATATCAGAGACTGCACGCACTCACCGAACATTTTCGAGTGTTGCTTCTGCCAACAAAATGACTTCTCAAAATGGAACCAAAGGTACCACTGAAGGGTTTTAAAAAGATTGGTGACAGACCATTTTTTGATACCGGAAAAACGTAAGAACAGGTCCAATCCCAAATTGACGGATAATTACAATCAAATTTGTTGGTGACAACGGATCATTCACATGAAAATTTTGACCTGAAAGCGCGTCCCGTTGGATCTGACATGGAAAGTGTCTTTTGTGAAAACACACTTCACAAGTGTAAAACATCTCAAACATACACTGGACATAAAGGATATTCAGCCGTCAGACAGTACTAAATCTTTCACTTGACACCAACGGAAAAGAACGAGGACGCCGTGGATCTTCTTCTTACCTCAAACATGAAGCAACACAGATGAGAAGGAAACACCAGTTTGGGATTGGGGCACGAGGGTGATGCTTGTTTCTGTCGTTTGTGATGTTTTATAATTGAGAAATTGTGATCAGACCTGATACCATTGTGCAACTAGTTGACCAGGGCAGTTGGAGCCACTGCATTATTGCTCTAGCTTGTCACCACTCTTGGTGCACACACAGAACATCAGCAAAGAGGAACTGACACCGTGCACCCTCGCAGATCTGATACCAAACAAATGATTTTTCATCACACTGTTTCCACACAAACGACTTTGATCTCACCGACGATTATACTTCTTTGCTCTGTGTGCCGAACAGCCTCTGGTCTCTGCGATGAGTTTCTTAGAGGTTAGGCAAAAACGCTCCGGGGCAAGGGAGTTTGCTCAAAATTTTTGATCTCGTGTCATTGAGGTCGAGTCCATTTCAGATGCCTATCAGGACACCGTCAAGAAAATCAAGATCATCGGCATCAAGATCACTTCCGGTTTTTCGAATCCGGATCAAAGATGAGGTTTCCAGATTTGTTCCGAATCCTACAACCCACACGCTTCTCCGAATGGAGATTATTGCATTTCTACGTGACCAGATTTCAAGAAAACTGTTGGACAGTATTCAGATCAGAACATCTTATTTTCCGAAGGAAATGAGAAAGTTCGAAAAAAAGTTGTGACAATATGAAACACACAATTACAATATGCCTCACAAGTTATCAACTTGTTCGTAAAAGCGAAGGAAAAAGAGGAGCCTTTGGTTTGTTGAGCAAGATGAGTGTGTACTTTTTTGCCCGAGTGCACTCAAATGAACGTCACCAACCACACAGTTGGTGTTCCGTGGCCTGACATCGGGCCCAACTGAGCTCTGTGGACGAAACAATCAACGAAATCTGAATCAAAACTACCTTGGCAACAAAAACGAAAGGAACGGATCGACCAACAAACCATGTCTTGTTTCGAGCCAGTACACCACGGGACGAATCTTCACAGCCTGAACAACCTGTTGCTTGCATGCTCAATTTAACAAATGGATTTCTTATTTGTTGCCGTGTTTTGAAGACCCTTCTGACTTTCTGAAATCAAGTTTAAGTTGCAAGCCACAGTTTCGCTCTCATCCATCAAGCTATACATCAGGCCACAGAGCCCATCAAGCCAAGCCACGGCGCGGTCTGCAAGCTTCTGAGCGCGCGAAGCTGCTCGACCCGCACCGCGATACAAAAACGCGGTGGGCGCACCACTTTCTGAACAAAAGTGCGTCTCAATGTTTTCTGATCGTCATTTGCTTTTTATCCTGCGTATTTCGAGAGGTTGATCAACGAATCAGTTTTCGACGTGGATATCTGACAGAAACACGGAGAAAAGAGGTGAGTTTTGAAAATTGCATTCTTTCAGTCGCAAGGATTTTTTCTGACATTGCCGAAAATGTTCTCAGATACCAAACACAAGTACTTCCGCTTGATAAGAGACGGTCAAACGACGACAGTGCGAGCTGACTTTGTTCCTCCTCATTCTTGACATTGAGACTGCTGATTCTGAATTCTATAGTTCTGACCCGACTTCTGGTGTTCAACAGTGGCTGTGACCAGTTTGTAGAGACAACAATGGAAATGATGATCAACTGCCACTTTGGTTCAGAACAGGCGCAATTCACTCAATTGAGCCCCTGGCGCCAAAGCAAGCCAGCTCGGGTGAACATGAAAATCTCTTCGTGAATGGCGTGGCCTTCATGTGACAGGCAGCCGAGTCTCCACAAAAGCAAAAAGAAGTCACGTTTACTGGAGGTAGATATGACGTACCGAAAACGATAGTTTTTGCAGCCATTTTCCTCACATCATCTGCTCGTGGCGGGGTGTTGTCCCCAGCGCAAGATTATTTCGGACGTACTCGCAAAGAAAGCATTGTCGTTCACCAAGCACCATGCGTCCGAGCCCCATTGGCAAAAAAAACTAACTTTTTTTTCTGTTCTGTTGAAAGGCAATTTTCAAGAAAAAGAAAAATACGCAAATTTAATGAAATTGGGAAATTTTGGCTTTGATTCCGACCTCACTGTTTTCTGACTGAAGCGAGGGGGCGAAGTTTGCTTTTGAAAAGAGAAATAAAGTGCAAAAAGAGAAAAAATGAACGAATTTCGCCAGGGGTAAATGGGCCAGGCATGGACCGATTGGACTAAGAACTTTCAGCTGCAGTGGTGAAACCGATTGCAGAGGTGAAAGCCTGGTCCGTGGTTCTGTAATTGCCAATCACAACTGACATGTCGAGAAGAAAGTGGGCTCAAGGAATAACACCATCCTTGATTCAGGCAACTTTCAATCCAGCATGCATAGAATACTGCAATGCCAGGCCAGGATAAAGAACGTGTTTGGAGCCAAATTTTCGTTTGCCACAATTGGTGATTGTTGGCTGGTCTGAAGTTCGCTCGTCTGTGGTTACCATTTGCTTAGAGCCAGCAACTCAACAAACTATGATGACGACAAGTCACTGTCAAACACGACGTGTACGTGGACAAAGAATGGCTTCCACGTGGTAGACGCCACTTTCAGCTTCCGCTTCAAACCATGAGCTCTTTCACAAAATAGCAAACATGAATTATTATTGGAAAATCACACATAATTGCTCATTTGCGAAGCTCATTCGTCTGCTTGTCAACAATGTTGTCAAGTTGCAATCATGAAAATTGTCCCTCAATGCAATTTTAAGAAACATACGCGCTTTTGTTTGCAAACATTTGATTGGAGCCTGAGGTCCTCCACTGGAGAAGGCAAAGAACGTCGCAGCCTTACAATCTGGCAACTGAAGCGCAAGCTTGATGAAAAGTGAGATTTTAGTTGGGTGTTTATCAACATTTTCTCACAAGAGAGCAACTGTTGTGCGAGTAATTCAAATTGAAAGACGGAGAAGAAAGGTGTTATTCCGACGAGACGGGGCTTGCAGTAGATCTATTGACAAATTGATTCTTACGTCAGGGAAGGGAGTCTGGAAATGGGCTCGTAATTACCATTCAGGGGACGGAATCCATGACGTATAACATGGGGAAAATAAAAGACTCCAAACTCCAGCAGGAATTTCATCAAACCTCAAAAATGGACTCGTAAATGAGCCGTGCAAGGTTTCAAGAACATTCTGGAATCGAATGAAGAGGGGCGTCTCCTTTCGTCTTGTTTCTCAGGTTTCTCTGATGCTTGTTTCAGAAAGTATCCTTCTTCAGGTTGTGGGAAAAATCCATTGCTCTCTATTAATTTGTGGTTCTGATCAAATAAACAAGAATGCGCTGATCGTGGTCCACAAACCTGGCTTCCTTGAGTCCGGTCTTGGGCGGATCTGGTTGGGTTTGGGGTTTTGGGCTCCCCTGACCCATTTTGCGCCGCAAGGGTACAAACATTTTTCAAAGTTGAAGTTGACCCCAAAGTGACGCATTTCAAATGCAGAACCCTCACAAGTTCTTCACAATCTGATTGATTCAGTCCCAGTGTAACAAGATGCATCAGATACAAATTTTCTCCATTCTCTGAACAGTACCAGCTCTCACCGCAGAGGGACGCAGTTCTGAAAGAAAACGTTTTGTGTCAGAGGACCTCTTGTGACTGTACACGGGTTTGCAATGATGTTCAGATGTCAAACAGTAGAAAAGGGAACGGTGCAAGAAAAAAAACTTGCAGTGTACACTCATTCACACTCCACTTCCAGAGGTCAACTGTGCCTTCCCTCTCTGGCTTCAGCTCGCCTCGCTTCTTCTTTGTGCTGACTGCTACACAAACTTCAAGCCAAGTCCGTCTCTTTTCCACAGACACATATGAATTTGGAAGGAAATCACTTTGAATATCCCTGGTGGTTGTGTTGATCTTTTTTACTCTCTGAGCAGTTACCTTCCCTGAAGAAAAGGATCACATCTCACAGTCTGTGGTTTTCAGCTTCTAAAATTTATGCTCTCTTGGTTCTGTGTACATGTATCGCCATTTTGGGCATCTTCACACAGTTGTGACATAAAGTCATATTTCTCCCGTCCTCAGGCAGGTGTAGAAGGCACAAAAGTGGAAAATAACACCAGCCTGATTTTTTATGCAAAGCATTTGAGAGGGTACTTTGGAGTACGCAGTCAGTTTTCTCAGTGCAAACACTGTTTGGGGGACACTGACGCGCTGACAAACCATAAAGCAACTGATTTGCCATTTCCAGCGTCAACACAGCCTGAAAAAGAAGGGAAACTTCATTGAAATCAAGCTGATGGTTCCGCTGTTTGTTCCAATCTGAGGCAAAACTTTCAAGGAAGCTAATCCCAGCCTGTGTTGGCAAGATGCAAGATTGCAAGTGAACGCGCGAAAGCTGAACGTCGCTATCTACGAGTACTTGTCAAGGCAAAAAGGAAGAGGTGGAGAGATTTGCTACCTCTCCAACTTCAGCAGACAGGTGTCAATGCAATGCCAACACGCCTGGATAGTGTTCGGAGATGTGGTCGTCGTACACATCTTCGCTGCCGCACGGAAACCAAGATGACCAGAGCAGTTCAATCCACGTTCCTCTCCCTGGACTGCTTCGTTGTCGTGTCCATTTCTGCGCATGTACTCGGCAGATAGGATGTTAAGCAACACTAATTTTTCCGCTAATTCAGGAGCCCTCATTACTCAGATCTAATTTGAGCAGCAGAAACCGGGAAATTGTCACTGCTGCTTAACCTCGCCAGGCTCCTTCGATGGATACGGACGCCAACAACAAGCGGCAGCTCAACAAATGGTTCTCTTCGTTCGGAGCCTTGCTCGGATATTCATTTTTGTCTTCAGAGACAAGAAGTGACAGACGTTTCAGCGGAATCCAGCAAAATGTTTTGTTTCTGTGGTTCTTCTTTTTTCCTGTTTGAACCTGAGAAGACAAGACGGGTCTGGTGACCATGTGTCCACAGGCCACGAACTCACAGGGACTAAGGGGTGTCCAGACAGTTTTGTGTGACGTGGCATTCAGCTCTTAAGGGATTCAGTCCTCTTCTGGCAGCACTACACCAGCGAACACAGTTCCGGACCAAAGGTTGATTGAAACCTGTGTGATTGATCTTCCTCGACGGCACTGGTGTTGTGGATCTCAGTGTCATGAGAGATAAAGCTACCATTTGTGGCAGACACATGCTGCATAAGAACAAGGCTGTGTGGTTATTTCAGACAGAAGCAGCTGAACTTTTCAAACGATCTTGTTCCAAGCGACTAAGTGCCCGTCTTGCTCTGATGTATCTTGCTCTGTACCAGCGTCGACAAGCTCCGAAAGTGTGAGATTTGTTTTGTGACTCCCATGCAAGTCGTATTTTTCCATACAAAACAGGCTCTCAATACAACAGCCTTCACTTGAATGCGAAGCTGCAAAGAAATCTGTTGAAGCTAAAGATTTTGAGCTTGACTCAAGGTCCGCGCGCAAAACCGATTGGAACTGTTCTTGTCATCTCGGTGCGAAAGATGCGTTGAAGGACGGACAATCACCAAAGAAGCTGAGTCCACCTTGGAACAGAAATCATGGCCGAAAAGCTTTTTTATTCTGTTCCGTGGGGATTGGAGTTGGAGTTTCACGAACACTTTTTCAAACTCAGGCCCGAAGTGTCGTCTGGGACTTGGGACAATCCACGCGGCTTTCAGCTTCAACACGAGGTGCTTCCATGGACTCCGTTGGCAGAAGAACGTTGGTATCAGACTGATGAACCCAATACATGTATGAGATTACAAGGCTTCGCAGAGATGACTGTCCTGACATTTGACCGGCCCCGACGGTGTCTGGCGATGGAGATTTCCCGCTGATCGGGGAGGATGGGACCATTATCTGTCACTTAGCAAATTTCCAGGTTCTCCTAAGTGATTCCCAAGTCATTTGGTGCATTGACTGCATTCCCACTGGATGGTCCGATGTGACAAGAGACGCGAAGAGAGAAAGTTTGTGTTCTCCAAATGCCTGCAACTCCAGGCCAGTACTGAAGTTCTTCGGTGTGCCGGCAGGATAGATCTATCTGTGCGAAGCTCGCAGAAACTGTTTCAAACTTCAAGCACCTCTGGTCCCCCCTCTTTGTTTCTCTGAAAATCACATTTCTGTCTGCAAGAACGCACCCGAACCTTCATGACAGTGGTTTTTGTGCCAGAATTACGTGTCAAAATGCATCTTCAACCTCAGTCTTGACGATGTGCAGTTCCATCGGTTGCTCCACAGTCATTTTCTTGCTCGAACTGAGTTCAAACATGCAGCGGTCTCTCCATGCAGGGCAAAAAGTGTAGATTTCCCCTTTCCTCAAGTTCTTCAAACCCCGCAAAATTCAATGATGATGAACAAATGCTTTCGTCAAACAATTGCAGGCCATTACATCTGGTTTTGCCGACCACACACAGTGAGACTGGTGAAAGAGAACGAAACATGTTTCATTCTGTGTTGCACCTGCGGATATTTATTATTTCAAGGCGAATAATCGACAGATTGCCTGGTACTGTGCCACAGAATGTAATTCTAGTTTCATGCTTGCTTGCTTGTTTGCGAAACAGGCCCGCATCAAACCAAGGTTCATTCGCATATCAATCGATTTCACTTGCAGTGGAATGAAGTTATTTTCACACGCAGATAGCCTCGGTTTGGTGACACCAAAGGTCTCCTCAGAGACAAATCATGTCGCACAATCATGGCGCACGTTGTTGTGCATGGGGCTGGTTTTTTCCTGGAATTCCAGGCAGATGATGAAAGAAACTGCCTCAGAGGAGGGGTGGTCAGAAGAGGCAAAGGAGACTGATTTATCTATCTCTTGAGTGACGACAATGTTTTGCTTTGGTCTTGTTCTTGGTCTCTCTGTCCTTTGCACGTTGCACTTCCCTCTGTCAAAATGAAAGCAGCACGGCTGCATCAAGTGAGAATCTACCTGCCACCTGAGCTCAGTTTTTTTCAAAACTTGTGGTTTCTTCTGCAGGTTGTCTGGACTGCTGCGTTCTGCTGACCCTGTATTTCAACTGCGGCGGTCGCTCCATCTCCGATCCCACATCGAGTCTCTTGCGAGTACTCGGCGCCAACGACGCTGAGGCTCCGAGCCATCTGCTGCTCCTGCGCTCACGCTGCGTCGCTCTGCTGCGAACCTGAGTGGAACACATCCTGTAGCCTGAAACACTGCAACGTCTTCCCCACCCATGTCTGACGGCGAGAACAAATTCGCTGTCAGTTGGAAAACAGTTTTGGTGTTTGTGATAAACTTGCTTCTGCGCTGGACAATCTTTTCATAAAGGCTTGAAAATCAAAGAAGCACCGAGTTAATTTCTCGTGAACACGATTGCTAATTATCTCATCCTGGAATACGTGAATTGCAAGGAGGTCACAAACCGGAAGTGATCGCGCTGCAGACGGTGAGGATGACGACCACAACGATGACGACGATGACAACAATATCGGCTCCGACCATATCCCCAGTGTGCGTGATGCTGGAAGGCGCTGCTGCAACGAACGGTACAGCCGACGCCAACGCCACCCTCACCACCATGTCCTTCCTCAGCACAGACTATGAGGACGCCAGTTTCTTTTATGACGGTGCCAATGCATCGCAAAACATTTCAGACTCAGCTGACTACGCAATGGGACCTGAACAAGGCGGGGCGATTGACCACGTGACATTCGCTATTTCTCGCGTTCTCACGCCTTTGTTCTGTGGATTCGGGATTGTGGGAAACATTCTGAACATCTTGGTCCTCACGCGCAGGCGCATGCAGTCCGGGTCGGACTCCGGGTCGGAGCGCGCTGCCTTCATGGGCCTCATCGCCCTGGCGTGTTCCGACCTCTTCTACTGCATCAGCGCTTTTCCAAAGGCGTTTCTCCCCACTCAGATTGCTTTTTTTCTGTCGGGTGATCCAAAACTCTATTACTACCTCTACGAGTCGTACATCCTCAACTCCTTCTCCAAGATCAGCACGTGGTTGACGGTCATTATGGCCGTTTCACGCTTTGTGGCGATTTGTCATCCGCTGCATTCGCGCATCTTTGTACATTTCAAGGGAACCTTCGTCGCTATTGCGTTGACTTTCGTCATCTGGTTTTTGTTGGAACTTCCGGAATGCTGGACGCATTCTGTTATGAGGGAAGTCTGCCCAAGGGAAACGTACATTTTCCTGGACACGGGTATCTTTCTCCGCGATACCAAACTGAAGGTTACGTTCCAGTATCTCTGGTTCACTCTGGGCTTTGTGGTTCCGGTGTGTATTCTGGCGTTCTGCAACATCCAGCTGATCCGCGCGCTTCGGGCTTCAGCGCGCATGCGCCAAGAGTGTCGCGTGCACGGTGGGCGCAACCAACCCGGCAACCGCATTACGCCCACGCTCGTGGCAATAGTCCTGATGTTCATATTCCTCATGACGCCGTCAGAAATCATCAACTTCACCGCAGAATTAAACACGTCCGGGAAGCATCACACCCTCATCGTGGTCATCACGAACTTGATGAACACGATCAATTTTTCGGTGAATTTTATTCTCTATTGCGTCGTAAATGTTCACTTCCGGTCCACGCTTCTGGCTTTACTTTGTGGCTGGCGTCGACGGAAGTCCGGCGTCAGACGAGCATTGGCGTCAAACTACAGCGCCATCACCTCCCAGTCGAACCTGAACACCGAGGAGAACGCTATCTGACGGCGACTGAAGCTTCTGAGACTCAAAAGAAAAAGAGGGAAACAAATCCACGTCGCAACGTCCAAGATGTGAAGACTTGACGCACGGCCTTGGTTGAAGACGGCACAATATTCTCTGGAGTGGATTTCTTCTGAGAACTGGACAAATGCACCAGAAAAGAAGAGAAACAGAATGAAGGGCTACTGTGTGTCGGCAGTGCACGTCAACTTTCAACCAGACACGTCTTGCTCAGGCTTGAGGACGCAAGGGTCAGTTTGGCGCTCAAAGCAAAATCCTTCAATTTTGAACAAGCTGTTCTCTTTCCCGGAGGAGCCACAAACTGGCAAACTTTGCAGGATTCCAATCCTCAATCAAGTGGTGGCGAAAGTGCGAAGTGAAGAAGAAAGTCAACAGAGAACAGTAGCATGGTTGCGTAAATACGCCGGGGATGATAAATGTTCTGTGCGGTCGCACATCTACAGCTTAAACTTTCCATTATCATTGTACGAGGGAGGACATTTCTGAGACAGTTTCGTGTTACATTGATTTGTCTTTTCTAGAATCAAAATCATCACACAAAAGTTTTTGCTCTGGCAAAATGGTGAAACGTCTCGACTTTGTCGGGGAGACGTGGTTTCCTCGTACACATGAAGACACGAAGACAATTTTGATGAAAAACTTCTGATTTCCTTGATCGCAAAGTTCATGTCGCCTGAAGATCGACCATGGAGCTGAGAACTGCAGACGTCTGTACATACTCGTACTTGTGTGTGTGCATCTGCTGTGGTGGTCATGACAGTCCAAATCAAAATAATTTTGTCCAAGAATTTACTGTCTGATTACAGCAAAATCAATTCAAAATGAAGCATTCATCGGTGCAAATTTTCTGTTTGAGCAGTTGTGTAAATCTGTTTTGTGGGCATTGCTTCATTGTTCTGTGTAAAGTAATGAACATGTTTTCAACGTTCATAGTAGGAAGCCCTGTTTTATTTGAAACCCGGTTTTCTTTGTTCAAGGCGTTTAGGTGTGTCTGCAAGTCTTGTTTAGTTGTTGTGATCTGTACCTTGTTCGAGTAAACCACAAAAAAAATCTCAATCAATATTGACAGGTCAGTCGAATGGTCTGAACAAAGAATCTAACATGGTCAGTATGGTTTCAACAAGAGCCATGCACAACTGGGCGCTGTCAAATTTTAGCAAAACCACCGAACCACCCTGACTCCCGAGAATAAATATCATTGTACAAAATGTGTAATTTATGTAACTTTTGTTCCCCAAGAGGAGGCAAGCTGCGTGGTCCAAGATGAGGCAAGCGTCGGACCCTGGTCTGGACAAGGGACTGCTGTGACACGCACTTCTGGTCACACAAGTATAGGTGTGAGATGGGAGCGTGAAGAAAAAGTGTGTGGACTCAAGTCAAGATCGTGGGCTCCTTGAACATCAAAGAGCGGAAGACTGGACGTCCACTGCGAAACTCCGGAATCCAAAATGTTTGTCGATGTGCTCCAGTAATGACTTACTCCAGCGATAAGATCCGTGTTGCTGACAGAACGAATTGACAAGTATTCGTTGAGCCCAGAGTCCATTAGCATTCAAACTGCAACCCACCTGATGCGCAGAATCGAAACCGCGGACTGTGAGTCACGCAGGAAATAAGATTGTGGGATCCTCTCTGATCCAATATATGAACCCAGTATCAGCAGAGTTTGTCAGGTAAATCACAGTGATACGCACGAACTCTGCAGAAAGTCTGCTGTGTTTCTGGCTTCATTTGATGTTCATCCGGAGGTGAGCCTATCCGTGCTCCGTACGGTGGGCATGTGTGCGTGTGTGATTCATTTGTGTAGGCAGTAACTCCATGCTCCACGAAGATGCCCCATCTGCGAAGCTGGACCCAAACTTACTCCAGTCAATTTCCAAATGGGTATGCGCACACAAAAGTGTCGCGTGGTGCCATGATGTACATTTGAGAGATCCTCAACACAAGGTGTGACGCACGTGCAAGCACATGTTTATGGAAACACTCTTGAGGAACACAAGCCATTTCAATGGAACTCCTTGGCTTGTGTTGCTTTCAACCAATGTCGACGCGCATTGAACTAGATCTAGCTCGTGCTCCTTTTCAGACGCACGTACGTGTAGTGTAGTCAAAGGAAAATATGGGGACGGGGTAAGACGAAAAATCAAGAGGGAACAGGGACAAATAACTTCAGGGCAGATCTTACACGTTTTTCAGAGAGTTATTGTCTCCAGACGTTCGTCAGTGGACTCAGGCATTTGAACAACGGAGGTCTCTGGGTCTCTGAAAACCGGTTTCTCCCTCAGCACTGGGAGGGGGGGTTCTCCTCGGACAAAGCATCACGCCCGTTTGTGACCCATGTTTCTTGTGCGCTCGTTGTTTTTGTTATATATATTTACCATGACCAACCCCTAAGACTGCCATGGCCTTCCATAGCCACAGCAACAGCCACAACCAATCATAGCATTACCCTAGATGGAGCCACTATCCTAA
>JAAUXT010039641.1_pt1 | contig 13436 bp, 12 predicted proteins | sample 7278171 | NCBI WGS metagenome assembly JAAUXT01 (sample SAMN14350112, study PRJNA611818) | marine sediment metagenome | isolation source: surface marine sediment (1.8m) | place: French Polynesia: Moorea | collected 2018-08
AATTTGAAATGGATATTGGGCAATTATTTTGGTTATATGTGGATATTGTTCTGAAACAAAGTGTAAAAGTTCCATTTGGTTAAATTTGTTCCATTTGCATGTGTGCTAAATGAGTTCCCAAATTGTGTATGTTGAGTGAAAAAGTAAGAATTTTTGACAAAACAAAGTGAGCGAATCAGAGTGAGTGAAATCAGAGTGAGCGAAATCAGAATTTCCTCAAATCACCGTGAGCTCCATGGAGCTATTTTTTTCCTTGATATGTCTGCACTTCCTCCTGACGCCCCAGGACTGACCCGGCTCCCGCTTCCTTCTCTGACCTGGCTCCCGTTTCTCTCTCCTGCAGGAGCCGGAGGAACCCGAACCTCGCACGACGCTCGTCGAAAGCGCCTCGGAGGACTCGGTCGCATCTCCGATTGGCTCCCGCCGCTCGTCACGTGACCCGGAGTCGGTCGACCAGCGTCTCCTGCCCGCGACTAATGAGGAGTGCTCATCGTCCTCGGAGAAGTTATAGCGCGTTGTGATTGGACGAAAGGCACGAGAAAGAGACGCGCAACTGGATCGGGGCAGATGGTCGTCCGGGGTGTTGTGGGCGAGGAGGGGGCTGTGACCCCAAAGTGCGCGTCAGCTTTTGTGCACTCGGATTTTCATTGACTGTGGACAACACTGTGGCCAGGTTCACACTGGTTGCAACACGCGTTGCGTCCCTGTTTACCGACGCTCAATATTTTCAAGAGCTGCACATTGACACAACGCGTGACGCACCCAATGCGAAACATGCTTTGGTGATGACAGTTGCGCGACAAAAACAAATTGCTTCACACGGGACCAAAACTTTTGTTGTTGAGTCACGTGCTCGACAGCTGTTCGTCACATGTTCGTCACGTGATCTCTGCGACCACAAGAACATGGACGAAAGCGAAAACGGAAAAAATCCAACCGGAAGTGGGTCGCTTGGGCGCAGCGCAGCGTGGCCGCCGGACGTCGCTTCGGTGACGCGCAAAAGAATTGCACGCGCATCACGGCCGGTGAACACTCCACTTCCGAAATCTGACCCGCATTTTCCGTACAAACTGCGCTTCACTCGCGCGCGCGCACACACACACACACACACACACACACCAACTTCACACACACGCGCACACGCACACTCACTGAGAACTCTCACGCACAGTCCAACAACTCACGTGTACGTACACATGCACGCACGCACACCACATGTACACCCGCTTGTTTTGGAGATCCATCAAACTGTGGTCTGCATACAGAAAGCGCGGGTGAAGTCCCTTTGTTATTTTTGCAGAGCAAACACAATGTGCTTTGCCACTGACAGAATCCTTTGCGGGATCAGCAACCGAACAGACACAAAACAAACTTTCCTTGCACGTGGCCACCGGGCAGTTTCTGCGCATGTGCGTGGAACATGGACGTCTGCGTAGAACGTGAGGGTGACACGTGAATGTAGACGTGAGCGTTTGACGTGAAACAAAGAACGTGAGCGTAAAACGTGGGACGTGGGAATGTGAATGCACGTGGACCTCACAAACTCATCTTTCCCCTCAGTTGTTGGCTGATTTTTGGGTCTGGATGTTTCCTTGGTTGTTTCAAATATCACAAAAAAACATGCTGGAGCAACAGGAAAGTTTGGGCAATGCACCAATGCAATTGGTGCCCCCCCCCCCCCCGGGGTCGGAGTCAGTAGGCGCCTCGGGACTGTGCCCTCCGGAGCCAAACCCTGGATCCGCTCCTAATCCGTATACATGTGGGTGGGGGCAACACACCACGGGCTGCGCTCATGTCCAGTTTCACTCGCCAAACCTGCCTACTGACCGAACAACTGTACTTTTGTCTGTTCGTGCGTGTAAAAAAACACAATAAAATGTAACTTTGTGACAAACGTGGAACGCTCGATTCTCATTGGTGTCGCTGCGGCAGTGCTCTCTCCAATCAGGAGGCGTGACGGGTGTATCCGGGGGCCACCCGCCCCAACCCCAGGGAAATGATCTCGGGGTGGAGCCCAGGGACCCCACGGTCGATCGCCAGTGCCACTTGTCGTGAGGGCTGCCCTCGGAGAGAAGTCAGGGCTGCCTTGACCAAATCAGTGAGGCAGTGCAGCAGACAGACTGTTCGGGGCATTCAGTGCGGAAACTTGTCTGGGTACGGCACAAAAGGTCTGGCACGTGTTGTGTGTTTGGGTACAGGTATGGCAATTTCGTCCAACCCCCGACGCACCGCGTGCCAGAGCTCGGGAGCCTGTCTCACGCAAGATGCGCCGTGCGTGGCGTCCCTGTGCAGGGCAGTTGGATTCACACTGGGTGCGTTTCGCTTCGTGTCCCGTCCCTTGTATCTCTCTCTCTCTCTCTCTCTCTCTCTCTCTGCGAAATTTACACGAGACGTCTGCAGCCTGCCTGGGTCTGGGTGTGTTACGTCACGTCTTGGGTCTCTTCAAGTCGGGTCATCGTTTCACACCACACCACGACCAACCTCACGAACACACGAACACACACGAAAAGTCTGAACAAAGCCTTTTCTGTTTTCTGTCTTCCTTTCTTTGCTCTCCACAAAAGCAACCAAACTTGAAATTGTGTCCCCGCGCGTGACTCAGGGTTGGAGGTTCCTCCCTCAAATGCCAGATCCACCCTTTCTTTGATCCCCGCCCCAAGGTTCGGGTCCTTGTGGGTGGCATCACGATGTACTCCGTGGGAACTGGGTAAGACCACGTTTTCTTGTCAGTACCAAAAGCGTACTCCCCACTCGGACTCTCACCGAAGGGCGATTCCACACACAATTTTGAGAGCACCACTCAAGGGAAGGGGTGTCTCTGCAAATTTGAGGAACACGTTGAAAGGAAATTTTTCACACAAGCAAAAGCAGAAATGAGCCAAAGAGGGAAAGGTTCCTCCCTGAGCGCTGTTTCCATCCCTGTACCAAACAAGGAACAGGTCTCGCCCACGTAACGCGACGCCACCAGAACAGGACAAAGGGTGGGGCGAGAGGCCCTGCTTCCTGTGCAGGTGTTGTCCGCCTGACCCAACACTATTCAAGACTGAAAGACACAGGGTGAAGAGACAGACCCTGTACGAATGTCCTGGGAGAGCAGGTCATGTCCGCCTGACATCACAAGCAGAAATACATTTTGTTTTGTGCCCACATCTCAGCACGCCTTCGATACATCCCACTCACACTGTCACACGCATACTTATTTCACACGCACGCTCAATTGTGCAAACATGTCGCCTTGGACACTGAAGCTTTTGGGGAAATGTTGAAGTTCGCGGAGTGTACCTGTGAATCTATTTGCCCTTGAAGGTGCATTGTGATACATAGGAAGAAAAAAGTGAATAATTGCTACGGAACGAATGTCATGTTGTCACGTCAAGTGGGGTTCACATCGGGCGCGTCACGCGCTGCGTCACGGCGGTGCTCAGTGCGCGCTGCGTCGCGCGTGACGACGTGACGCCCTCACGCGGAACGTCACGCACGTAGCGTGAACCGGACTCGATCACGTGCCACGACACGAGAGGACAGAGAGGAGAGAGGGGGGACCAAAAACTGCGACGCATTTCGAGACAAATTGGTGAACTATGAGGACAAGTTTACTTCCCTCAAAACAAAGAAAACAAGAGTTTCCGCTGGAGTAAGACGCGCTGTGAGCTTCTTGGGAGGGAAACTAGAGTTTGTCCTGTGATGAGACGCGCCGTGAGATGAAAAATGCGGTGCTATCAGTGGACGCTGCAGTTGCTGCTGCTGTTGTTGCTGCTGCATGGATCTGGGGCCCAGTCTCCAGCGTTCAGGTGAGCCACAACACTCACATAAACTCGCGCCAACTCCCACATGCACAAGTACAGTACATGCGTGCGCTCACACGCACACAGACACGTGCACACTCTCGCGTCCTTGTTTGTACACATTTCCACACATGTGTGCATCAACACACGTGCACACGCACACGCGCACATATGAACACACAAGCGCGTGCACACACACACACACACACACGTACACACCTGGAGGAGTCTAAAAAGAGTGGTTGTCACTCGACAATGTCATGGAACCCTTGTCGATGGCTTTCCCCGTCAATAACGAACATTTGGAACGTCCCGAGCACTCTTTACTCCAACTCATTTCAGCAAAACACATACTGGTCAAAATTTGATGAAAAATCTGCTGAACAAAAACGAACCGTTTTCTCGAGTCTTGAGTGAGTGGGGATCGAACTCGGATCGCAGGCTCCACAGGACGACGCTCTGCCGAATGAGCTACTTCCCCTTCTTGTCTGTTTCAGGGCTGGCGGTCCGGGAGACGGGGACGCTGCTGCTGACAGAGGGAGAGGTAGAACCCAGGAGCAGATCAGGGGGCGGGGAGTCTGGATACCCTGAGCCTCGCAGGCTTCAGTGGGACCCGGGGACCAGCGACCCTGGAGCCGCGCGCCTCGTGATCTCCGAAATTTAATTCACTCTTGAATTTTTTGGTCGCAGGCTCCATTGTCCTTCATCTTCACATGTTCAACAGAAAAACAGTTGGTGTCGCCCCCTTTACCTTGTCATGGATTCGCCCCTGGAATTTGGTGCAGTGAAAATTTCTCGCACTCTGTGTCGCCCCCAGCAGTTTTATACACATGTGTGCACAACAAAAATTTTCACAGTGGACATGGCCCAGCAGTGGGTGTCTCAGACCTTGTCCTGGGTTCACCCGTCTGCGCAACAAAGTTGGGTGTAGAATTTGGCCCTCACATGTCAAAGTTTCAGATGGTAGGTTTTTGTTCAATTCGTACATCTATGACCCAAAGCTTTATTTTGAAGGTTCAGTTCGACTGGTGATGGACTCTCCCGTTGACAATGACGCCGGTTCCCCAGGCAACACAGGCGATGGTTACCCGAGAAACGACGTAGACGTTCTCCAGCGGGGACCCGGTGAGACGTCAGAGACGAGGGAACCAGGTGATCCAGAACAGGAAGTGCCGGAACCTTGGGAGCCAGGGAACCAGGGAGAGACAGGGGAAGGGAACCAGGGAGGGACGGAGGGAGAGAACGAGCGAGAGACAGAGAGAGGGAACCAGAGAGAGGTTGAGAGAGAGTCAGAGGAAGTAGACCAGGGAGAGATGGATAGAGAGACGGAGGAAGGGGTTCAGCGAGAGACAGACAGAGAGAACCAGGGACAAACAGATTCAGGGCATGAGACAGAGACAGATGCAGGGGACGAGGGAGAGACAGACGGACAAACGGAGGCAGAGAACCGAGAGCCAGATGGTCGGAACGAAGATGGCGGAGGCCTTGACCACGACGCGACCATGGATTCCACTGACAGCTCCGTGAACGATAGCCTGGCCCTGGCGCCGCCCTCCTCAGCTCCGGGCCCTGCTCCTGCACCGGCCCGGGCGGCCCCTGCTCCCTCCGCCGGGTGGTCCTGGAGCAGCGCACGCAGCTCGTGGCCGTCCGGTCGCTCCTTCTGGGGCACGTCGTACTCGGGAGGGAGCAGGCGGAGACGGCCGTCCTGGGGCCGGAGGTTCTACAGCAGGGGACGCCACAGCCGCAGGCCCTACCGGGGATGAGGGGACACACACACACACACACACACACACACACACACACACAATTCGCGCAACCACACACACGCGCACACGCAAACACATCGCTGTCTTTGCACCAGGGGTGAGAAAAAGCCGCTGGCGCTCCCGGGCCTGACCACACACAACACGCCAATACACTCGCACACAACCGCACGCACACACACATACACACACACACTCACTCACTCACTCACTCACTCACTCGAAACACGGAATGCCGAAGGTTCATATTTGCGATGAGTTTGACCAACGCGCAGTTACAGAAACAACCGATGAGCACCAGTTGTCGTGAGGCACATGCACCCTTCACATATATCAGTGCGACAAGAAATAAAATTTTCTCCTGTTGCAAGTGTTCGTTTTATTGGATAATTGTTTCACCCCGCACGCGTCATGTGCAACGTCTGAAGCCCAGCTCACACCAGACGCGTCACACGCCGTGTTCCACAGATGCAAGTCAGATTGGGTTCACATTGGGTGCGTTTTGAAAGCGGTAAGTTCAGGAACCACTCGTGGCTCACCCCTGGGATCTGCTCCTTTGACTCGCTCCTGGGTGCGTACCCATCTGACAGGAAGAACCGGGGTGTGGAGAAGCTGCAGCTGTCAAGGACACCGTGCTGCATGTTGTGTACGTGGGAGCCTCGTGTCCCCATGGCAACGGGGGCTCCGCTGCCAAGTGCATCAGAGATCGCAGACAAACGGTCCCAACACATCAGCAAACAAACCTGAACATGAGTCCCCGCAGGAACTGTCAGCAAACAGCAAACGCGAAAATGTTCTTCCAAGGCGGAAACCAAACGTGAAAGTTTGAACGGAAACTAGACGTACGGGAACTGGACGTCGAATTCTCAAACGGAAACCGCAAACAGACTTTTCAACGTTTGGAGGGACGTAACGCAGCGCGGAATGTTTCGGGGACGTTGACGCTGGAGCAGAACGCACGACGACGAGTAGGTGACGCGTCCGACGCGACGCAACGCCATCTGACGGAACCGACGGGGTCCAGCTTGAACTCGGCGTCTCTGCGTCTCGCGCCACGCCCCCTCCGGACCCGCCCCCTGGTGCTTCTCGTTCTCCTTCTCGCCTGTGTCTCCGTGACCGACCCTCTCCCCATCAAACAGCGCATGCGCACGTGAGTCACCTTCTTCGTTTCCGTTTTCTGCACCGGTTTCGAATTCGCTGCTGCTGCGGTGGACCTGGACTCAGATCCACTTTTTGGCGGGGGGGGGGGTCCGGGACAAAAATTTGGGGAGCCAAACAAAGGCGGTGGAGTCATCGTTTTTCGAAAAGCCATGCATGGCTCGAACTTCAATTGCGCAGATTTCCTTCCAAACCGACTTGGGTCTGATGTTAATATCGTGCCAAAGCGCACGGGACATAGTGCTCGCACAACAAAACACATCCAAACCATGTCAGCACAATGCATTGGAGGGTTGTGGGTTTTGTTGTCCGGTGACGTTTCAAAAAAATTAACATTGGCTGATCGTGTTGATGAAAAATAAAAACTGGAACAAACGTTTGCTTCTGACGGGGGACATGTGACGAGGGGACTCCTGACCCCGATTTCTGCGTTCACCTGTAGATCTCGCCGTTTCGACCCGGGCAGGAGCCGCGAAGAGGCGACACTCCCCGGGATAAACAAACAACACAACAACCCAACAGGTAAATAGAAAGCCAGCCGCCAGTGACGTCACAACTCGAATCAGCTGGAGTACAGACGCATGACTGAGGGAGTACAAGATCGGGTACACACAGAAGGTGTGTGCTTTGAGCTGAAAAAAGTGCTGCGTCGCACTGGGTGCGTCACGCGTTACGTCTCTGTGTGTGAGCTTTGTGCACTTTGAATGCGTCGCACAGGACGCATCGTGCGCTGCGGCGCCGTGACCAGGTTCGCGTTGCCCAACCCCTCAGCAGGACCCAGCCCCACTGGACTCAACCCCGGGGCACAACCCCACAGGGTACAGCCGTCACCAGGCACCGATCAGCGGATGATCACGTTCTCGCGTCTTTTTTCAGAAGATGGAGACGCCGTTCTTCGCTTTTATGCCAAATCCGACGAGTCGGACGACAACGAAGAAGGAAAATCGGACACGGAGAAGACCGACGTGAACCGAAGTGGCCCGAGGAGGGTCAACCCGAAGTTCGCCTTCAGAGTCATGAGACGAAGTCAAGACGCAGACGGAGAGAAATGGGAAGAAAAAGAGGAAGAAGAGGAGAGGGAGGAGAAAGGTGCCGATACTGCAGTGAGCAAAGACATAAAGGAAGATGACAGCGAAGGGGACGAGGAGACAGAGAAAGAGCTGAAACAGAGACATGTGGAAACTACAGAGGAGGAAGAAGAACAGGAAGAGGAGAAAGAGGAAGAGGAGGAGCAGGAGAAGGGTAACGATAATGAAGACATTGTTGAAGAACTGAAGGGGAGAACTGCAGTGAGGAAAGAGGAAGAAAGTGATGAAATGGAAGAAGAGGAAAAGGAGGAGGAACTGGAGGAAAACCACAAAAGTGAAACGAAGTACGTGGAGACTCCAGACAGGAAGACAGAAGGGTTCAGGTACCAACCTGAGCCCAAGAAGAACAGGGAGGGGCTGTGGAGCTTGCAGACGGGGAAGAACCCACGGAGGATGGACAGAGAGATGAGGACGAAGAAAGGAAGGAAAGAGGACGACGACGAAGATGAGCAACAGAAGGAGAAACAGAAGACAGAAACAGAAGACGAAGATGTTGAAGATAACACCAAAGCTTACAGAGAGAAAGCAGAAGTGAATGACGATGAGGGTTACACCACAGATGCTGAAGACAACGAGCAGGATGAGAGAGGTGAGAAAGACAGAGAGGATGGCAAGGATGACCTTAGCAAGGAGGAGAAAGAGGACAGAGAAGAGGAGGAGGAGGAGGAGAACAAAGAAACGAAGGGAGACGGCGAGATGGATGGAAACACTGATGCAGATGACGTCACTACTGACGCAGAACACGACGTCACCACTGATGCAGAACACGACGTCACAACTGACACAGAACACGACGTCACCACTGACGCAGAACATGACGTCAACACTGACACAGAACACGACGTCACCACTGATGCAGACGACGAGGACAACACTGAGACAGAACATGACGCAGAGAAAAAGGACGCGTCGCTGTGGTTGTGGTAAAGAAGTGCAACGCTGCACGGGCTGACCCGGGGGAGCTGGGGCTGTGGGATCCGGCGGGGGGGGGGGTCGGGGGTTCAGCCTCAGCTACTTGGGTGAATCTTGGGGGGGGGGGGATCAACCCTTTCAACTCCCCAGCGCCGGGCGTGCGTGGGGAAGAACCTCACACGTGGGGTCTCCGCAGGGGTGGGTCCTGGGATTCTTGAGGGTCCGGGCACAGGTCTTGGGGTGGATCTGATCCCGGTGTGAATGGAAATAGTGTTGAGCGAGGGTGGTCAAGAGGTCAGAGGGGAAGCAGGGTGACAGGGGTGGTGGACAGGGTGTGTGTGGGCCTAAGTTTGAAGGTATGTCCTGGGGTGGACGGATTCAGAGGATCCATGGAGAGATCCCGAGGTCGATCTCGGAGTGAATGCAATCTACGGGTGTTCCCGTGAACTGAACAAAACAAGGGGAACAAGAACAGATCCAAAGGACAACATTTTCTCCATCATCTTGTTTTGTTGTTTGTTCGAAGCATTTTCTTCAAAGCGTTGGAGCCTCAGTCGCAACAAAACTGCAAACAACGTCTAGTGGATCCTGAGTTGAATCCAGAGGTGGATCCAGGGGCAGATCCAGGGTTGGATCCAGATTCAGGGACAGGCCCATGGCATGCTGTAGTCAGGAAGGCAGATTCAAGGTGCTGGATGCGAGGTGACTTCCACTTCACGCAAGAAGGATTCCAAAAGGAAAGAGCGTGTGTGCGGTGTGTGTGCGTTGTGTGCGTGTGTGAGTGCATGTACAATACCTGCACTCTCTCTCTCACACACACACACAACGCACAGGTGTGCTTGAGTGTGTCCGTGTGTGGGTGGGTGTGCAGTGTGTGTGCGTGTGTTTCCGTTTTTGTGTGTGGAGTTCAAATTTGGCCGAAATGAAAGGAAAGAGCAAACTTCATATTTTCACAGCTCGGCTTGATCTTCTTCAAAGTTGAAGTACCAAACCCAGCGGTCGCCCCTCAAGCAGATCCTGAGTCAGGGTCTCACCCGTTGGGCTCGGCCCACAATATCTGTCGTCCCACAGTCTCATGTACGGTGCATGGATGTGACGAATTTCTGCATTTGTTTGTTTGTTGTCGTTTTGCACTTGACACACCCATCAGAATAAAAAGCAAAATTTTTGTGGCTTGCTTGGGGAAAACTTTCTCCTTCCCCAACTGAACACGCAAAAATGTACAGACTCGATTCAAACAATTTTGCCAGATTTGGGGTTCTCAAAAGAAATTTCTCAGTGACTCCCCTCCACACACACACACACACACACACACACACGCACACACACAAACATCCAGAAACACCCAAGAGCAAGGAATAAACTGCACACGAGACACAAAAATGAAGGGGGCGCTCACTTGAGGTGCGTCCAAAAACCTTTGCCTGCAAGAAGACTCACTTGGTAAAATTTGGTGCGGTCGACAAGTTAAAGAAAGCAACCAATGAATAAATCTCCTCTCGTTATTGCAGGTGTCTGAGACACACATCAATAAACTGCGTTTTTTCTCAGCTCTCTTGGACTGTTTAGCCCCGAGGAGCGCACCCGGGCGTGACGGTTTCATGACACACGAAGTTGGGCTGTTTCACACAGGGTGCGTCATGAATGTCTCATGTGGCTGTGAACGAAGACGGTGTCGTGCGTTCTGTGCTGCGTGCCTGTGGCAAGTCCGACAGTGTCACACCAAACTCGATGCGATGAAAGATGATTCTACATAGAACAAACTTCCACCTGTGTGTGAGACACAGTTCTCACACAGTCTCTCGACGAGAGGAAGAGATGAAATAGTCGAGCCGCGCAGTGTTTTTTTTTGTGTGTGCGTGCGTACGTGTGTGCGCGTGGCTCCGTGTGTGTGCCTCTGTGTGTGTGTGTGTGTGTGTGTGTGTGTGTGCGCAGGAAACAGAGCACTCCCGACACACAGACATCGGGGTCACATCGATCAGCCGTTGACCCCGCGTCTGGGGTAAAGTTCTGCCCCACCCCGTGAAGGACAGGACCCCGCGCATCCTTCAGGGATCGAACCCCCTCCAACTGGGGGCTCCCCCAGCCCGCCCCGCCCCCCGCGCCGTCATGGATCCGCTGGAGGCTCATCTCTGCTGACTTTGGCTGGTCGGATCTGGGGCGCGGTCGCACTGCCAACAGCGGGGTAAACACCTCGAATTTGATCGCGCAGCGCACGCACCTGTGGGGTGGGGAGGTTCGTGGTACAGCACACCTGTGGGGTGGGGAGGTTCGTGGTACAGCACACCTGTGGGGTGGGGAGGTTCAGCCTCTTATGATGTTTCATGTTTGTGGCGTGGTGAGGCACAGTGTCTTTTTTTCAACTGTGAGGCGTGAGGTACAAGTGGGCGTAATGTAACACGCCTGTGGCGGGGTGGGAGAAGAACAACCTGCGTGACCAGGTTTCATGAAATCCTGAGACGGTTTGAAGAGACCACAACGGAATAGTTTGTGAGACCGCAGAAACCGGCGTCTTTGAGCAAGGGACGGGGCGCGCCAGGGAAGTTGGTTTTGTACACGTTTCTTTGTATGCAGCCTCAACAAGTTTGTGTCTCCACTCATCCCCATTTACCCCACAATTTTCACAGAAGCCACGTCTGACTGTGTGAAATTTGAAGGTTCGTGTTGGAAGCAGAACGTGATGGGAACGTTTTCAGACTGTTCCCCGGCCGCTTCCAATCAACAGTTCACTGATCAGTGGCTTTTGAAACAACACCTTTCGCAGGGCGGGGGAGCTGTTGTCTTTTGATATTTTTTGCTGTTCCGTGACGCCACAAGTGAAGGCTGCGTCGCGCTGGTACTCGTACGTCACGCGCTGCGTCGCTGGACAACGTCGCTCAGAAACGTTGCGTCATGACGCAGCGTCCGCTGACGTTTTCAGGACGCAACGCGTGACATCCGACGTGGACCCGGCCTGAGGAAACGCAGCACATGACGCACACGCTGTGAATTTTGAGGCGGACGTTTGACGTTCTGACCTCAGTTGTCGCGACACTGCGGACTGTCTTCACAACACCAAGCCGAGCCCGGTTGCCACGGGAAACTGACCCTGAATGACTTGGCAACTCGTCGGGCACGCCCATCCATTAAATCTAAGTGCTGTGTTTGTGGCGTTGTCAGACGCGCTGAGTGCTCGGCGTTTCTCTTGTCGCGCAGGTGCGAGTCACAGGGTCTGAACGAGAACCACAGGTTGGGGTGGAAATAGCCAAAAGATATTTGCTCGTCAAACACTTGCGAACACATTACTTTGCGGTGTATTGCCTCCTTTGAGATCCTTCTCTTTTCCTTTTCTTTCGGGACAGACAAAGTAGGGATTTTGGTGTCTTCCACGGATGCGCGAGTGGACACACGCATACCTCCTTCACACACACGCACACGTCATTCGCACACACACACACACACACACACACGACCCACTCCGACTCCAGTGTGTGATCAGATCTCGAGTGAATCGGGAGTGAGTCTACGATCTGGTCGGTGCGGGTCCGGGGTGTGTGGCGGCTGTGGTGCTCAAGGGAGACGAGTCCGTTTTCCCGGTGGCGAGGAAGGGGCTCTCAGGGGAGCACGGCGTCTGTCCACTGGAGCGCCAGTGGCCTGTGCTGCTTTTGGGAAGAGAGTTTAACTCGAACTCGAGACAAGAAAAATATGCAGCGGCTCTAATTTATCACCGACGAACAGAAACATTTTGCTGACATTTTCGTTTTCCCGCGTGAAATTCTGCGAGGTTGAAGTTTGAGTTGAACAAGACTATCAAGAGGTCAAGGAAACCTCCTTTTAAGGTGCAAAAATAAAAGGTTCTGCGCAGGTTTGGAACCAACACATGTCTCAGGCCTGCACCGGCACCTCCCGCGGATCCAGGGGTGGGGCCTGGGTGTGATTTGACCCCTTCGTTTCTGCGCTGTGACAACACACATGACGCTTTATCTTGTGCATCTTCGTTGGTGTCCTTGAGGTTGTGGTCCAAGAATTTTTACCTGCTCTCTCTCTCTCTCTCTCTCTCTCTCGCTTTCTCTCTCTCTTGCTCTCTCTCGCTCTCTCTCTCTTGCTCTCTCTCCGACACCGCATTTGCAGGAGGGTGGGTCACGCACCGCGTCTGATGTGAACCCTTGCGCTGCGGTTGTGGGAACCCCCCCCTCTATCCCCGACCCCGGGACTCGCTAGATCCTGGATCCTGGACCCCATGTCCCCTGCCTCTTGCATCTGCCCACTCCAGAGCCTGGTGGTTGCTGACGATCTTCTTTTGGGGGTGATCACCAGGTGAGAGCGCAGTGGCTCTACTCCCCCTGTTTCGCCGTGACTCCCCGACCCCCCCCCCCCGAGCCCCTGACCCCGGGCTCCCCCGCCCCCTGGATCCGTCCCCTCCAGAGCGCGGTTCAGGCTCTGTGGCTGATGGATGTGTGGGATCACCAAGGGGTGTGAGAGAACACCGTTCTCACACGCTCGGTTCCCACACGCGGAGCACCAGCTGCTCGTCTCCGCCCAACAAAATTCAGCTTCTCAGGTGTGGTGACAAACAGCGAGGCTCGAGTTGCCTTGACACTGACACCAGAAGTCATAAACAAGCTCGAAAACAAACAAACAAAAATGGCGCCTGACGACGTCCGCGGTGATTCGAACTATCCCGCAGAAACAGATGCAAATGGCGGCAATGTCAACACCAGGTGCTGCAACTACCAAATTAGTCCCTGCAA
>JAAUXT010079112.1_pt1 | contig 13436 bp, 18 predicted proteins | sample 7278171 | NCBI WGS metagenome assembly JAAUXT01 (sample SAMN14350112, study PRJNA611818) | marine sediment metagenome | isolation source: surface marine sediment (1.8m) | place: French Polynesia: Moorea | collected 2018-08
CCCCAAATCAACATCCCAACTCTACATTACCAAAAAAAATTGTTTTTCTTGAAATGGGTGAAAAATGATTCTGGCAAAATTTCACCATGTTGAGTTATGGACCACACGCTTTTTAGGCGTAGCCTTCTTGTTGTCGTTGCCATTCCAGAATTCTCGCTAGTGTCACAGCAACCAAACTTGGTCTTTGTATTGAATTCTGTGATGTACCTGTGATGTACCTAAAAATGTCTGGAACATTAATTTCTTGAGTTTGCTGATCTCGCAATCGCGTTTCGTGGCAGACAGACGCAAACTCCGGCCCAGCCACATTTCGCCAAATGTTCAAAACTCATGACGTTTAGCTGACGGTGTTTGGGGCAAGTCTCACCCCTCGCGAAACGACACACCCTTCAGCTGACCTTCGTGGAGACTGGCAAAATGTGGAAGGAACACACACCTTACACTTTCCTTTCTGGCTGGACATGAATGTGGTTGCTGATTGGAACGTGTGAAGGGACCCTTTCACGGTTAAAAGTTTCAATTGCCGAAGGGTTCTTTCTTTTCAGGCCGCGATTGCATTGGATGTGCAAAAACAGGAAGTGGAAAGACTGCTGCCTTCGCGTTGCCCATCCTTCAAAAGCTTTGTGAGGATCCGTACGGCATCTTTGCACTTGTGCTGGCTCCAACAAGGTAATCTCATCCCTTCCTCGGGAAGCAGACGAAAGATTGAATACACAAGGATGTACGAGTATTTGTCAACAGTGGGACTTCTCGTGTGCAAGTCGACAATCCGTAGGAACGACGAGCCCACACAGAGGCAATTGTCAAAAAGAAATCGGCCCAAGACTTGACGAGTTCCACAATTATTTACAACCTTGTAGTTCTGTGCCTCATCACCATAAACTTGCAAAACAACCTTTGTTTTTGTTCTCTTGTTTTGCAGGGAGCTTGCTTTTCAAATATCTGAACAATTCCGAGTGTTAGGAAAACCAATGGGTCTGAAGATTGCAGTCATCATTGGCGGGCGAGGTGAGTGTTTTGGGCTATGCACCGCCCATCCGTTTTTCAAAACAGATCGCTTGGATTCCATAATTTCATCCAATTAGAAAATGCTTCTCCCACCCATCAGCAACATTTTAGATCTTGGTGAAAAAAATGTCTGCCTCAAGAACAAGTCCCCGTGGTTTTAAACTTTTCCACGATTGCCCCAACTTGATGGCTTCTGGGCCGTTCAGCATGGCTTGTGCGTGTCTGCACCGGTACCAGCTCTTGTTTAGTACGCCAGAAACACCAGAAGTTCCAATCCAACAAAATTCTTGCTGAGGTTTGTGTCCTTGTGTCACTTTTCAGACATGATCCAACAAGGTATCGAATTATCTGAAAAACCTCACATTGTTATCTCCACACCTGGACGACTCGCCGATCACATCGAAAGCGGAACGGATTTCAGCTTGAGACGAATACGCTTTTTGGTGAACACCAGTTCGTTCTTGTGGCCTGAATCGACTTGATTGATTGCTTGATCCCGTTTTTGACGAATTCTAACAATCCAAGGTCCTCTCCTAGGTTTTGGATGAAGCAGATAAATTGCTCGGGGATAATTTCGGGGAGCAATTGAGCACAATTTTCGCAGCGTTGCCGGCCAAGCGCCAGACATTGCTGTTCAGTGCGACAATGACAGATACCCTGAAGGAGCTCGAAAGCATAGCTCTGCACACACCTCACTTTTACACTGAAACAGAAGAGTCGTCGTAAGTACCAGTTTACCTTCTGCGTTCCCTGCACGTTCCTTGTCAAAAGGAGCCTGTAAGGAAATCTTTTTGGTGAACGCCACCATTGTCGCAACTCAAGCTGTGTCACAGTGATCCTGGTAACTAAGGTGGGTTTTACTTTTGTTTTGGAGGGTGAAGACGGTGGATGAGTTGGACCAGCGGCACATGTTCGTCCCTGCGAACATGAAAGACGCGTATCTTGTTCACGTGCTGGACAAGTTCAGAGAGGAGAAGCCGCGGTCATCGGTAATGGTGTTCGTGCAAACGTGCAAGTGAGTTGCGTTGACTGATGTTTGGAAGAATTGAAAAAAAGAAAAACTGGTGGGTTCGTTGACAATGACAATCGTGTTTCGTGTTCTTCCCTGTTCACATGCTGTAACATTTTCTGTCGCAGATACTGTCAGATTTTGGGAATGGTGCTGAACGAAGTCGGACTGGACAACGTAGTTCTGCACTCTGGGATACCGCAGAAACAGCGACTGGCGTCCTTAGCGAAGTTCAAATCCGACCAAATCAAACTTCTTGTGGCAACTGATGTGGGAAGCAGGTACAGAGTTCCAGCGTCAACATTTACTCCACCCCTGATCATGTGATTGACACTTCAGTCAGGTTTGCACGAATGTGGGGCGCGTTGAGTCTATGCAAGTTTTGAAAGTCGAATGACAAACATGCTTGTGTGGGCGCAGCGCCAACACAGGCTCAGAAAACTCTGATAGACCCAAGGCTTACTGCCACTGCACATTACACAAAAGAACAACAAAGTTCGTCTTCCGCAGAGGTTTGGACATCCCGTCCGTGGATCTCGTTGTCAACCACAACGTTCCAACCAGACCGAAGGACTACGTGCACAGGGTCGGCAGAACAGCTCGTGCAGGTCAGTTTGTCCCGTTGTGTATCAGGTGTTGCCGAAGACATGCGAAGACAATTCACACGTTCTTCAACAAAGCATTTGTTTTGCCAGGTCGCGGAGGTTTTGCAATAACTCTGGTCACTCAGTTCGACATCAAACTGTTGCAAGCGGTAGAAGCTCACATAAGTAAGTCTGCCCAACGTTGAATGTTTCCCAACCGCAACCTTCCTTCAACCAGACCACTCGCTTTTGTCATTTCACTGGCGAATTGTTCTGTTCGGCAGATCCAAACGAAATTCCGTTTCGGGAACAAAGCTGACGAAGAAAGGGTTGGATGTCAGCAGACATACGCTTCTGCGTAGTTCTAGCTTCAACTGACGAACATTTGTTCCTGTTTCATTTGGCAGATCTGAAATTAAAAGAACATTCAGTGGACGAGACAGAGGTGACGAAAATCGCGGCTGAAGTTGCCGTGTCGAAGAGAGAAGCAGAAATTGTAAGTGCAAAAGCAGATCGCGATCTTCCTGAGGCGTTACAATTGAGATATCCGAGTGAACTTGCTTTGCTCGAATTTGAACTGCTGTCATCTTCCAAGAATGCGAGCAAAAGACTTGTGACAAACCACCTCGAAACTTTAAGTTGATGTGCTGTTTCTGCTCTTCCAGCGGCTGGATGAAATGGACTTCGGCGAGAGCAAAGAAATCAACAAAAGGAAGAAATTAATCTTGGAAGGAAAGGTGAGATGCGGAATTGCACGGTTATGACAAAGGGATGGGAGGAGGAGTGACAACTGCCAGGACCCAAGACTCTTCAGACGCCCTGATTTATTGAGGCGTTGCACGTTTCGAAAAGACGGCGACGCCCATCGCCTGTGAAAAGAACTGGGAAAGTCTGGCAAGTTCCTTGTCTTGAGATGACCGCTTTTTCACACTGAACACCGTGCGCAACGTTTGCGCAAATTGTGCGTGAAATGGCGCAACATGTTGCAATGGTTCTATTGACAATGGTTCCGTGAATCTGTGATGGAAGGTTTGAGGTCCAAGAGGCACAGGCTTTCCGTCACGGATTTACGGAACCAGTTTGTACAGATTGAGGCAAGCATGCATTAGAGGTGGGGAAGACACCTCCCCAACTCTCGGACAAACTCTGAGGCAAGAAGGAACCACATATACAAGGGTCGAGGTCCCTCAATGAATACATGTGGTTGTTTGGGTGTGGCGAGCCAGGTTGGATGGGGGGGGGGCGCACACACAAGACCTTTGTCTTCTCTAGTGCAGAACACCAAACGATAGGGATCGCTCTCAATCAAATACCGAAAGCGTTGAAAAACGACCAAGCGTGCCGCAACTTTGTCATTGTGCGAAGTCCCTTTAGGGCGAAGAACCATGTGGCAGTGCAGGATATGGCAAGGTGGATGAAATGTCCCCTACCCCCTCCCCCTCCCAACCCCCCCAAACCCCATGCCCCCAGACCCCCCCCCCCCCCTGGCAGAAGACAAGGACAAGGAAGAATCAGCAACATTACCGGCAAGGGATTTCACACTGCAGTTGCCTTGAGCACTGCTTCTTATTTCCTTTTCGTTGTTGTGGTTCTTTTATCGACGAATCTGACGTCGGTCTTTTCGCAGGATCCTGACGCAGAGAGAGCGAAGCGAACGAAACGGTCTCAATCTTCCTCCAAATCGCACAGCAAACACAAAGGGAAATCGAAAAAGTAAATTCACGGTCGACATTTTATTCCATGTTTGTTTGAAGGTTTCGACAAATAAACCATTTTATTTGCAAAACGCAAAAGTTTCGCTCAAGATCTGTTCTCAAGTAAACGGTGGTGTCAACGCAAACATGGTCGCTCGTCTCTCCGTCGTTCTCTCAGCTGAGCTGAGGCTCAGTCCTGCCCCTTCACTCGAGCTGAGAACTTGTTCGACTGCGCACTGTCGGCTTGTCGCACTGCGTCACTGCCACTGTTCAACAAAGAACAATTTTGTGATGTACGACGTGCAGTTGTCATTCATCGATATTTATTCTCGAGGCGAATTCATTGGTTGTTCATTGATTTGAAGTGGGAAATCCTCCGATTTCACTCAGTTGTAATCAAGCCTCAGAAGTCGCTCGATCAACGTGGCACGTTTATTTGACCTCAACCCGACTGTTTACGCCACCAGGAGTCGTTTCCTTGGCGTCAAAAGGCCATCTCAACGAGTTCGCAAATTGGGAGTACCCATTCCTCTCAGGAGAAAGCGAAAGAAGCGGCGAAAGTGACCACGACTTCGACACACGCGTAAATAGACATCACATTTATTCAGATTTCTTTTTCTTCTTTTTCAAAGAAAAATTGTACATCGTGATACCTTCCAAAATCCGAGATCGAGAAATGATAAGAAAACCCTTCCCCCGTAAGATCTCGGTCTCACCGTTATACGACTTCCACGTTCTCCTCGGCAGCTCTCGCCGCTAAATCATCGTCATCATCATCGTCCCTCTCCTCCTCCCGCGCCTCCACATCATCATCGTCATCATCATCACGGGCCTCGACGTCATCGTCATCATCATCGTCGCGGGCGAAGATATCATTCAGGTCATCGTCGTCATCGTCGTCGTCCCTCGCCTCCACGTCATCGTCATCATCATCATCGTCCCTGGCGTAGATGTCATCATCATCGTCGTCATCATCCCTCTCCGCCCTGTCGGGGGAAGATATGTTAAGATTGGTGAAAACGACAAATTGAAAGGATTTTACTTTCAGACGAACCTGCAGGGATTGTCAAATTGTTTCTTGAAGTGAAGTTGTTCAGAAGAGGTCATACTTACATGTCATCGTCGGCATCTCTCTCGAAGAGGTCGTCATCCTCCTCGTCCCTCTCGTACAGGTCGTCATCGTCGTCATCGTCCCTGTCAAACATGAAGCCGTTCAATGTTGCGTTTGCTTTGAGAAAGCTTTTGCCTGATGTGTATCCTGACTTCAGAACGGAACAGGCCTGGTCTGACAATTCGCTGCTTTCCACTTTACCACTTCACATTTGCTCACCTCGCCTCCATGTCGTCATCATCGTCATCGTCCCTCTCGGCCATGTCCTCATCCTCCTCCCTCACGAACAAGTCGTCGTCATCGTCGTCGTCATCCCTGCCGAACAGGTCGTCGTCATCATCGTCATCTCGCGCCTGCACGTCATCGTCATCATCGTCATCCCTCGCCACGATGCTTTCTTCCTCCTGCGGCGTGTCCTCGGCGCTGCGCTCAGATTCCGTCTCCTGCAGAGCAAGACGCCGTGCGTAAAGGCAAATGCGGGTGTGATATCTGTGTGGTGTTTCCAGTCTGGCGTCCAGAGTGAGTTGGTGCGTGAGAGCAGGGGTGGGTGTTTGAGGGAGTGTGTGTGTGTGGGGGGGGGGGGATGGGGATGGGGAGGATGGGAGTATGGTGGGCTTTTGGGGCAGGGGGTGGGTGGGTGGAAGGTTTTGGGCGGGGCCATAACTTGGCCAAACCTCCCCACTGCTGGATGCTTTGCCCCGAAGGCCTGCACAACAAAGACAGCACTGCACGTGCATGCAAGCTGGCACTGTTCGGGGCAACAAGTGTTTGCATTTCCCGTGACTGAACACGAAAACGCGACTTGTAAGGCTGGTGCGGAAATGTGGGCGGTGGCTGAAACTGACCATGGGCGCCTCCTCCGCGGAGCGCTCCTCCATCATGTTCGGTTCTGCCTCGCGCATCTCTCTCTCCGCCTCCCTGCAAGAGAAAAGAGCGTGCAACATCAAGGCTCTGGTCAATGAATATGCCAAGGGAAGGGGGGGGGGCAAATACACAAGGGAGACAAGCGAATGCTTGTCTTTGGAAGCGCAATTGACAGAAACGTGTGACTGAAGCTCGACAGATGTCGATCTGGATCCAGCGTTCAGATTCAATAATAGATCCAGATCAACTCGGGATTGCTTTTGTCCATTTCGGTCCACATCCAGAGGTTGGGCTTCGGCCTCCAAACTCTACGTTCGATGGCGACCTTCTGTTTCTGCATTCAACCTTTATTTCCGCGAACCTCAACCAGTCAGATCTTCGGCTGGATTCACGTTTCTGTTTTTGAAAACAGACCAACCCCTTTCACACCTCTGACCACAATTTCCGACTGAAAAAACCTTGTGTGTGTGTAGACTCAAAAGATATCTGTTTGTCTCAAATCTGGAATGCAGATTTTCGAAACCATTTTCGTTGAAAACACAATGTTCCAATGGACGCTGAGGAATCCTGTTTGATGTGGGCTCCGGATTCTGAGAAAGTTGTGAATCCCGACTTGAGATCTGTCTTCAAAATATTGCTACTATTTGGTGTGACAGTAGATCTTGATTTGCTGAGCTTACTTCCCAGAAAAGAGCCGGTATCTGAACAAACCAAATTCGCTGCTGACGTGGCGTCCTCCACCATTTCAAATTTTCAAGAGAAATTTTGAAGACTTACGTTTCTTGGAGCATCGGTTCCTGCTCCATCTGCGCCCGGACGGCGCACACAAGGGCCACGACAATCAGAGCAGTGATCTTCATCTTCTCAGTTGCAGAAAACTTCCTTTGTTCGGAATTAATTCGGTTTAATTTCACGAGACGCCCTTACACCTTGAGAGCCGCTTCCAACTGTGACGCAATGTTTGACGTCATCAAAGCTGCCGACGTCAGAGATACGAAGCTCCCGGAAGCTTTTGACGTCACCCTGATGACGTCACAATTTAGTGGCGGGAAGTTGCAGCACACTTGGCGGGAGGTCACGAAATGAATTTGGCGGGAAAGTGACATGGAGACGTGAGATGTTTGTCCGTGAAAAAGAAATGTGCCCGTTTGCATTGAACAATCACATGTTGTCCTCTTTGGGTCTGACCCAAAAAATCCACTTTTGGACAAGAGTTATCCTGCCTCAGACTCGAGTCTGAGATTGTATTCGCTGGAGTTGCAACTGAATTGACACCGGGTCCAGAGCCCACTTGAAGGCCATTTGACGGCTGGCTGGGACAGGACTTCTACAAATCCCTGTGTGTTCCACTGAAAGTTTTCGTTTTGTGAGTTCAAACTTGCAACAACCAGCATTGGTCAAGAATAGGTCAAAAGGCTGTCTGGTTGCAGTCCAGAATGAAACTGTAGTCTGGTTGTGGTCCAGTTACAGTCTGGTTGTGCCTGACACCAGTCAAATGAACTTGTACTTGTCAAGGTCTGGTCCCAAGGGTCAAGGTCAGGTTCTGTGGGTCGACATCTGGTTCCACAGAGCTAATTCTGTCGGTCTGGGTCGAGTTCTATGGGTCAAGTTCCAGCTGCAGTCCAGTTCCTGCAACATAAAGTTTCCACTTTGTTCTTTTGGAAACCCCTGCTCATATGTGTCTGGGTCTGTTCCCACAGGTCGGGGTCTTGGTACAACTCTGGGTCTGGGTTCAGTTGAGGTGCAAGTCTGAGTCCAGTTGTAGTTCCCGGGTCTGGTTGCGATCCGGGTCTGGGTCCACTTGCAGTCCAGGTATTGGGTCCAGTCCGGTTGTTGGCCGGTTGCAGAAACATGGATCAAGTGCCAACTTGGCATTGCACTTGGTCAAGCAGCGGTGCTACCAGGGAAGATTTTCCATTGCCGTGCCGTGGAATTGTTTTTGTGGCTTGATGTTGTGTTTGCCTGACTGCTACGAGGGGGGGATTCTTTTCTGGCGATAAATGTTGACGGCATTTGACATGTTTCTTCACTGTTTTTGTCATGTCACCTTTTGTTTCACATTTTGTTCCATGTGCTTGCACAAAAGAAATTGTGTCAAATGCCTTCATCATGTTCAGTAACATTTCTCGCCAGAAAAGAATCCCCCCTCATACCGTACACCTTTTTGTCCCACACAATGTGTTTGTTGTGCAATTCTTCAGACATATTTGAGATTGGGACGTACGTACACGCATGTGTGGACCAAAAACAGTCTCGTCCAGGAGTCACAACGGGTGCTCCTTCAACAAGAAATGCCTGCAAAAGTCGAAACAGTTTCACTTGATGTGCAAATGCAATGAGTAAAAACAATTGGAGGGGCTTTTGGAGCCGGTTTCCCAGGTCTGCTGCGGTGTTGCACAGTGAGCGAATACCGGCGTGCACACGTGTTCACTCCTGTTTCGTTCATGGTCTGGCGTGAATCAACCATCGTGTGTCCCAGAAAAGAAATTGGGATGCTCAACCCAAAAGGGACACTTGTCAACACGCTTGACTGGCACGCGCTTCAGGTGCATGCACATCACAATTTCAGGTGCGGCGATATCTTTCCTGCTTGCACTGGCTTCAAAATGGCTCCAACCACGACGATTCTGATGGCGACTGGAAAAGTCGGCAGATCGACAATCGAGGAACTGACAACAAAACACAAAGGAAAGGTTGACATCCGGGGTGCGTCGAGGAATCCTGAAAAGGTGGACGAAGCTTTGACAAATCTGGACGGCGTTAAGTTTGTGAGAGCACATGTCGGTGGCAACATCGAAGATATGAAGGTGGGTGTTCAAAATTCAGACCACCTGGTTCCTTTTCACTGTGACGCTATTATCCTCAGAAAGTTGTTTGGATTGAACTCCACTCAGGCTCAACTGTCCAACTTTTCTCTCGAAATGTTGACAGTGGAAAAATGGCCCTGGGGTCACACACCACTTTTGCCTTCTGCCGACCCAAGGCCTGACCCTCCTGTATGACACCTAAAAACAATGCAGCCTCCGAATTTTTCGCTGTGGGTGCAATTGTTAAGTTGCCATTCTTGCGACCCACGTTGTAGGAGAATAATTGAAATGCCTCAAAAAGCTTAATCTGTTTGTAGAGCGCTTTGGACGCCGCGGACAGCTTGTTCCTCATCGTGCCAGACACCGTGCAGGACCCGGTGGAGGATGTCCTCAGCACTGCTCAGGCGGCCAAAGAAGCCGGCGTCAAGCACGTCCTGTTGCAGGTGTACGCCGACGTCAGGGGCCAATCCAATGAGCCGGAAACCTACTGGGATGAGCCTCTGTTCGAACATTGCTTTTTCATTTTGGCGCGGGAGGGGTAAAACCTACTTGTTCTTCTCGTGGGTTGGGCGGACCCAACTTCCTTTCTCCTCTCCACCTGTGCGTAGAATTTTGGCTGTGTCCTTCAAGGCAGTGCCCACCCCAAATTTGGAGCGGTCCAAGGGAGTGGGGGCAGGACCCACCCAAAAATAAAGGTCAGAACAACCCAATTCGCCCCACACCAAGGAATACCCTTCCTTCAGCAACCCTCAGGGTTGTACTGTCTCCACCAGGGCAGGCGCTAACTCCCCTGGTAAGGCAGACACTACGCCCCCAGCAGGTCGGTCCAACATCCAAGCAGAGTGGGTGCTACTTCTCCCACAAACAGAATTTCTGGGTAGGTCCTGCACCACCACCAAGCTTGAGATTTGTCAAAGCCTCGGGACGCGCCTGGTGCTCAAAGCTCCCACTTTCTCACATCGCGCCCCCTCTCTCAATGCTCAGCTCGTGTGCAACTTTTGGAGATGAACAGGAATGTTGTTTCAACAATCCCTTCTTCCGTTTGAGCTGGCCAAAAACCTAGTCACCAGGCGAAATGAGTGAGTTTTCACTTGAAAAAATGAAAGTTCCAGAAGAGAACAAAGCTTGCAAGCATGAGCCATGAGACGAGATCAGAACGCTGAGTGGCCCATGATTGGAGAAAGGGGCTAACATTCACAGCTTTGACAACTGTTTCACCCACGGAATTCAACTCAAACAAAGTCATGCAAAAATCTCAATCTGAGGAACAGGCGAAAGTCTACATCTTCGACTGTCACCCCATTCCTGCTTGTACGTGATCTGTTCGTCATTTCCCCATTGGAGACCCACGGGATTCAGCCAAATCATATACTTCTTAGCAAAACAGTTCATTCTGCATCAGTAAGCTGACGAAGTGTGTGGCTTCATTTCAGAGCGCTACCTTTGCGGACATCAAACCAGAAACGTGTGTCTGCGAAGTGTCAAAGCAGTACCACAAAATAGAACGCAAGGTGAGGATTGCGTGTATTTTTCCGCTTTGTCCCGAGCACTGAAAATGGTGCACCTGTTCTCGGTGGTTGATCCGGACACGCTTGAATTGAAGTATTGCTTTATCTTTTGCTTCAAGACGATTTCTATTCACCCCGAAATTAATCAAACCTGGTTTTATCCGGTGTCTCAGGACCAGACAACGACCGTTCCGACGTCGTTGTCCAGTCCTAAAATTTCAGGACCAGAGAATGACGTCGTTCTCTGGTCCTGAAATTTCAGGACCAGAGAACGACTAAATGGTGTGGTCGTTGTCTGGTCCTGGTCGTTGTCTGATCCGGTTACACCGGAATTTGTCAAAGCTGGGCACATATTTCTGCGAAATGGCGAAGTCCGAACAATTAGAAGAGCAGGTGCTGTTGGAAACTAAAATTGTTGTTCAGAAATTTTCGGAGTCAGAGAATTCAGAACTTTGACTGTCGCGTTTTGCACAATTTTCCACAAGGCCGACTCTGCAAGTAAATTCAGAGGCGTAGTTCTTCGCTCGCGTTTTGTTTACAGGTGAAGGAATTGTTTCCCAACGTAGTCATCCTTCGCCTGTCTTACTTCATGGAGAACAACCTGCCTCAGGCTCGAAGTGTGAAGGCGGAAGGCAAGATGCGGGGACCTGGCGATCCCGACGTCGTCGCTCCCTACATGGTGGCAGCAGACGCTGGCAGGGCGGCGGCAGGTGCGACTACTTCTGCAAAAAAAAGAAGTGCTTTGTGTTGAGTAGAGAAACGTGTTCAGGTGGAACGAGAAAACACGAGGTTTTCCAGACACGGTGTCTTTCCATTTGAGATGGCAAAGCCAAATCAATTGGCACCTGTCTCCGTGTTTTCACGTCTAACCTGAAATAGCAAAACATCTCCCTGAATTTTGCACTGAAGCGTGTGTCTCCTGACTTTAATTCTCATTTTGACGTCAGTTCATACTGCTGAGCCTTGTTTTGGCTCTGTGTACTCTCAGATTGTTGAGTTGAAAGATCGTTGAGGACACATGTCCAGCCATGCAGTTCTCAAGGGTGTCCAAGCCGTTTTGAGTTCCACGCTGAATGGTCACACATCCATGTCTCCTGGTTCAGGGTGTTCAGTCTGCGGCGAGACTGCAAAGTTTTGTGGTCCAATGGGGTGCAACCAAGCTGGAGATACCAGGCAAAGGGAAAGGTCAAGTGGGAGGGAAGTTTTTGGTCAGTGTCGAAATGCAGTACGTGGAATGTGCGTAAACGCGTGGATTCAAGTCCAGTATCCACCCGTGGATTTTCTCTGGTGTCTTGTGTTGACTTCTGAAGAGAGAATGGGTCTCGAGGACGTCGCCTTCTAACAACATAAATTTCTGTTGCAGCAATCTTGGCAGATCCCACCAAACACGAGGGGAAAACTTACGCTTTGATCAACAACAGCATCAGCAAGAGGTACAGAAACATTTCTTTCATTCCCCTGTCACTCGCGAAGTCACGAAGAGTCCCCATCTATCTTCGACAAAACGGTTCTGTGACCCAACATGACTGCTTGCTGCTAATTTCCGCATTTTGTGCTTTTTTCAGAGGCTTTGCCAAGGCCATCGGAGAAGCCATTGAAAGAGAAGTCGTGTACGACGTGGAGACTTATGAAAATTGGTCGAAGAGAATGGAAAGCTTTGGTATTCCTGACTGGCAGGTGGGTCCAAAGATATTGTGCTGTTACGCAGTCAAGTTACACCACCGCTCGGGGGCAGTCTGGGTGGGTCACAACATAACCGGCCCTGGTCCCTCTGTTGTTTCTCCGCCTGGTGGGCAACCCCAGTCAGCTCTTCCCACAATCCTTTCACAAGGTTATTGGAGAGTTTCAGGGACATGGGCCTTTCACACTGGCTCATCCTTCAGCTCCAGTGAGCCTGTGTCCCAAGCACCAAGCTTGGCTTTGTGCGAAGGTCCAACCCCCAACCCCCCAGGTTGTTTTCGTGCACCCAGAGATTGACTCGGGTTGCTATTGGGTAAAAATAACATCCATGGACGTCGCGGTGATTTGAGGATTCCCCATGACACCATTGCTATCGGAAACCTCCAAGAAACTATTGCCAGCCTCCTCCTCCATAACAAATAACACACTTGAAAGAATGGAAATTCATAAGAATGAAAACTCTGACAAAATGACCATTTTGAATACTTTCCAAAAATCTCAAGTTTCAATCCCTGACTCAAAATGAGCGACCTCCAACAATTTACCAACCTCCTCAAATCACATAAAAACCTGTTTGCGTACTACCCTTTGTGTTCGTCAACATAGAAATCGCGTTTGTGTTGGTGTGTGACATTTGGTGGTGACATTTCTTTCACAGCCCTGAAACAGGGCTACATCCCATTTGGGATGAAAACTGAGGATATCACAGCGAAGACCACATCGTCACAATTTTCCACCAAATCCGGTGGTTCTCCAGAATCACACTGAGCCTGCAAGCGTGGAAATAGTTTGAAGGTCAAACCCAGTTCGAGCTCCTCACCTGTTGATGAGAGGCAGCTGACCTTGGGTCAGACTGCACGGATCGACCCGGAGGAGGGGCACAGGAGTGAGAGCTGAAGTCAAATTCTCAAACATTTTCGTCACTTTGTGCGCACACCAGCAAAAAAGGCTTTATTTTTTGTTGACCAATCTGATATCTTCCAAGCCGAAATACACCAGGTCTTGTCTGTTCAGTTTGTACGCAAACGCTCACCTCGCCGGAATACTTTCAAGGTGATTTGAGGTGGGTTGCGCGATTTGGGCTCAAATGAGCCAAATCGGTGCAAGCCAAATCAAAGCACCTATGGGCAGTATCTTCCAAAAGTATGTGTACAGCAGTTTCATGGTTAAG
>JAAUXT010131001.1_pt1 | contig 13434 bp, 14 predicted proteins | sample 7278171 | NCBI WGS metagenome assembly JAAUXT01 (sample SAMN14350112, study PRJNA611818) | marine sediment metagenome | isolation source: surface marine sediment (1.8m) | place: French Polynesia: Moorea | collected 2018-08
TCCCCTGGTCTGAGTGTGGGTCCTCTTGACAGTCGTCCATGCAAATTTGACCACAATTGCCTCAGCTCACCTTTCAGCCTCGCGTGGAACTGCTGGATCGGATTTCCGAACTTGAAGCCCTGTCCTCCCATCAGCTTTCTGCAAAATTACCAACAAAATGGATTTCAGACACAGAGATTACATATGCTGTGAGAAAAAGTCTTTTTCGGCAGATCTCACGTCGGAGACTCACCGCAAGGTGTCCTGCTTCTCCAGCAGGTCATTCTGCGGGAAGGACGGCAGGAATTTCTGAAGAAAACAAGAAAAACTCTGAGTCCAGCTCAGTGCGTCCGAGTTCTGCGTGCCTGGTACGCATGCGCAACTGTCACAAACGTGTCCAGCCTCAGTCTGATCTGTACGCAGCAGCATGGAGCGTCACTGAAGCCAAATTATACAGAGCACGCGCGACGTGTGCCATGGATGGGTGAAAACAACAGGTACGGGTGGGCAGGCAGAGCCTCTCACCTGAAGATGCCTCCTGTGCTGTTCCGTGAGAACTTTCTGCCACGTGAATGCACTGACCACCTCTCGAAAGACGTCCACCTGAAAACAAAACCAGGGGAAATGTTTTTCGGCTCTTTGCCCAAAACTTTGCTGAGTTATTCCTGAGTTTGGTTTTTTTGAAAAAAGCTCCATGCTTTACTTCCCGTTGGATGCTGCACCGCAAGGCCCGCACGAAGTTTTCGTGTCCATCAGCAAGAACAATGAACGGCAACTGTACACGTGTGGATCTCAAGACTCGATCGCGTTGCGACGGGTGGTCAAATTACGGTTTTGTCAGCAAGGATCTCAAGTCTTCTGAACTTCAGTGAACTCAGCAGAGGCAAAAGATGCTCAGGGCGAAAACAAGACCTCCCCTCAAGTCACTGCTGCCTTGTGGTGGTATCTCTTGAGACAAAGTTCAATTTTCGTGTGCCTTCTTCAGCAATTTTGCCAGTGCTTTCTGTGCTGGGGCCACAGATTTCATGACCAATCAGAAAGAAACTACAACAGTTACGCAAATGCAACGCCTGACGCATCCTGTGTGAAACAAGCCTCATTCCACGTACAGCTTGCGCGCGCAATGAGGTGGCCACACACACACACACACACACACGTACATCTTGCACGAGCGCGAGGGGCAGCTGAACGACGTCCTTGTCGAACAGACACTTCTCCATCTGCCTGGACGCTGACCCTGGGAGCTCCATTTTGCAGCGCGTGGCTCAACGTGGATCAGCCGAGTAGCTCCTCTCTGTCAACAAGAACGTCACGCATTGAACACAGGCGCGTCTCCAACTTACAACTGCGCACGCTCTTCAGAGAAGAATCACCGGAAGGGGAGGAGGTATCACCACACTGAGAAGTTGGTTCAAAAATATTTTCTTGTCCGTCATGTTCAACTGATTGGTGTTGACATTGATCCCTCACCAATTCGTCAGATTCTTCAGCCCGCTGGGCACAAATGTCTTTTCGCAAACACAACGGAAAAGACTTTCTGAACCTGCCTCGCCCGTCTGGGAGCTTGGCTTGGTGTGGTGATCACCCCGTCCCCCGTTGTCGGTGGCTTGTCACCAGTGCAGAGCACAGGTTCCCTCACAACGCGCTGTTTGCAAAGCAACAACGCAGCCCATTGTGAGAGCACAGCGGTTGTCTTCTCAAAATTTTGTCAAGAAATCCGAGATCATTCTGAAACGCAGCAAGACATGTAGATCCACCTCGTAAACATATTGTGGCTTCTTTGATGCAATTGAAAGTTGAAAAGAGGCTGTGAACTTTCATTTTGAAACTGCAAAATGATTTCAAACTGGACCTCAGAGCGAAACACACGGGAAGAAGAGTCCTATATGGTGTGGCCCAGAGAGCAGGAATTCAAAACCCGCGCTAGGAAACAGTGAACACTGGGCCGTGTTGAACGACACCAAATCGAGACTTTTCTTCGGGCCTGCTCCACTGCCTGCGCGCAGTCTGATTCTACAAATGCTAAAAATTCTCCTTACCGGGGAGTTTTTGTGAAATGGAAAGTTATTCTCACTGAAAGAGGACGCAGAAATCCAGCATGCTTTTGGCAAAGATTCTTCGCTTTTCCGCTGTGTGGATGTCATGTTCGCCAAGATGCTGTTCGTAAAGTTTTCAATGCCAATGCAATCATACAGAGAGTGGAAAGAAAAAGAAAGTCCACAGTTGCTTCCACAAAATGGTTTATATCAATCACATTTTGCTCACATAGGGACAGGGTGAAAAGTTTCTTCGTTTGGTTGTTTTTTGTAAAATCTCAGAAATAAGTAGAATCGGCGCAACATAAAACCAAAATGGCCGTCAACCTGGTGGTGCGCGTGCATCCGGTGGTGTTATTCAGCGTCGTAGACTCGTATGAGAGAAGAAATGAAGACGCCAAAAGAGTCATTGGAACTCTGCTTGGTGAGTGATTCTTTTTTCGTGCTCCATGTTCTTGTATTTTGCGTAGTTTCAGACTGAACGAAACCATATGGCTCTAGAATGTATTATCGCCCTGTAAGGTTTCTCAATTCTGTATCTACCACATGAGTGTGTTTTCGAGGTTTGTCCCCAAATGGTCTGTTTTGATCGTGTCTTTCTGATGATCTAGTGCTTCCAGTTCTTTCACCTGAAGTGCACTTGTAGACTCTCGAACTTGCCTTTTCAAGGAGCCGGTTCAAAATTACTCGACCGGTTTGAACCTGTGGGTGTGGACCCACTTACAACAGTGTAACACGTTCTCGTTTTTGCTGCAGGGTCGTTCGAGAAGGGCGCGGTGGAGGTGACCAACTGCTTCACAGTGCCGCACAACGAATCGGAGGACGAGGTGTGTGCGTGTGTGTGCTTGTGTGCGTCCGGTTCTGATGTTTTTCGTCCAGGATTGGGGCTTGCACGGCGCCCCACCCTCCGCGACTGAAAACGTGGGAGGGGGACATGTAACGTGGAAAATGCACCTGTGCTGGAAAACTTGAACCATGAATTCCGAACTCGGCCTGTACGTCAAGTGTCGGTTGTGAAGGGCCTCCGGCGTGCAGGTCGCTTGTGTCAACACAAGCAGGTGTTCTTGTTACGGTCTTGTTCTGCAGGTGGCGATTGACATAGAATTTGCGCGGAACATGTACGAACTGCACAAGAAGGTGAATCCGCAGGAAATCATCGTCGGTTGGTAAGTCTTCTCATTCGCGTTTTGTTGCGTCCACAGTTTCCATGGAAACGACGCCGAGTTGAGTCCACCAACAACTTCTTCGAAAACTGTGTGATGAGCGAGTTCGGTTGTCGCTTGTCGCGCCTTGCGCAGCCCGGCTGGGCACACGGAGCGTGTCCTTCCTGGAGCACAGGAATATCTTGAATGGTCAGGAAAACTATAGAAACGAACGCGCTCAATGTCGTGAAAGGTTTCGCTTTGCTCACGACCAAAACCAAAACCTTTGAAACAGTTGCAAGTCGTGCGGTGACAATTGCTACCACGTACACGTGACGCGTTGTATCTGTGCGGGTCACGTGTTCCGTCCCTCTGTGATCACGTGTTGTTTTCCCTCAGGTACTCCACTGGGAACGAGGTGACTGAGCACTCGGTGCTGATCCACGAGTACTACACCCGCGAGACCAAGAACCCGGTGCATCTGACGCTGGACACGACCCTGCGCAGCAACAAGATGGGGTTCAAGGCCTACGTCAGGTGAGCGCGCCAAACACGCTGTGCGCTTTGCTTTCACAAACGTGGGGACCTCCTCACAACCCTGAGCAAATAGGAAATGCCCCCTTCATTGAATGCGTGCCCGGAGCCACTAAACATTTGCTGCCAGCATTACAAAGGTCAAGGTTGAAATGAAGTTTGTCCCTGCGCAGTATTGCACCAAAGTTCTCACGGCCCGTCCCACCCAGCCATTCCCGCAGTGTCGTGGAAATCAGACTGTAATCTCGTGGACTGTCGAAAGTGTTGAGTTATTGGGACTTGCCACGAGCGGACTGGTTGTGGCCACACCAACTCTCATTGCAGGAGCTGAAACGCGTTGAGTGTTGACCCGTGGCAGCCATACACACTTGTGTCTGGGAGTACCCGTGTCTCTCAATTTCATTCCACCCGTTTGTGTTGTTCGAAGCTGAATGAGTTGTTGTGTTTGTGTCGCAGCTGCTGCTGTTGTCTCCTTCCCTATTGATACAACTGACACGGCGTGTTGTTTCTCCGCAGCTCGCTGCTCGGGGTCCCGAACAGAACGATGGGGACGCTCTTCACTCCGATCCCCGTGGAGGTGGCGGCGTACGAGCCGGAGAGGGTCGGAGGTCAGGGTGTGTGTGTGTGTGTGTGCACGATACCTGCATCGGCAAGCCTGCGTTGTGTGTGTGTGTGTGTGTGAATTCTGTTGGAAGACAGCGATGCCACCAAATGAGTCCGCTTGAACACTTTCCTGTCTCCAGATCTGCACACAAATGGTCTTTTTTTTGTGGCAAGCATGTACGAACGAAATTTTGACGAACACCGACCCGCGCACACGTTTTCCCTTCTCGCGCGGGCGTGCTCGCGGCCTATTGTTCATTGACCTCGTTTCTGTTCCCGCGCGTGCGCAGTGCAAGTGATCCAGGGCGGCAAGACGAACCCAAAGCGCAGCACGAGCCTCGTTTCCGATCTGCAGCGCGTCAACACCACGTGCAAGAAGATGCAGAACATGCTGACCAACGTGCGGCAGTACGTCGACGACGTGCTGGTTAGTCCCTCTCTGAAACCGGCGTCTACTCGTTCAGTCGCCCGCTTCTTTCTTCCGTCCTTGTCAGGCATTGGAATTTTCTGTACTTTGTGACCTCAACGAGAATTGGGTGCACCAAATTTAATTGTAATCAAGAAAAATTGTGGTTTGTCAGTGCAGCAGTCCAAAAAATCCTCCATTGAAGCCACTGAGTGTCAACCAAAATCATTGAGGGTCATTCATTGACTGGCACTTGGACATAGTGCACGATGCGTGGTGTACCCTGTATGCACCCAACCGCAGATAGTAATGTCGCTGAATGTGAGTTGTGTTCACGTGACCGGATGTTGTTGTGCAGGCGGGTCGGATCCAGGCGGATAACCAGGTGGGGCGCCATCTCATGGATCTGGTGAACAGCGTCCCCAAGCTCGACCCAGACGCCTTCGAGGAGATGCTCAACTCCAGCATGAAGGTCAGTTCTGCTGGTGTGTGTGCGTGCGGGTGAGGTGTGTGTGTGTGTGTGTGAAGTGTCTTCAGAAGTGTGTGCGTGTGTGACGTATGCGTGCAGAAGTCGGGCGCCTTCGAGGAAATGCTGAACTACAGCATGAAGATCAGTTCGGCTGGTGTGCGTGCGTGTGAGGTGTGTGTGCGTGACTCCACTGGAGATGCTCAGCTCAAGTACGAATTGAATGAGAGTTCTGGTGGTCTTGGTGCGTGCGTGTCTGAGGTATGCGTACACAACTGCAGGAGATGCTCAGCACAATCATGATGGTCAGTCAGTTTGGATGGTGTGAGGTGTGCGTTCGTCCACGTGCGGTAATGTGTGTGTGTGAGGTATGCGTGCACCTCCGTCCGATCCTGTTTCATGTGTTCTGCTCTCCTCGCCCGCAGGATCTGTTGATGGTGGTGTACCTGAGCAACCTGACGAGAACCCAGCTCCTACTCAACGAGAAGATGGGGCTGCTGTGATCACCCCCGCCCCACCTCCCGAAAATGAAGAATTCACCACGACGCCGCCATTTTGGATTTTGTTCCGACCGACCAATGAGAGAAATGACATTTTCTGAGAAATCATCAGCATCGCGCAGTTATTTATGCAGCAGGAAGCGAAATAAAATGATTCGTTTTGTCAAGCGCAACTGTTTCTTGTCCTGTTTATTCCATGGACATGACGACACCAGGACGGTCCGCATAACCCCTGATTCACACCGCGCGCGCCAGCACACGCACACCAAGGTCACAGCGTACACGCACACCAAGGTCACAGCGTACACGCACACCCGAGGTCACAGCGCACACGCACACCAAGGTCACAGCGTACACGCACACGAAGGTCACAGCGCACACACATACCAAGGTCACAGCACACACGCACACCAAGGTCACAGCGCACACACATACCAAGGTCACAGTGCACATGCACACCAAGGTCACGGCGCACCGAAGTGGCCTCACACATCCGACGAAAAGGCAACAGGGGCGTTCACACGCGTAGTTGTTTTACAGGTGCGCTGGCTTGTGACGCCAACCGTGCTTGGTGCTTTATGTGCTGGCTCACCTCATCTTATCGGGGGGTTTGACAGTGCTGCAGACTTGGCGCTGGGTTTCCAGGCGTGGAGTCGCCGTGCAAATCGCTGGCGCCGCGCCAGTTTCACTGACGGATGGAAAGCTGACGCATCCAATGTGACTAACGCTTCGTTGGACCCAGACTTTGAACATAACAAGAACGCCATATTTATTGCTTGACGTGATCTCATAACTTATAAAAATTTATTTACAGTGTACGTGTGTAAAGCATGAAAAACAACATTAGTCCGTTTCATTTGGCCACGAGAATCGCGTTCAGCGTTCAAGTTAATAACACGTGATGATGCAGCGTCCAACAGACGCGTCCGGTTCACCCGTCTCCAAGGCAACGCCTATTCAGGTCAACACGCAACAATAAAACGCCAATAGGAAGGTTTAGCTGCGCGCAGCGTCCCGGTCCGTGCTCCAGTGGACTCCAGCCCCAGAAGAACGTCTTTGGATCTGCCACGCCCACCCATGACCTAAATTTCCCTGGCTACGCCCCCCGTCTCAGACTGACTCAATCTCCCCCCTCCACCCCGCAATCGATCCCGAATCCAGGTTCTAAACCGAGCACCCAAAGCCTCCCACGAGCCACGGGCAGCAGCTAAACCTCCCCGGTGTCTCCTGCATCAGAAACACGTGCCGTGTGCTCAACAGTGTAGGTCACGTGATGTGGCTGCGCACGCAGACACTGCGCACGCGCACGCAAAATCTACAGAACAAACCCGGCCTCGGGTCTACAAGCAGCAAACACGGGTTTAACGCTTAAATTTTAAATTTGTAACGACAATGATATTTACCCTTCTGATTTCATTCATATTTTATCAAATTTACCAATTGCTCGCGAAACGCGAAGAGCTGATCACACGGAAGCTTTCCTCAATACTTGTACGTACTTCGTACTCGCGATATGTTACGAAACCAAACCCACCAGGTGGCGTCACGCGTCGCGTCCCGTCGCGACGCAGCGTCTCGCACAGGGTCGCTACGCGTGGCGCCACCTTCCATCACTCACTGCAGGTTCCAAGTTTCTGTCGGCCGATTGCTCGAGCAAAAGGAAAGATTCCAAGCAGATTTTACTTGAAAATACATGACTGTGCAAATGCCAACATCATGTCTCTCAATATCAGAATTTCTCAACTGAACGCGCGTAGAAATTGAAAATATTCTGTTGTCGAGCGTCACACGCTGAAGTGGAATTCAACTGAAAATGCACAAAACGAATTGTCCGAACCACAAAACTCACGATTTCTAGTCAGTCAATCAATGATTGAACAGAACGCACACGTGACTCAACGCAAACACACACGAGGTCAGTCCCCATGCAATTCAACTCAACAACCAATGAGAACACGCGACGCAACTGACGTCCACAATGCAACATGGACGTCTGTCTCTGTAGCCTTTGATGCTCAAACTCAAACAGAAAATTTTGCAGTTTGTGCATCCATCTAATTTTCCAGGGCTCATTGATTTCCCAGTATCACCGTCTCTGAACGTTTCTGTTCTGTTGCGTAACGTTGCGTCAATTGACGCTGCGTCCAGGGACGCAACGTATCACGCAGGGGAAACGGGCCAGCTGAACGTTTGCGCTATTTGTTCTTTTGCAGCTAATGCTGGATCTGCTGTAACGCAGGGAATTCTGGTGATTCCCTGCACTTGCAGGGGTATCCCCCCCCCCAACGCAGGGACCGACAATTCTCCACGTGCGTTGAATCCGTGGTTTCCTGCACTCCAGCGAATTTCACGCGTCTACGAGGTGGACTGTGGGTCAGTTCAGCTATTGTCTGTGCTGTTATGAACAGGTGATGCTCAGTGCGAGGCAGGCAGCTGTGTGTGTTTGTGGTATGGAGTGGTCGAGTGTACAAGCTCCGAGATTCTGTCCTGTCTCCCACGTGTGGGTGCCCAGGGGTCTGCCACGTGTCCAGGGGTCAAGGGTCATTCTAAGTCCAGGGGTCTGCCACGTGTGGGTGCCCAGGGGTCTGTCACGTGTCCAGGGGTCAAGGGTCATTCCAGGTCCAGGGGGTCAGTTTCCACGAGCTGTTCCACACCCCAATTGTAGTCACCCACATGTCAATCTGGGCTCATTCAGAGTCGCAGTCTGAGCAATGCAGTCTCAGTCACACAAAATCACGTTCTTCAATCCGATACACCATCCAGGGTCACCAAGGTCGGTTCTCGCAATGCCCGTCTCATCTCAGTCTACTGTGGACGCAGTCACGTCCCAAGGTTCAACCGTTACACAAAACGTGCAGTCTAGTTTGCAATAACTCCATTCCAATTCACGCACAGTTTTTCCCGGGGGTTAACAATCTTGATTGTTTTGCTCATGCGACGTGTTCTGCAGGTTTCCATCGTGCATGCACACTGCGCATGCGCACACTATCACTACCTTATTGCGCATCTGCGCGCGCATGCGCGCAACTGTTGCTCCGCCCCACGCATGCGCACTGCTATTTGCTCTGCATGGCTGCGTCCAGGTTCCCGCTGTTTTTGACGGTGCGCATGACGCGCTCGTAGCGCGCGGCGAGGTCGACTGAGTCCACGTGGCTGCGCAGCGCGGATGCGCAGTGGACGGCCCGCTCGGACGGCACGTCGTACAGCTTCCCCAGGAAATCCCGCAGCCGCTCGATCCGTCCGTCTGAAAACGAACGTTATGACGTGGCAATGAGCGTCACCAAAACGAAGCATTTTCCTGGGTACAAAAACGTTGAAGAGAATTCCAAGTTATTCCCGCCATTTTTTGCCCCTGACTAGATTTCACTCATGACATTCGAGGAACTGTGCATAAATCAGGAATTCATGGGGATGGATTTTGGAGAGGGAACGCGCGCCACAGAAAAAGGCACACCAACTGTTCTTTGTTTTGTTTAGAGAAACTGTTTTGACGGGGCTCAAGGACTGGACTGTCAATGACGTCACAATTACAAGCGAAACCATTTCTACATTGACTTGTTGGTTATTCAACAAAAGAATCAGTCGCCCCCCCCCCCTCTAGTTTTGCTCATAACCTGGATCGGCTCCTGTGCAAAACGAGAGAATGGCCATTGAGATGAAGATTGTCACGCACTGGAGAGTTCCTGTCCGAGGAAGGCGCACCACCGGTTCCCGATCTCCTCGATCGCCGTGTCGTCGTCCGCGTGACCGGAAGTCTTCATGCGCGACAGAACCGGAAGTAGCGTCTCGTCGCTCGTCGCCATCAAGCCGTCCACGTCGTCGCCCGCGTCGAACCGACCCGCGAGAATCTCGTTCAAATGCTGCGGGCCACACGAGACATTGCGAGATGATAGTTTGTGAACGCGCACAGTGCAAGCGTTTTCACACAAAATGGTGAAAGTCATTCGGTACATTTTTGCTTCACCTCAGTTCTGCACGACAAAAGAAACAAATGGGTTTCTTGAGATGTTGAAACGTGTGACCACATGCACCAATAGTGACCATATTGACGAAGCCTCAAAACGTCGCACTTCAAAGGCAGAAAACGCCGTGCCTTATGAAAGCACATTTTCTTCGGACTCTCGTCAAAAGGTGTTTTCGCACGTTCGGTCCCTGTGTGTCATGCTGCGTGGATTCCGCGACTGCTCAATGCAAACTGTCCACACGGATGTGTGCAGGAAGCGGGTACGAACACGAACCCAGCGCGACCAACAAGCCATGCCCCAAGCTGGTACAAGTCACACCCACCAGAGCGCACTGCCGTCGGTAGTAGTGGAGGAGCCGGATGTCCACGTGTTTGAGCCTCTGCCCGGTCCGCGCCAGCTCGTCGTTCAGCTCGCACGAGATCGCGAAGTAGGGCAGCGCCTTCGAGAAACTGCGAGAACGAGATGGGGCGAGTCAGGGGCGCGCTCGATTTGCAGTGACGTCACAACATCAACGTCGTAATCCAAGGGTCATTCATTTGTCCACCAACGCGTGAAAACAATCAAGCAACGCCAGGCAACGCGTTTTCGTTCTGTTTTGTGAAAACCGGAAGCGCAGATTGTTAACCGGAAGTGACCTACTCTTCGCCGTGGAACAGGTCGACGCCGTTGAGGAAGCACATGACGGTTTTGCGGAACTGCGCGTACTCGCGGTGACACGTCTGAAACACGCCAGGGGAAGACACGTGTTGAGATCGTATTTTTGTCTCAGTCAACAAACCAACGTCAGAATCTGCATGTTTCCAATGTCCAAGCACACAGGAACGAACGCGCACACACGCACACACTAGATCGCACATACACGCGTAGCCTTGCACACAAATGTGCCTTTCTTATTCACATGAACTCACTGATACACACCTAGACACTCTCTCACACACATTCACAAACATGCACTCACATACACACACACACACACACGCTTATACAAGTACACACACGCTCGCTAACTGACACCCTTGCACGCACACACACGCACACACACGCATGCGCACTCACGTTGTACATCTCGTCGACGCCGCTGCCCGGCTTCATCATCTGAATGTACCCCGCCCTGTGCCGCTCCATCGCCTTCACCACCGCCTGCGCCCTGCAGCGGGCAAAATGGGAACTAAACCACACGTGGCGTCATTCAGAGGCTTGTTACTTGAACCATTGATGTTGCCCAAATTCGGAAGGAAGAGGTTGATGCACCAGCTGTGTTGTTGTGCGAAGTCCCTTCGGGCCAAGCACCTAGTGGTAGTGCGGTACGGCAGCCTGGGCCAGATGTCCCCACTTTGTGTCCCCCCTCCCCCTGAACTTTGTCCCCCCCCCTGGACTTTGTCCCCCCTCCCCCTGGACTTTGTCCCCCCTCCCCCTGGACTTTGTCCCCCCATAGACTTTGTGCCCCCCCATGTGGACTTTATCCCCCCATGGACTTTGCCCCCCCCCATGTATGGTATCTGTATGTGGCAGAGTACCAAGAGCCTGACAAGCCAGTTGGCTACCAGAGTTCTAAGAGGCAACATATGCTACTCGGGACTTCGCACTGCAGTTGCCTTGAGCACTGCTTCTCTGGTTCTGTTTTGCAGTGGATGCGTCGTGCGCGACGTCCCTGTGGATGTGCATGGTCAATGAGCGACCCGTTGCCAAGGAGACACAGTGCTGACTTGCACAGGGACGCGACCCGTCACGCAACGCCTGTGACATCCAGGCCTCGCTTCTTTCTTGGGCAGCGAAGCACCACTGAGCTCAACGTCTTGCGTGGCGCAAGGCGTGACAAAAGCGACTTTACACACAACGCTTGAGGCACACGTCACGCCACCGCCGACGTCGAAAAGCACAACGGCAACGGCGAAGCACCATCCCACGTCAGCAATCACGTTTGGCAAAACGTCGTGCGCAAGTCCCTCAAGTTGCGTGGTGCATCAATTGCAACATGGCACATTGAAGCAACACGTGACCATCAACTTCAGTGAACTCCAGTGGGTGGCGCCACTCACTCGTTGTTCTCGTCGTTGATTGGCGGGAAGAAGACGAACTGGTCGGTGAGAAGACAGCTGCGGACGAGGCGTTCCTCATTCGTGTTGTCCGAGTTGGCGAGGATGTAGACGAGCACGTGCTGCAGACGAGCGTCCTGCAAACAGCGCGTTTCCATGGGCAACCTGCGCGTGCGCGTTTGTGGCTTCAAGGACGTTGTTTTATCGCTCAAGGGTGGAACCGGAAGCTGTGAACACGTGAGGTACGGAGTCAAAACCCACGATCCACGGTGTGTCTCACAACGGATGTTGAGTGTGTGTGTGTGTGTGTGTGTGTGTGTGTGTGACAGACAGACAGAAAGGGACAGACAGACAGACAGACAGACAGACAGACAGACAGACAGACAGAGCATGTGAGTATGTCTGTCTGTCTCTGTGAGACTGTATGAGAGCCTCTGTGTGTGTATGTGTGTGTGTGTGTGTGTGTGTGTGTTTGTTTGTGTGTGTTCTCATCCACGAGTGTGCTGTGGTCATGTGTGTGCGTGTGTGGTATGTATGCGTGCTTACGCCACCTGCATTGGCAAGCCTGTGTCGAGCGTGGAGCGGATTCCGAGCAGCCGCTTCAGCTCCGCGTTCAGCACCTGGAAACAGTCACCAGGGGGAGTGAGCAGCGAGCGGGGACGCGCGCAGGGGGCGCCACTCACAGCGCATGCGTAAAGCACTGCGTCCCTGCACAAGTCCTCGTTTGCTGTACAAGCAGAATGGCCAAGTGCAAACGAACACGAAGTTCGACTTGTACACGGACGGAAAGCGTGATGCATGTCGGGTAACGCAGAGTTAGAAAAACCACATTTCGCATTGAAAGCAAGGGCACTGAGAGGAAAGGCACAGCCTTCTCGCCACAAATTGACACGAGGGATCCGGACAAAATAGTGCGTTTCTGAGCTCACGGATTGCCACTGGCCTTGTTCATAACAAGAGATTTTGTCGTGCGTAGCGTCCTTGCATGAGCCAGCGTGCACTGAATTGCACAGCAACACAACGCACGTCGTGTCCTACGCGCAAATCACGTGATTGGCTGAATACAGAAACGCGCGGCGCACGCGCATGCGCACGCACCTCCATGACGACGTCGCCCTTGTTTCTGAACGTGTCCGACTCGATGGCGCGCTCTAGCGCCCGACTCGTCGCCTCGAACGCGAGACGCGCGTGGATCGCCGGCAGCGTCGCGCGCTGCGCCGCCGCCGCCACCGCCGGCTGAGGAGCAACCGGCTTCGCGATCCGCGCTGAAACGGACAGACAGAGGGAAACGTGTTTCAGCCCCTGTTCTCCCCTTGTCTGTGCGTGCGTCGTTGTTCGTAGCCTCCTGTCCAAAACGATTGATTCTGCTGTGGACATAGATACACGAACACGGGACCGTGCCCAACCTTTCTGTACGCAACAGGAACCCGCAGTCATTTTGTCTGAAGCAAGGGAATATCTTTTGTTGTCCTCACCGCACCCAATAAACAAGACACCAGAACAGACATGACACCTCCGAACGCAGCAACGCGAACTTTTGACGTGCGCCATTTTGAGACGGGTTCTTCTCAGCAGGTCACCCGAATCACGTGGTCCAGAGGGACCCGAATCACGTGACCCAGAGGAACCCGAATCACATGGTCCAGAGGGACCCGAGTCACATGATCCAGATGGACCCGAATCACATGGTCCAGAGGGACCCGAGTCACATGATCCAGATGGACCCGAATCACATGGTCCAGACAGATCTGAATCACGTGGTCCAGA
>JAAUXT010146758.1_pt1 | contig 13434 bp, 15 predicted proteins | sample 7278171 | NCBI WGS metagenome assembly JAAUXT01 (sample SAMN14350112, study PRJNA611818) | marine sediment metagenome | isolation source: surface marine sediment (1.8m) | place: French Polynesia: Moorea | collected 2018-08
CCAATCCAAAACAAAAACATTTCATCAATAAAGATCCTTCATCAAGTATTTGTACTTTCTGAGATATCACCTGCTATATACAGTGAAGTCTAAAATTTGCTGATTCTAAAATTTTGAACTTTTTGCCCTCAACAGCCTAAATATTTTATTATTTGATAAATTCCTCACTCCCATGTTATCATTCAAAGAAATTCAAAAAGACCCAAAAGATCCAAATTTGAAACTTATCTTCACCAAGAAACAGGTGTTCACATGCAAAACTTCCTGGCTGCCTGCAGGTGATTTGTGAAAGTGGCAAGTCAGAATTAATACACACAGGCATTGCATGCTGGAAGGCTACTTGAATGTAGTGAAATCACAAATGATCAGTTGGGTATCTCAGAAGAGACTGTCTTCTTGAGGCAGGAATCTCCCTATTTATTGAAACATATCATGCTATCTATCTATCTTGACAATTGAGGTCTTGTGTCATAGCACTATACCTCTCCCCCACCAGGGGGTGCTGGCCTCAGTGGCCATTTTAATATTTTTATATTTTACAGTCTCTCCTGAGATACCAACCTGTGTGTTTGTGATATCACCACAATGGCCTGGTCCTGACTGATCCCAGGGTGATCACCACTGTGATCAATCACTTCAGTGGGTTGGCTTTGATTCGGTTGCCAGGATTCAACACAGCAAGATTAGTTGTTGGTTGTTCTCCCAGCCCTGGTCGCACCACAGAAAGTCTCCAGTGATGGAGAAATGTAACCCAGAAGCTCTCATTCTTGCACATTTGCAACAACAGCCTTCTCAATTTATGTGGTTGGTCATTTGTACGGAAAGACTTGTTTGGCAGATGTACAGATAGTCTGTCCAAGCTGCATGTCGAAAGGTGACTTGTAACTGTAAACCCTGACACACTCAATACGCAATAGAAAATGCGCCTGCAAAAACGAACGCAACCTGCTTGTCAAAACTTATCGAAGTTTCCTGTTGGAAGAGAAACATGAGGTCGTTTTTGAGACCTTGTCACAACGTTTTTCGAAATTGTGGACTGTCACCCATTGTCAATGGATCTGCTCATGCGAAGCTGTGTTCTAACGGATCAGTCTTTTGGTGTACCAGTGCTGAACAGGCGGTATCAGGTCAAACCAGTGACGGAAGTGAAGTCAAATTTGCAGGAACCGAGGGCGAAAGGCCTGGGTCAAGGTTTAAAATCAATGGTGGACCCAGCTTGAAGGATTTCATTCTATCAGAAAGCCGCAGTGTCATCAATGATTCAGCAGATACACATTATATTGGCCCAAACGACTTCTCGGGCGGAGGACGAAAAGGTACGTTTCAGGTGACAAGATTGAGGTGGGCGATAATACGTGTGTGCCGTGTGGAGTGACATGGACCACTCACCTTCAGATGGTGTGGGCTGGGTGCCACACTAAACGGTTGAAGATATGGTGGGGCACCGGACCTCGATTAAAATAGGCCACCACTGCCTGAACCACTCTCACATCTACCACTCTCACATCTCTGCCTCCTTAGTGTAGTGATATCACAAACGCACTGGCTGGCATCTCAGGAGAGACTGTCCCTGAGGGCGGGAACCTCCATATTTATTGTGTACAGTAGTGACATCTGGTGGTGGTGGTTCTAACATTTGAGGCTGGTGTGTCACACCACACTCCTCCCCCACCAGGGGGCACTGGCCTCTACAGATAATTTTAATTATTTTGAATATTTTTATAATAATTGTATATATTAGACAGGGAATAGATGCTTAATAGCACAATATCACTATTTTGCTGGTAATTACCCAGCATGCCTCCCCCAGGAGGAGGTCACGTGATCAAGGGTTTTTCCCTCTCTTTCACCATGGATGTCATTCAAGTAGAAGCATTCAGCTTTCTGAGACAGGAAATTTCACGGTGATTGATCATAGTTTCAAGAGCTCAGAATCAATCACCACTGGCTTACTCAGTAATCAATCAAGTGATCAATTATTTTAGTGTGTTCACTCCTGTAAGGAATCAGTGTTTTCACATCCTGGTCATCAGTCTTGTGCTGAACGTACACCTGGCACAACACTAAGGTTAGTGGTTTTCCACATTTGGGCCGACTCATGTCACTCCTCACACAGATGTGACATATGATATTCTGTCTCAGAAAGGACAGGAGTTCTATCTCTTCAAATGTTATTTCATGTGGTTCTGCAGTGAAAAGGAAAGGGAAAACACCTCCAGGGGTCATGTGATCACCCCATGGGGGAGGGATGCTGGGAAAACTCAGCAAAATAGTGATATTGTGCTATTATGTATCTTTTCTATCTAATTAATTATTATAAAAATATTCAGAAAATTTAAAATTGTTGGGCACTGCCAACACCCCCAACCAGGGCAGGAGTGTGGTGTGACACACCAGCTGTGAATTTAGAACCACCACTCACCAGATGGCATGATTGGAAGGTCAATAAATACGGAGGTTCCCGCCCTCAGGGAGTCTCTCCTGAGATACCAACCAGTGTGTTTGTGATATCACTACACCGGACATCGATCCATCTGTGCGTCCACCGGCACTTGCCAAGCCCCCACCCCTTGTCGTGATGAGACGAGTTCCGCAAAGAAATTTGAGTGCCGTTCTTTTATTTGCTCGGACTGACTCGGAGTGATCGCGTTGACACTGGGGTGTCGTTCTTTTTATTTTCTCGGACGGACTCGGAGTGATCGCGTTGGCATTGACTTCAATGGGAAATGGAGTGAACCAAACACTCCAGAGCGAATTGAAGAACGAGGCCTTGTTTGTTTTTTTTTGTCACAGTGTTGTTCGAAACCCACGGCTGTCAGATGAACGCAAGTGACTCGGAAGTTGCCTGGACTTTCCTGCAGCAAAATGGCTTTCGGAAAACATCACACAAAAGAGATGTAAGTCGCGCGCTCGCGAGGGTAATTCTTAAGTTTTCGGAATTTGTAGGGAAAAGTTCCAGTTTGGGTGCTCGTGCTAAAAATGTCCAGTTCTCTTTACAGGCTGATGTTATTCTGATCATGACGTGTTCAATTCGAGAAGGTGCAGAACGAAAAATTTGGGAAAGAATATGTCGCTTGAAAGAACTCAAGAAGAGGAGATCACGAAAGCGTCCACCCCTTCAGATTGGGATTTTAGGTGTGTTCCGCATGAATTCGGAATTCATGTTCAGTGGTTGACACGATCGACACGTTGTTGCTGAATGACAAAGGATAATTGTTCACTCGCCAGGCTGCATGGCTGAACGTTTGAAGGAAAAACTGATCGAAAAGGAAAAGGCTGTGGACGTGGTGTGTGGTCCTGATGCTTACAGAGACCTCCCCAGATTGTTGTCCGTCAACTGCAGTGGGCAACCTGCAGGTAAGAATTTACTGCACACATTTAGGACTGATGTTTTGCCATTTCTATGTGCCATGTGAACGAAGTGTTTCATTCCGCAGTGAACGTGCAGCTGTCTTTGGAAGAAACGTACGCTGATATCGTACCAGTAAGGATGGACCCAAACTCTCCTTTTGCTTTTGTGTGAGTCAGACATTTTGCCGACACGATCGTTCAACGAGTCTGGTTGCCTGTTGATCGAAACCCAATTCGAATGTTTTTGAACTGTAAAATTCATCACAGAGCGACAGCATTTCTTCAGAACAAACAAAAAATCTGTGCTTCACAGATCAATCATGCGTGGCTGTGATAACATGTGCACGTACTGTATCGTCCCCTTCACACGAGGAAGGGAACGCAGTCGACCGATGGACTCAGTTGTGGAAGAGATTCGGTCTTTGTCTGAGCAAGTGAGTTACTTATTTTGGCAGAGCGTCACGAGGGCGTCACGTAGTCACTGCACTGCAGTTGAATATCAAGCCGATAGTTGTTGAATATGTTTTATCCTTTGGTAGGGTGTGAAAGAAGTCACACTTTTGGGACAAAACGTCAACAGTTACCGTGATTTGTCGAAGAAGGAAATCTTCGGTGGATACGAAGGAAAAAAGCCGACGGACATGAGACACGGTTTCAAAACTGTGTACAAACCAAAGATTGGTGGACAACGCTTCAGCGCTTTGCTGGATCAGGTGTCTCGAGTGGATCCTGAGATGCGACTTAGATTCACTGCTCCACATCCGAAGGACTTCCCAGATGAGGTACCACTTTGCGGTGCACAACACGCGAGAGGCTTCTGAATTTTACATGATGGAGCTCGGCCAGCTCGTGTCTCCTTCAGGTGCTGCAGTTGATACAGGAGAGGGACAACATCTGCAACCAGATTCACTTGCCAGCTCAGAGTGGCAGCTCCAACGTGCTGGAGGCCATGAGGCGCGGCTACACGAGAGAAGCGTACCTTGATCTCGTACATGACATAAAGTCCTTCATACCAAGTTAGCGATTGTTCCAAGGTCATGAAAGTTGTCGACCAATTCGTCTGCCGGTGCATTGTACATTTTGTTCGACGAGTGATGCAGGGCCGTTCCCTTGCAGGAATTTATCTCACAAGCGACTTCATCGCTGGATTTTGTGGTGAAACTGAAGAGGACCACCAGCAAACCATTTCACTGATGGAACAAGTCAAATACAATTTCGCCTTTTGTTACCCGTACAGTATGAGGGAGGTCGGTGGAATATTTGACGCGCAGTACATCCCGTTCGCCTCTTGATCAGAAAGAAAACTTTCGTCTCTGGAACAGCAGGGTTTCAAGGACATATCCTCCCCCTGCCTTCGCATGTGTCCCAGTTCAGTTTCTAGTTACTTTCTCACGGATGTTGCAGAAAACCCGCGCACACCACAGGCTCAAGGACGATGTGCCTGAAGACGTGAAGTCAAGGCGCCACCACGAGTTGTGCGACACCTTTCGAAAAGAATCGGAAAAGCTGAATCAGGCACAGATTGGCCAGCTGCAGCTGATTCTCATTGAAGGGGTAAGAATGACCACTGCGACTGGGTTTTGTTTTCCGAACACACACAAAGGACTCCATGACAGCAGCCGATTCATCGCCTTGAACATGGATTGCAGACAAGTAAACGCTCGGATCAAGAGATGGCAGGCAGAAACGACGGAAATCTCAAAGTTATCATACCCCAAACTTCATTGCCGGAACAGAGCATCGATGGAGTGGCTCATCGACAAATACAAGCGGGCGATTACATCGCAGTGAAGGTGAAGGAACTTTTGGACTGCAGCTGCCAGTCAGATTCTGTGTGCGCACAGATAGCCCTCCCGCCTTGCCGTTTTTACACACGCCAAAGTACGAAGTAACATCGGCGTGTGTTGTGCAATGGCGATAGGTACCAAAAATGTGTGGACAGACCCCCCTCTCCCACCATTTTCCAAAAGTGGGACTTAGAAATAGTTTGGTCTTGTGTGATTCCCCCCCCCCGCCCCCAGGTTCGCAAAAATTGGACTTCGGCTCTGGAGCACCAGTTGGGACCTGGAAATTTCGGCCTCATGTGATGCAACACACACGCCCCGTGTAAGGCTGTGAAGCACCAGTTGGAACTTCGGCTAAAAATTCATCTGGATTGTCAACCATCGACTGATTGTCATCCAATTATCAAGCTAACTTGGATTGTTTTGGGCTCAGTTCAATCAAGTTCAGGTCGGCGAGCGACCGCACTGCCAAGTGTTCTTTTTAGTCGCGTAAGGCGCGACTTTTTTTTGTCAGTATGTGTGTCTGTGATGTGTGATGCGGAGCAACCCCCCCCCCCCCAAGCAGTTATGATACCAGGTTCAGGGCCAGAGTGCATAATGCATTTTGATTGGATGAAAGGCTTTGATGGGGCCTGGAAAACAGTATAAGTATCATTTATATACTAGCAGCCAAGGAGGTAACATCTCATTTGGGCTCTTGAGAGTAGCCATTTTGGTTTTTTTTATGTGGGGGCAGCCATTATACCATTATACAGGTCTGGGGGTTGCCATTTTGTTTTGCAGTTTATGGATATTAGATTATACGGATATAGGGCTGCCATTTTGTTTTATGGCTTCATAGCTCTGCTACGGATTTCTTCATCTACGGCCTGAGCGACATGTGACCTCCTGGTCATCTCGTCATGTTTTCGTGAGGTGCAGATAGTTGCTCAAACTTTCTGTTGCTGTTTCGTTTTCAGATCACCAGTGGGAATTCTCAGTGCTTGAAAGGTTGGCCGCTTTACCACACAACATTGACGCAGTTCTATGCAGAGGACAAAGAATTCAGCAGTTCGGTACATCGCAGCTCTTCTGCGGGTTGAACTCAGTGGATTTTACCTCCAGATATGGTGCCAATATCTCGCGAGTGTTTTTGTCAGCAATAACCGGACTGAGTGGAAAAAAAATCTACACTTTATTCACTCAACTGGACGGAATGCTGACAAAAGCAAAACACAACAACACCTCATTCTCAAGGTACAACAAACGCAATATGGAGAAGAAGTGATTCTCCAAAAAAGTGCTGAAGGAGAGTTGACCATTGTTCGCTGTAGTTGATAACTCTGCGGATAAATGTTTTTTTGACACATGCTTCCTTCGCGTGTGGTCATATGGTAAGGCGAGCAGCTGAAGTGAAACATCCCAGCAAAGGGATCCGATTGTGTTGACGCTCCGCAGCTCACTCCGGCAACAGGTCGTCGCCCAACTCCTCGTTGTCGAACTCGTCCTCTACGTCGCGCCGCCGAGCCGCCGTCTTCGGCCGCTCCGCCGCCGGACCCAGCGGGTCCGAGTACGTTGCGTCTGAAACGCCCAAGCCAATCAGTGAGGATAAAAAGGGGCAAGACATTCGCAGCGCAATTTTAGGGGCATACCTGCCTGTGGGACAAGAACTGGAGACTACAAGCGAAAGGCACGAGTGTTGCTGGCACAGCAGAAAATTTTGTGCAAGGTTACCCAACCACAACACATTACGCTCTGGCGGATCCAGGATCGAAGTGAAGTGCACAAACTGAAAACTTGGAAAATTTCACTTGTTCAAAATAAAAATTTTGTCCTTGCGGTGCAAAACTGGGCTAGATTTTCTTGGGGGGGGGGGGTACGAGCCCCACGGTCTCCCTGGATCCGCTCGAGGTGGATGGGGTGAATAGCAGCCACGCCACGCACAGAAAGGTGGAAGTCTTGCACCTCGATCACGGTGTTTCACCAAAAAACCTGACCAAAGTTTTAGTGGAGACAGGTGTTCGACAGACGTTACAGAACGGACTTGCAACAACAAGGTTGACTGCAAAAGATATGCATCTGTTCTGACCGAATGTCTGTTGTGGTCGGCTCAGCAAGCACAAAATAGCCGATTGATGCGCGTCGAAAAGTTGCGGATTCGTACCAACTTCCTGGCGATTGGACACCTGGTAAGGTTCGTTGGTGTCGTCCAAGTTGACAGTGCGACGGCCCGCAGAACCCCGACCCCCACTGCCCAGCCGAGGCTCCTCTGCAAGAGCACGTACATAATTTGTTACGCGGAGAGAAATCGTCCTTTTTCAGTGTGTCTGCATTGTTTGACGTGCAAGTTTCGTACACACACGAGGGATGTTCAGTTTCTACCAGGCAACAAAGAGTCACGCTTTTTTTTTCAATAAATTTTGGAGGTAAACGTTGATCGACCCTCGCAAGACAACCGATTCATTTGGAATGTCTGCTGAAACAGATCACACAATGCAGCAGCCTTCTTGTCTGACTTGGAGTGAGCAACTGCTCGCAGGTTTGAGGCGAGCCCAAACAGGGAAGCGGAAGTTTGTGACACACAGGCTACGGAAGAGGGAAGAGGCATGACTTTTCAAATAAAGTCCCAAGAACAACGCGCATGAACAAATGTAATTTCGAAGGAACATTTGGCAAAGCGAAGTGAGATGAGAGTGCAGGGTTCTCTTGTGTCCACAAATCGTACAGCCTGACGCGGTTGTGTTGACCTCAAAGACAAGCGGACAGAATATGCTCTTCTATTCGTGGTCTAACGGTTGGTACGTAGTGTTTACAGTAAGCTTCTTTGCACAGCCCAAGCTGCCCACGAGCAACACAGCATGAGTAACACATCAGGAGATGCAGGCCAGATTCCCTTTTACCTCGAGAGTCCAAACTGGTGTCACTGCCAGGACGGTCTCTTGCTGTGAGCAAAACCATTTGTTAGAACTTCGCGCCTTGAGAAATCCATACCACACAGATCAAAACTTGAGACAAGCACGGCAAACCACGCGAAATGGTGAACAGTGAGACAGAACACTTGATATGAGCGCTCTTTCTACGCTTACAAAAGAATGTCTCAAGGCCACCGCTGCTTACCGTGGCTTCCAGCACTGCGCTGGCGTCCAGAACCGCGTCGCGAGCCGCTGTTGATTCTCTGCAGGAGCGAAGAAAACATTCACAGAAAACCACGTTCGACGACATTGTTGGTGTTTGCGAAATGCAAAGTTTGTCCGGAGACACGAGCACGAATTCACCTCTTCTCTCATTTTTGCTGCCTTTTCCGCCCTCTTCAGCTTGTTGGCATAGTCTTGAGTTTCTTTCAATCCGAGATCTGTGCAGAGTCGTACCAAGAATCTCAAACCTGAAACGCACGTGTTAAATTTCACGCCAAGCCACAGTGAAGAAAAAAGCAGAACTCGAGAGACTGCTTCCATTTTGTGCCAACAAGTTCAACAGATTTAATTGACTCACAGTCAACATTGTCCGGGAACCTCTTGTGGATGTGTTTGTAGGTATCGAGGGCCTGTTGGTAGTTTCCACTTCTTCTGTGGCAGCTCGCGACCATCAGCGGCCACTTCACTTGCGCAGGTCTGAAACAGAACCAAAGTTCTGAATGTACAGAAAACCTGTACACGACAACATTTTCCAATAATTTGAACATTTCAGTACTCACTGAATGATTGCAGCCCTTTCGAAGTACTGGATGGCTTTCTCGCAAAACTGCGAGTCAATGTAATAGGCTCCAAGCCATTCGATCACAGCGATATTGGACGGATCATAGCGATACGACTGCAAACGAAAACCACAGCACACTCAAGTTCGCTGCCGTGAGTGCGCCTGAGGAAACTGACACGAAAAAGTGCACATCCCCATGGCACATGCCGTGAATGCCCCATGCGGTTGTCCATTGTCCATTTCTTCAATGCACCAGACTGCAGTGTTCGCGACTTTTGCTGCCCAAGGAAATTTGAGGAAAGAATTTCCCCAAAACATGAGCTTGAGCTCACATCGTAGTGGTACTGGAAAGCCTGGGACTTGTCCCCTTCGGCGTCGCACATCTCGCCCATACGCTTCAAGATGCACGCGTCCGTCGGAACGATGCCAAGCAGCTGCAGAAACCACTCCGTCGACTGCGCAGACTCACCCATGTAGTCATGGCTTCGGGGCGTCAAGGCAAATTGCCACACCTTTGATGTGCTCGAAATGATGCACATGTCTACAGTTTTGGAGGGAACAGGTCTGGTGATTGAGGGCTCTTTCACCGTGTGTGTAGTGCAGGTATCAAGTGGTACGAGCACAGGTCGGTTCGCTCGTCAAGGATACATGTCGGCGATCTGATAAATGACTTGCGCGCTGTTTCTCAGAATCGCGTGCAATTTGTAGAATGAATCCAGTGCGTCTTCATAGCGCTTCAGCTTCTTGTTGCTCAAGCCTTCAAAGTAAACGGGTACAAGCTCACGAAAATGTCTGTCCGTCCGTCTTCGTCTTCACCCTTCTCTTCCTGACGAAATCTGAACTTCTCGGAGGAATGAAGCAACAGAGAAACAAGAAATTGTCACAATCGCCTGCTTCTCAAAAAGTCCAAATCTATTTCTCCGGTGTGAGGCGCACAGAGGGGCACTACAAAACGTTCGCGCACTGGACCTGTTTGGCGAACGCATTGACAGCAAAGCTTTGTGGTACAAACGCGCCCGCGCTCACCAAGGTTGTAGAGCGCTTCGACGCAGGACGAGTCGTTGTTGAGCGCCTCACGGTAATACTCGCGCGCCTTCTCGTGGTCGCCCTTCTGGAACAACACGTTCCCCTTGTTCACGAGAGCTGCAAGAAAGAAGCACAGTCGTCTGGATCAGCGTCAATCTGCGATGAGTCGCTCCTGCGAAGGTTTTTGGAAAGCGGAGACTCAAAGCCAAGAAAACAACTGCACACAGATTTTTGTTAAGTTGGTGGTGGTTGCTACGACAGAGAGTCGTACCTGATGGGTTGTACCTGTCTGCTCCCAAAGCTGCGTCAGCATAGCGGTCAGCCAAACTTTGCTCGTTCTCCTGTTGCACAAAGAAGTTGCCAGTGTTATTTTCATATACCGCCAGGCTGAAGTTCATGGGCCTTGCCAGTGTCCACGTAATACATCAAACTGCATTGTGCTGTCTTCCAGACAGGGTTGCTGTAGTTTCGTGCAAGACTCTGTACGTGGAGAGACGCCTCATCCAATTTTCTTCCCACAACAAGAGTGTTTCGATCAACCACAGAATCCAAATGGAAAAGACAGTTTGGCAGGACACACGGAAACGACCAGTACAAAGCGTTTCATGAGAGCCAGCACCGGTAGTTTGCCAAAACAAAAAGTTTCAGTACCTCTCCAGACTGGTGACACCATTGCAAGTCATGCAACAAACAAACATGTTTTCATTATCTTCTGTGAGCTCAAACTTCAACAAGAATATCTTTGGAGTACATCCAAACTTGACCACTACACCTTTGAGGTTTCCGTTTCGTGGCACAAAGTTACTGGCCCAGAGAAATTGAAATGAAGTGATTCCACAAAGCGCGGACACTATTTACACAAACGAAAGCACAGACAACGGCACAACAAGTTGCACGCACATATACGCACACACGCGTACGCGCACACACAGTCTCATGCACACATTCTTGTTCACGCACTGGGGACAGGGGACTTGGCTGCAGGGAGAAAGAAGCAATGTTGAAAAGGTGTGACACTTTGAGATGGTGTGTTCAACTAACATGCGCAAGTTGAAAATTGCAGCTTGTACATTGAAGTATTGACCGGTCTTGGCAATGTAAAACTGACTAACAGGACACACCACAATACAGTACAGAAAAGCACAAATACCTCTCCTGACTGTCACAAGAATGCGAGTTGGTGCAAAGAAAAACATGAATCCCGATTTTTAGGTGGGTGTCAACAGGAAACGCATTCTGTTTCAATCAAAGATTCCGTTTCTTGTTCAGTTTTCCTGTTTTATCAACTGCTCACGTTTTCGCTCAATTCAAGAAACATTGCACATACCAAGAAGTACAAGAACGACAAGTTGGTTGCAGCAGTGCACGCAACCTTTGTGTCTTTCTTCTCAAAAGACTTCAGAGTTTCGATCGCCTGCAAAGAACGAAAGGCGCTCCTTTTCACTTCCTGGTAATTCCACCGCTTGGTTCACGCTACTCAGCATGCCACTTGCCGAAAATGGCGACCCATTAGTGTGGCAAATTTTCACAGGGCTTCTCAACGCCAGTGTACTTGGAAGTTCAAGAGGACTTCAATGTTTTCGGGCCAACGTGAAGAAAGCAGTGGACACAATATGCAACAAACCTCCTGAAAATCTTTCTTTTTGAGGAAACCAATCGCCTTGTCGATTTCCAAGTCATGAGCCAGTTCCAGATACGACGAGCTCTTGACTTGGTCCATACACCTGCAATCGGAAAGAACGAAAAACGTTTTGGTCAGAAAACTTCGTCGCCTCCTGCACAGAAGTCAGTATGTTGGTACCACACAAATTCTACAATTCCGTTCAGACACATCCTTCACTCCACGCACAGTTCAGTTGACATGACTACGCTGTTCGTTTTGTCTTGAGCTTGAAACATCTCGGATTTTACTGAGGTGGAAAATGGAAAAAAGAAACGAGCTCACCAGTCATATCCCACAGCAAATGTGTTTTCTATGACAGGTGAAATTATCTTTGCAGCAGTTTTTATGCAACGCTCTGCCTGATTTTTCCTGCAAAACAAAACGTTTGATTTCATTGTCAAATCGCGTCCCTTGCAGTTCCCCCATTTTTGGAACAACACAAGCGTGAACTTACTTTTCCCTCTCAATTTTTCTCAGAGTGTCATTTTTTATGACTTCCAGAACCAGGTTTGCTTGTTTGTCCTCCTAGAAACAAGACGTATAAAACAACAGGGACCAATTTTCGACTTACTCATTTGACAGAACACGTTGACACAACACGAACAGAACTTTTTACATACAGTGGTTGTGCTGTACTTTTCCTCGTCGTCAATTTTCAGGTCCACAGTGAGCAACTTCTGAAAAGCTCGCTTCATTTTGTCACGGTCGCCAAGCGCAAAATAACACAGAATGAGATTGAATCCGGTCTTGAAGTCAGGTTCCTCCTGCATGATGTGTTCAAACGAAGTTATGGCGTCGTTGTACTGGCCCATTTTGGTGAACACTATTCCAATGTTGGACATTATTTTGAGCCTGTTGAACAACAAAGTACAGACATCGTGTGAGCAGATGTTTCTGACCAAGTTGGACAACACGATGAGCACTTTCTTGAAATGAAGCCGGCTAAACCTCATTGTCCTGTGAGTATTCGGAACCTGGTCCAGAGCCATCCTGTAGAATTTGACTGCCTTCGGGTAATTCTTTTGCTTGAAGTAAATATTGCCCATGTTCACTTTCAGCCGTCCTGCAACGACAAATGAGGTCATCACAAAACGCACGAAGTCGCAATCGAAATCTCACAGCTCCAACACCAACTCCAATCAGTCTGCGTCGCCCTTGCAAAATGGTTTTGCTACACACCTGCATTGCTGAACATCTTGTTCTTCACAATGACTTGGTACGTGTTGAGTGCCTCAGCATACATCTCATTCGCTGCATACTGATTTGCGAGGTTGAATAGAACCTGCAGGGAAAAGGAAAACGTTGACCTGTTTTGGAAGCAGCAAAAGACGACAAAATTGACTTCTTTCTGTTGATTCGTTTTTACACACGCCGTCCTCAGGGAGCGCGGCGTGTGTTATGCAACGGTGATAGGTTTCGTGGCGTGGTCGGACCCCACCTCCACCCCTCCCCCCTGGCTGGGAAATTTTTTGTCTTGAGGGACCCCCCCCACTGGGATATTTTTGGTCTTGAGGGACCCCCCCCCCCATGGTAGCTCAGGGGGTATAATGTTGTGTGCGGGTCGGGTCCCGGTGGTTCCCGTCCACACAACCGCTGCTGTGTGCGGCACTGCGGTACAAAGCAGCCTCGGCTCGGCCGGACTGCCACAGTGGAGTCAAACTCAAGCGTACGCTTCAAATGTTTATTGACTCACTCCTGTCTCAAGCTGTTGCTCTTGACAGACACAGGGTGTCGTGGGCGCAGCTTTAAATAGGCGGCGCGAGTTGCGATTCTGGTGCACAGCTTCAGCTTCACGCAGCTCCGCTGAAGCCGCTTCATCGGTACTCAGCACCTCACCCGAAAGCTGGATTGCATGCGTGGGAAGAGGCAACTCTTCCACATGACATCCCCCTGCCTTTCAAAACTTGTTGGCCATAGGTAAGCAGATCTATGGTC
>JAAUXT010051853.1_pt1 | contig 13433 bp, 17 predicted proteins | sample 7278171 | NCBI WGS metagenome assembly JAAUXT01 (sample SAMN14350112, study PRJNA611818) | marine sediment metagenome | isolation source: surface marine sediment (1.8m) | place: French Polynesia: Moorea | collected 2018-08
ATACTTTTGGAAGAGGCTGCCTATAGGTGATTTGATTTCGCTCACTCCGATTTCGCTTGCTTTTTCCAAAAGCTCACAAATCGGACCAAGCTCCTCAAATCACCTAAAAAATTCAGAGCAACCCACCCCCTCCCCCCACCAGACATTGAAAAATGCAACTGCCTAAAAATGTTTGAAGTGTCAAATTGTCCAAGATAAGATGACCCCCTTTGACAGCAAAACTTCATCACACCCACACCCCTTCCTCAGGGGTGGATACATGGAGCTCCATGCCACCCCCAGTTGCCTGCTGAAAAGTTTTTTCTTCCGTTATCTATTTCTAAAGGCTTACTTTGAGCCTCTGAAGGTTTTCAGTCTGCCGAGAAAAAAGAGCTCTGGCTTTACGACGCACAATTTTCCCCATCTTCAAATTTCGCTCTGCCAAGGGGAAAATTTAATTTGCCCTTGTCCACAAGTTTTCGTGTTGGGAGTTGGGTTCAACCTTCAGGGCTGCAAACTGGTGCCCAACCCCGAAATATTGAACCGCAGGTTATTCGCACTTTCTATCTTTGAAGTTGAAGTTTGCTCAACCTGATACCCTCACCCAAAAATAAGAAGTTTATTTACGTTCTCCTCGTTCACATCGGGTGCGCAAGCGCACACGCACACCATTTGAGGTGACAGCGCACCAAAATAGGTCTCAAACAGACGGGACACTGCAAGAAGTTTGCACCTGCGAACTGAACTGTTCTCGATTGACATTTGAAGTGAACAACACTCAGACAATGCACACACATTTAAGTTCACAGTGCAAACCGTTTGAGGCTTGTCAGTTGCCTGCGGTATCTCAGGTATGCGGATGGTTACCTTATGAAATGGAGCGTCAAATTCCAAATGGCCAAGTACCATAAAATGTACACGCGAGATCATCAGCTTCGGGCAACAAAGACATTCCAGCATACATGTGGACACTGTATGAATACATGTATGGGATCGCGACGTTTTGACACCGGACCAAATCTGCTGGCAAATTTATGTCCTTGTGCCAGGTTATGGACCACAGCAACTGAACTTGGATTTGGCACGAATATTGCGTGGACGTATGAATATCTGGGACAGAAAAATCATTAGCGTGCGCTGTCGATCGAACACATGCGTGTCAGGCAAAATAAACACGAGCAGTTTTAGCAACAGCTGCACATGTACATACAGAACGTGTGTTTTCAGATGGGCTGTTTGGAACGGTGCAAGAATGCGTAGTCAATTATCATTGGCACAATAGATCCGTCTGACTGGATATGACAGCGATATATCTCTGGATATCAACACGTTTATTGGACTCACAATGGAAGAAAGCAAAACACCTGTGAGCACGAAAGAAAGGCTTTGCAATGCTGCGAAAACTGGGATGTACCCTTTCTCCTGGCTGTGCAACCGATTCTTGTCGTCGTTCAGATCGACCACACTGGAGGAGAAGGGAAGACTGGAAGACCCGTGTTACAAGCGATTTCTTATTCTCAGCTTTTTGCTGCCGTTTTATGCCATTTGTATTGTGTTGTACGCACCCATCGCTGGGGTGTGTTGCGTCTGTTGGATTATTCTGCAACAGGGACAACCAAGCCACAGATACTTCATTTCCCAGACTCCAACTGCAGTCTTGCAGTGGAAGGATGACAGAGTTTTCCAGATCTCTTCAATCAATACGTACTTGATGCCAGAATACTCAGCCCGATACTACAACCTGGGCAACACGCAGGAGCGCGCGGAGCAGATCGGAAACGCGATTGTAGATCCGGATAATCTCAAGGCTCAGGGCATCGACAACGTGGCCATGCAATACGACTCGGACAGCGAACTCGACTTCCGGATTGAGGACCAGGACGAGGTCCGGCCGAAGCCGAAAAAACAAGGCGCGCTCCACAAAGTCGCAACTCAGTTCCCCAAGGACCTGGACGTCGTTTGCCTGCAAGGCGTGTTTGAGCAAAGAGCTCACAAGAAACTGAGAGAAAAACTCCGGGGTAAATTCGCGCACGTTGTGTCTGACTGCGAAGTGAATAGCTGGAGCACCAACAGGTTCCGCTGGCCGAGCGGACTGGTCACGGCGAGCAGGTGGCCCATTCTCGACGCCTGTTTCAAGCCTTTCTCCTCGTGTTGCGCCTGGGACAAAAACGTGTGCAAAGGTGTTCTCATCGTGAAGGTACCGTGGAGCGATTTCTGTCACCAAAAAAGATCTTTAAATCACGAAATGGCACGTTTGACTTGCTCCGCCTTGTTTTCAGCTTGAGCTCACTTCCGATGAGGGGAACCAAACCGGCTACGTCGTCAACACTCACTTGCAAGAAGGCTACGGCCAAGGTACGTAAATTTCTACTGTTGCTCCATTTCCAGGGGATAAGCCTTCAGACCCTCAACACAACGTGAAGGTTTCATTTGCTTTGCGCATACAAGAGTGAAAGTTCGTTTGCTTTTGTTGAACTGGATATCTCACCAAATCCCAGGGCCCAACCAACAACTGAAACCTTTGGCCTCTTCGGAATGAATTGGTTCTTTTTGAGAACCCAGCTTGGCCTGTTCTTCAGAACCAGTTGAAACGAGAGACAGGCAGCTCAACGAACTGGAGCAGTTCATCGAAGAATATTGCAAGTCAGACAGTGCGACCATCTTCACCATCATGTGCGGCCAATTCGGATTCGATAACATCTCCTCGGGTGAGTATCAAGCGAAACTCGGTATGCGCACCACCGCCTTTTTCTCACCCACATTTTCATAATTTGGCTGCGTTGTACCACATTTGTTGTGCTGATGCCAATTAGTTCTGTGCGTGGCATGCGAGGGAATTGCTCAAGGGAGTTCGCACCTGAGCATTCCGATATGAATCAGAGCTCTGATGATGCCAAACGTGTCTCAGGCGTCAGGAGCAACTGGAGTCACGCTCTGCTGGCCAGGTTCATCGATCCCTGTAGAAAGACTCCGGGCCGCGACACCGCTTGGAGCATAGGTACGCCACCAGGGAATTCAAGTCTTAATTTAAACAAAACATGTGCCGTCTTCCTAACCTCAGTCAACAAGAGGCAATGTGTACAATTCGCAATTTCAGGCTCTCAGCTGATTCAACATAAAACTCACAAAGACGCAGTTGCGACACCTGAAAGCCTGAAAAGGTAGTTGTTGTTCCTCTGTGTGTCATTGATGGAACCTTGACCATGGAGCAGATTCAGAATTGAGGTCGTGGAACCTTGGGTGATAGGCTGAACTCCAAAAAGAGAAAACTTTCACGCGAAGAAAATCTTTGTTTCTTGGGTCAGAGAAAGCTGGACCCCCTGAGCCTGTACTCCTTTTGTGCTGAAGCTCAGCCGCTCCCCGCCCCCAAGGCGCTGTCCATCAAAAGGCGGAGCAAATAGTCCGTCAGTGTGGCAAAGGACGCAAAGTTCCCAGCGCTCAACAAACTTCAATTTATTTCCAGGTGTTTAGAACACAAGGAGGAGCACTCCAACTTTCTGGAATCTTGTCAGATCGTGACGGAGGAGGAAGACGACACCTCTAGACGGGGAAGAAAACGCATCAATTACATTTTAGTCAAACCACAGTTTGTCACCGACGAAGAAACACAACTCCAGGTCTGATAGTTTTCCCACTGAACATTTTTTTCATGAAACCGTGAAAACATGTTTGGTCAGAAAATTCAGCGTGTCCGAAGGCGGCCATTGCCCAACATTGTGATTGCTCGTGGAAGGATAGAACCTGCAGATCAGAACCATTTATTTAATCTGCATGTATGGTCTGAGTTTTGGTGGGAGTTTCTGGTTTTTGACAGAACAACCTGGCCACTGCCACATCTGTCAGTTTTGTTTGTCACTGTAGAGCCTGCTTTGGTTGTATGGTCTCAGAACCTCCGGAAAATAAGTTTTGGCACAAAGTTCACCTGTTCTTGAATTGTACGGGAAGCACACGTCGAAAACTTCCCGATGACGTTTGTGCGATTCTTAAAACTGTTTCCAAGTTTCTAGAACACGCTTTCACAAACGTTGTTGACGAAGAGACAATTTTGTACCTTTCAGGTTGTGAAACATTTCACCTACACGACCGCCTTGGCAGGATTGACACTCCAGGTTCCAGTTGTTGTTGGTTTGACCAACCTGTAACTGTGGTGCCAAGCGTTGTCCCAGCAACGCGTCATGTGCACGGTGCTCAAGTCACAAGTGGAGACTCAGGTCCGTGTGGTTCGATCCTGAGGACGACGTTGTGGCTCCGTAATCGTCACATTTGGTGCTGAACTCGCCGCCGTGAGACTTGACAAGAGGAACAACGCTCAGCCGAGCCCCATCCGACTTCCCACGGTTTTCTGTTTCCTGCAAGTACCACGACAGACATTGCGCTTGAATGTACACATTTGAACTCGAACGTCTTCCACAAAGCAGCAGATTTATGTTGGAAACTTGAATAAATTTTGTCAGAAAGGAAAAGTTTTGCAAGTGACGGTTTGGTTCAGTTTGAACGAAATGAATCAAGTGTGGATACTGGAAGACAAGAATTGTTTGAAGAGGTCTTCGCTCACCAGTACTTCCTGTTTCTTGATTTCCTCTTCGTCTTTGTTTTTGCCCAAATCACATTGACAGGCAGCCAAGCACGACTTCGAGCAGTAGCAGAAACAGTTTTCTTGAAGTGGAAAGTACAATTCGTCGTTTTTCACTTTGTTCCCACCTGCATGCGAAGGCGATCCAAAAAAGAAGGGAAAAAAAGAACGAAAACATTTTGAATTCTCTCTTGCATCAGAGTCCTTGTGGAAATTGTTGCTTTCGCACGTTCAAAATCACAAAAACTACATCCGTGAATTGACGGCTCTTCTGAAGACTGCAGCCGGAAGTGTCACTGGATACGCACGTGGAACACGACTGCAGGTTTGTGTTGGAAGTTCGACAGTGAGAACACATGCGCAAGTCCGCTGTCGCAGACTTGCAAAGAAGTATCTGCAAGTTCACCTGTGACGAGCGAAACCGGGATGGCAACGAGAATGCAGGTCGCGATGGCAACGACTCCGTAGTAGAGATATGAAATTTTATAAATCCACAAGGCATCCGATCTGCATGAAATGAAAAAACCAACATTCCATTCTGCGTCTGCACTGTGTGATGAAGGTTGTTGACATTTGTGTGGGTCAAAGTAATTTGCTCTAGACGGACTCAAAGTTGAAGGCTGGCTTGGAAAGTTAATTTTGTGTCAGCTGTGGTGTGGTCAAAGGTTGGACGTTGAACTGAAAAAAATAATTGCCTCTTTTTTTGTGTGCGTGGTCAAAAATATAATGAGAGCCTGAAAATTAATTGTCACTCTCTGTGTGGTCAAAGGTCGAACTGCAAAAATTAATTGCCTGGTGTTGCTTCGATCCAGAGCAGAGATGAAAAATTAATTCACTGTGTTTTCTGGTCAAAGTTTCGGGTCGATAAAAAGAGGATGAAAAAAATATTTTGGAACTACTCTTGGAGTGTGACTGACCCTTGTGGCGGCGTTTCGGACGTGGAGAGAAGCGCCGTTACGTCTGCCGCCGTCGCCGTCGCGGTGGTGACGGTGGCGGTGGCGTTGAGGGACGCGTCGCACCCGTCAGTGCGGAGCGGGAGCCGCGGCACCGGGATCTCGGCGATGATCGCTCCGAACCCGATCCAACACGTGAGCGTGATGGAGACGAGCAGGCCGCACAGGGCCCCCTGAGAAAGAGACGCGAGGGGCAGGGAGGGTGAAGGAAGGGAAGCATGAACCAGGAGGAAGCAGGGAAGGGGACAAGGAAAGTGGGAGTGAGGAGAGGAGGGAGAGAAAACGAGAAAAGAAAGGAAGGACCACAGGAAGGCAACACAATAAAATAAGGAAAGAACGAAGGTTGTGTTTTGAATTTTAAAAGGGGACGCAAATCGTGCGTGCAATTTTGAAAAATCCCAGGCACGAACAACCTTTTGACGATTGGGGTTGGTCGCAAGAATTGGTGTGGGAACCTAGCACAATTGGTGAAATATGAAAGGTCAGTTGAACTTACGATTGCATTGCAGCATGGAAAGAACAGGCCCAGGGTCACCACCCCACACAGTGGCCCTCCGATCATGCCGAACACACTGAGGGCGATCTGGATCACAGTGTCCCCCAACACAGGCGCCAGGAACGCCAAGCCGATTGTTCCAAACCCCAGAGTAGTCGCTGCGAAACAAGTGGAAACTCTCGTCATGTGTACCATTCCCAGTGTGCGCTCTTTGAGCAAAAGCGGTTGGCATTCAACCCCAGCTTTTTGTGAGTTGAGAATCACACCACTTTGGTCTAGGGTTGACAAGGTCTTGGGTATCAAATGAAGTTCAAAGTCAAAAGTTTCCGTTTTCAATCTGTTCTTACCCACGACCCTGGAGACGACCCGACTGGCTGTGTTGGAAATACCGTCTCCCTGGCAACGTCTGTAGAGCGGTTTGATGAGGTCTTCGAGGAACACGGCTGCGAGTGCGTTCAGTCCTCCAGAGATAGTGCTGACATGGAAACAAGTGATGACTCACCGTGGGACATGCCTGCGTGCCATGCATGGGTGCGAGGGCCCCTCTTAAACTTCATTGTGGTGCAAAGCACAATTTCGCGTCCTGTCGCTTTGCTTCTTTTGGGGTCAGAGGCCTTGGTACCTGAGTTCTGAATTCGCAGCTGGAAAACTTGGGATCAGGTGGTTTCTCGTTGTCATGCAGCAGCGCCGGCTTTTAGAAGAAAACCAAACCTCAGGGAAGCGCTGAATGTCGTTGCAACAAACAGACCAGGAAGACCGTGCAGATGCCCCATGACGTCCATCACCTGGCTCGGGATCAGCTGTTCAAAGAGATTTTGGTTGGGGTCAAAATCTTGTTCATGGCACATTCATGAGCAGAGCAAGAACCCGGGTCAGCTGCAGCTTCTCCGGGACTGGGGCAGGGAGCGACAGTGGTCTGAACCATTCGCACAAAAAAAACCCCTCTCCATCCAAAACTGAGTGTTGTGTCGTCTTTCCGCGGAGCAAGGGATGGGCGGAACCACGCTGCAAGATCCCCACCCGAATAGGACCACCGGGTACAGCCCAGGTCCATGCCCGTCCTGGAAGCGCAGAGTCCCTCTCTTCACCTCTGGGCTCCTGCGCACCTGGTCTCCAGCTTCAACGTCCCCGTTGGTGAGTGGGTCACACGTCTCGTAGTACGAGTACATGGTGAGTCCGGTGAGCGTCGCCAGCACGAGCGCCACACCCGTGAAGACCCCGGCCAGAAGCACTGCACTGACGGAAACCAAGGTTCCGCGTTTTCAACATGCCACAAGAATGTGACTTGAGCTGTGTTTGAATGAATGGAATCAAGATTCCTCAAGAATCAGGAATTGGGGTGTGTGGTGTGAAAACTTCCCTTTTTGTGTGCCATCAGGTTCCTGTAGCTCTGGTGCGCCTGTCACTTTGACATATGATTCACCACATTCTGGCTGTCTGTCACACTCTTTTTCTCTTTTCTGTTGTGTGCACAAGAGGAAGTGAGTATCCCCTCAAAATACCTCAAGTGTACTCACATTTGCCCGTGCCTGACGGACCTGCAGCTGATGAACTTCTGGATGGTGGCCTGACTCGCCCCGAACAGCGCGACGTTCACGGCTCCGGCTCCGACGCTCTGCGTCCAGAACGTCGTGCGGACCGTCGGGTCCGGGTCGAACCTCAACCACAAGTGCGTGTGTGTAAGGTCAGGTATGCGTGCGAATCTGAACAACGCGTGTGCGAGTTTTGGGCGTGTGTGCGTCAGGTATGCGTGCAGGGTGTGGAGAAATTTTCCAGAGTCAAAGAAACCAGGTCAAAGCGGCATAATTTGTGAGCGAACAGCAATCACAAGGAACCACGCACTCATCAATGCCAAACGTGATCCTGCCTCCTTTGTCCGCGATGTCCAGCGCCTTGTCCAGTCCGCCGACGCTGTCGGCCCCCAACCCGAGCAGCAGCGAGAACCCGGTGAGCACAATGAGCATCTGGAACGCGTCGTTCCACACCGTCGCGCGCATTCCTCCCTGCAAGAATCTTGTTTATTTTCTCTGAAGTATTGAGACTTGATTCTTGTTGAGTCGTACGAGAGATTTGTCCAAGATTTGGTCGATGAAATCTTGATCTTGTTCTCCAAGCAATGCCTGAGAGCAGCTGACGATGCGGGAGTCGGGCCCTAAACCCCTGCATGTATGGATTTTGTGCAGAAAAGCGTGCATGAATGCAGGTTCTTCGCATGCAGGTTTACCAGCGCTGTGTAGAATGTGCAGACAAGTCCAACGCTGACAATGGAAATCTCAGTGGTCAGGTCAGTCACCTGACTGATGGCGAGTGAAGGAGCGTACAACACGACAGGCATGTAGAGAATCTGAAACGAACGACACAAGGGCGGTGTTTCCCTCATGGCACCCATCGACCTTGGCAGGCATCAGTTCTGCTTGGATTTGCTAGGATTGGACAAATGGCAATCTTGAACGTTCCGTGGGCTGTCCAAAAACCGGGCGAGGAGTTTGATTTGGAGTCAACATCTCTTGTTTCACGGGAAAATGTGAAAAATGAAAAAGTCTTCGAGTCACTTACCATCTGGAGTGAGAAGGTCATGGAAGCCGCCACCCTCACTTTGTTGTCGAATCTTTTCTCGAGGTACTGCAACGAGTTGAACAAAAAAATCTCCGGAATGTTCTGGATTCAGCAACTCCCAGAGCGAAAGTCGTGGACAAGAAAGACAGACCTCGTATCCACTGGTCACTCGCAGTTTGTGAAAAACGGGCAGATACAGGAAAGCGGCGACGGGGTAGCCGATCACGTAGGAGAACATCAGGTAGGCGTAGGTTGTTCCGTAAAAGTAGAACTCAGTAGGAATGCCTGCAGGAAGACGAAATTCATTTCTCATCTGCAGTGTGTCGAAAACACTGTCTTCAATCTGAACATAGCCGCACGGTCCCGAAAAGTTATTCTGGAAAAGACATTTGGATTCAAGAATTTGAGTTGGAGACGAGCAAGATCTGACCCGTGCAGGCAGGCGCGTGTGCAGCGCGGAGCTCCCAACGCAAAACAACTCCGCTTTTATCTTTTGCGCTGATCACCAGGAAACAATTTGATCGAAGTGTGAGGAATTGTCTCAAAACCCTGGATGAGCCGTGCAGAGACCCAAGATATTCTGTTCAAGGATCTTCTTTGGCATGGAAATCGTGATAAATTTCGTGGAAAAATACCCAAGATGAACACCGCGGACAGAAACGACGCCATCATGGAGAGCGCGACAGGCAGGAAATGCATCTGCCCTCCTCCGGTGAGGAAATCCTTCGCACTGGCATTGCGTCTGCTTCTTATTCCGTAGATTATGCCTGGAAAAAGAAGATTGCGGCTCAGTGGTTCTGCGGTTCGCTTCCACTCTCATGAGCGTGATAAGAAACTTCGTTTTGAGAAAAGGCAACAACATCGTGCGTGACTGAGTGACCTAAACTTTCGTGACGACACGGGAGAAGGTGCACGTTTGTTGCAGTACTTATTTCAGCGCTTTTAATTTGAGCAAGAAATGAGAGATTCCGCAGGCCCCCAAAGTATCCACGACCTGAAGGACTCTATAGATTCGTGTTTCGATTGTCAGCCAGAACATCGTGACGCAAACAATAAAGGACGTGGATCATGTGTCGAAACTTTGCTTGACAGCTCCATGCAATGCAATATATTTTTTGTCCTTTTGGCTCCCACGCGTACTTGTTCGTACCTATTGCTGCGGATACAACGAGGAAAGCGACGAACACGACGTAATCCGCCCAGTGGAACGCGATGGAGCGATCCGCGGCCATGATGACGTCTGCACACGTCGTCTCAACTGAAGACACGATCCCAATGTTCTGCGGATCTATATTCGGTCAGTGTCGCACTTTTGAAGAGCAAGGAACTCAAGTTCAGGTCGCACTTTTTTTTGGGAATGTTTGTAGCACCTCGCGACTTTGACTTTGTTGGCTTTTTCTCTGTGAAATAACAGATGTACGTAGTGTCGCGATTTCAACACAATTTCGTGTTCTCTTAAGATTTGAGGAAACAACCTCACTTCCAACCGTGTTTTGTGGTGTTCGGGTCTTGAGCGATTAACTCCCGATCTCAGTCCTGTTAAGATAATCACTGATTTTTCTGTTTCCAGCTGATAACAATGGACAATCAAGATGTTATCTTTGTTTTGAGTGACACGTACGAGTATAGCACGATAATTTTGTTGCGTTTCTCTTCGCCAGCTGACACGATTCAACCCCAACAACTTGCCCAGAAATACAAAGGCGTAAAATAATTCTGTCACTGATATATATTTCTCAAAATCTTTATCATTGTACAATTGCAACAACAAGTTCATTCATCAGAGATTATGAACCACGGCAGACTTGAAAACAACACCAAGTGGTTGCAATGAAAAATCCTCAGAGTAAAATCTTGTGAACACGAAAGACAAATCTGCAACACCCAAGACCAAACCTCAAGCCCCCAAGGCCTGTTTCGCATGCACCAAACACGTCAAACATGCGTCCCCAGTGGCGGCACAATGGATGTCGCATCCACCACGAAATAGGCCAAGCCAAGTTTCGCTGACTAGCTGAGTGCAAAGCTGGATTCATTCCCTGCCTGACAAGTAGCTCTGGTCTTCATTTGCACACACACGTGCACACACACACACACACACACACACACACACACACACACCATTTTTCACACATCACAAATTGGATTTCCTCATCGTGCCTCTTCGGCAGCCAACACTGCCGTCTCTTCCAAAGCAGAGCTCTGTGCTTTCCCTTTCTTTGCGTGAGCGCTGAGCGGAATCTCAGTGGAATTTTAGCCTGTGCAAGATTGTATTGCAGTGAGTGAAACCCCCAATGTCACCTCTTTGTCTCATACTGGCAACAATGTTGTTTGGCGAGAATATGTAAAAACAACCCTGGAGCGGTTATGTCTGAAACTCCGAACAGCATCACATGTAGGCGACGGTGTTGTCGAACCCTCCCTTCCTCGGGACGTGTCCGTTGTCGTGAAGATTCGTGCTGATTGTCGGCTCAATGTTATCCTGGAACAGAGAAAGCTGCGATGCAGTTGAGCCAGAGGCGCGTGTCCAAGAGACACCTCCGCGAAGCGATTCTGAGCTCACGGTAAGAATATGTGAGCGAAGAGGTTTCGTACATTGGAGATTCACAACCTCCAGCTCTCTCGCTTCCGCCGTGCTTGAAATGGAAATCTGAACCAAAATCGCCGGCGCCTCGTCGGCCAGTATGCGGATCATTGTTTCTTTCGAAAATCCAAGCTCATTTCGGTGATAGTTCACACCAAAAGGAGTTGAAGACTTTTTTCAGCGATGAACCTCAGAGAGAATTTGTTCACACATACCCCGGGGTAACAGCATGGGCAACAAGGGCAGCGAGCAGAAGAGAAGAAGTATAAACTCCTGTCGCGCAATTCCGTCTTGTGGAAACCTGCAGTCAAGGAAAAGGAAACAATTGGGTGCGAGTCAACAAGTCTCACAGCAACTTCTGGGTACTTGCGCCGAAAAGCAACAGGCAAGTGCAAAAGTTCGGACAAAAACCAGGATGATCTCATCAAAATCTTCAGTGTCAGAGTCTCTCAGGGCGCTCAGTTGCAACGCCCATTGACTGCACAGAGGCGTAAAGCGCGACGCCTCGAGTGTGAATCAGGCCTCACAGTTAATGACAGCGGAGACGACGAGCCCGACGACGAGACAGGACACGACGCCGTACGCTCCGTACCACATGTAGCTCATCCGGTAGAAGTCGTGCAGTCCGTCCCTGCAACAACACACAGCGCAGCGCACACTGAACTCGTGCGATGGAGACTTTTCCCGAAACTTACAATGCGTGCTCCATCGGGTCTTGAGCCCAAGCGAAGTGGGGGACTTTTCGAAATGGATCCCCCTGCCCTGCCTCAAGGAAAGATTTCCTCACTTTGCACCGTCGCGCACGAAAAGAATCCTTTCCCGTGTTAGAAGTTTGGATTGGGGTATTAGTCATGGCATTGGTTGTCGAAGTACGCCAGTGACTTTCTTTCTAGGGCGGAGCAAACTTGCCGATTGCGCGCAGCAAGAAAAGAACTTCTGTTTCTTGAAGAACTACGAGCCTTCCATCCTTGTGGAATAGGCCAAACCAAGAGGTACTTCACACGCTCTATGCCTGGCACTTACTCGGGTTCTCCCCGCACAAGATTCAGCCGGGTCACGTCCAGCGACTTGTTCTGCAACAGCGCGTAGTCGCCGACCGTGATGTTGTCGTACGGGCAGCCGTCGACGCGCAGCGTCTTCGGGATCGGGTCTTCCCCGAGCGCGACTGCGGCGCCATTGATCCAGAAGACGAGCGCCGTGCTCACGAGGCCTCCGGTCAGGGTGCCCTGCAAACAGCAGCGGCGGGCCGGTCACTGAATTTGCGCACGCGCATTCTTGATTCGAAACAATGTCCCAAACAACATGACAGCAGCTGCGATGCACCAGAGCTAGTTGAAGGCAAACAACTTGTTAGACAGACAGCTCAGTGGTGTACCAAAGACCACAGGGCTGCGTGTCGCGCGTGTGCGTGCGTGCTTGTCAGTGAGCAACAGAAGGTAAATGAGCACAAGAAGCGCACGACTCACCCAGGACTCTGTGAATGTGAAGAACATGCCGAGGGTGAAGATGCCGATGAGAGGCCCTCCCGCCGTGCCGAAGATGGTGAGCGCCACCTGCACCAGCGAGTCGCCCATGTTCACGAACGAGAGGCCGATGCACACCATCCCGAACAGAACCGCTGCAACCAACACGAAAACTTTCAGAAGGACCCAGTGTGTCCTCCAGGGAGGGAACCGACCCCAGGATACGGCTGAACCCAAAGATCCTTTGCATCTTGTGATGGGAAACATTGGGGACCAGAGGGTGAGCTTCTGTCCCCAAGGACCCGCAAGTGGAATCCTGAGGTCCCTGTGACTGAGAGGACAAAACAGATCAGTATGAATTCTGAGTGAACTCACACAAGCCTTTGGACAAAAGCGTCGCCTGGGAGTCGCTCATGGAAACGTTGATGGCGCTGAAGAACGGCTTGAAGATGTCTTCGAGCGACACCGCAGCGAGCGAGTTGAGGGCCGACGAAACGGAACTGAAAGGATCGTGTCAAGACAAATGGCGATGGTGAGGTTGCCATGCCAAACATTTCCTCTCTTAGCGAAGCGAAGCGCTTGTGTAGTTGTGTTCTTTGTGTCGTTTCCTGTCGGTGTGTGTGTGTGTGTGTGTGTGTGTGTGTGTGTGTGTGTGTGTGTGTGTGTGTGTGTCTTTGGTGGCACACGTCAGTCGGGTATCTGCCCCCAGATGGTGCAGGACGTGTGAAGAACGCGCGCTTCATGAGAGAGAGAGAGAGAGAGAGAGAAGAGAGTGAGAGAGAGAGAGAGAGAGAGAGAGAAGAGAGAGAGAGAGAGAGAAGAGAGAGAG
>JAAUXT010138743.1_pt1 | contig 13433 bp, 12 predicted proteins | sample 7278171 | NCBI WGS metagenome assembly JAAUXT01 (sample SAMN14350112, study PRJNA611818) | marine sediment metagenome | isolation source: surface marine sediment (1.8m) | place: French Polynesia: Moorea | collected 2018-08
CACTCACTCACTCACTCACTCACTCACTCACTCACTCACTCACTCACTCACTCACTCACTCACTCACTCACTCACTCACTCACTCACTCACTCACTCACTCACTCAACGGTGATAACTAACTGATCGATCAAGGGTTGCTGACGCAGAGAAGAATGCAGCCGGCCTGGCAAGCTGTCGAGGACTTTGTGTGTTTATTTCAAGAAATTTACTGACTCACAATTGTCACACAACATAATTTCGTGCAGTCATATCCCGCTCACTCACGCCTCTTTTTTTTCGCAGTCTGTGATGACAGCAGTCGAAAATTGTTTGATGCTTCATAAAATTGTAACTACAGTATCAAGTTGAAAGCTTTTGTTCTTTGGTTTGTCTCATACCGGTTTGCCAAACGTTAAGAATCAAGACGTTGGCGTGTTCAGTAAGTTGTGACATTGACACATACTCGTACTTGGCAGCAGCAAAATATCAATTTTTTGTCATGAAATGCTGGCGGACTGATTTTTTTTTCAAATGCATTCAGTTCTGAACGTGAATTACCTGAAATTCAGCCTTGGGGCGTCGACAAGTGGAAGAATTTGCAAATTCTTCGCCGTTTTTGCAATGAAGCCCTCACCATGCGATGCCAATTGAATGGTAACTTGTTGTTGCTGGGAGATTTCAATGACAGAATACGGTTCGTGTGATACTTTCATCTGATATTCGAAGCTGACACAAAGTGGTTTATGAAGAGAGCCGCAGTTTACCTTTCCTTCGACTCCCACACGTGTACGAGTACAGTCTGTTGGGCCTGTTGCAACATTGCGCTCAACAGAAATTGAACGCACACGGACAAGCATGAGATTTTCGCTGGGTGCGCAAAATGCTTTCTGACATGCAGGGAGCCACACTGAAGAATGACGAGTTCTTCATGTCCTTTTGGGTCACACACCATCCAAGTTCAGGCAGTGCCCAAAGAAAATACGAGAACGAACCTGTCAGACCTGCAGGACGCCACACTCAGTTCAGCCAGGTCACTGCTTGATGTGTGGATAAGAATGACACAAGCGCATCTTAAACAGATTTGTTGAGGTCTGGTTCTTCCACTGTTCAGTTGAAATCAGACAGGGTTCTCACACTGTACAAAAATGGTTCCTATGAAATCACACGAAGACTTTTCGAGACTTTTGGTCAAGAAAAGAGTTGTGTTATTGGACAGGATCCATTTTTGTAAGGTGAGAACCCATTTCTACCACAATGCAAGCACACGCAGGAGGTTTTGTGATCGCAGAGTTGTGGAAAGAAATCTCGTGTGCACTTCACAGACAGAAGATGCATTGACACAGAGCCTTGTGTCTGGCGACGAGGCTTTGATTCATGGTTTTCGAAAGGGTGACTTTTTTCGAGCACCTCTTGAGAGTTCAGTTACTCAAATTTTGAACAGGGATTGTCAATGGTGACACGAGGGGAACCACAACGAAATGTTGTGTTCTTCATGGTCTGTTTGCTGAAAAACTTTTTTTATTGCTTTTTGTCATTGTTAGAGTACTTTCAGACAAGCACCGATGCTCTTTGTACATTTTTAAATTGCCAGAGTGTGGGAAGATAAAGCCATTTCTGAACAATGCTTGTGTGCTTGGATGGGCAGTGGCAAGAAACACTGTCATGGTCGTACTTTTCGGCCATTGCATCATGAAAGCAAACGGTTGTTCAACACAAGTTAAGTATGCAAGAACTGAACGTGATGAAAAAGTGCTCAAGGTCCTTTGGTTATCCTGAAAACGGTTTTTTTTTCACGAGCCATTTCACAGATCACGTTATGAATATCCCAAGTTTTTGTTTGTTTGTTGTTGCTGCTGTTGATTTTTGTGCCTGTTTGCTGCACCATCGATGCGCATGACTTGACTACAGTCCAGACGGTATAGCCAACATGGATCCTTGCGCCCCGCCCTCTTGATGTACATTGAAGGGATTTTTTCACACCCTGTTGGTTCTGCGTCGAGCCCAATTTTTTTCACAATTCTTTTCTTGTGAGTGGACAGGTCAGCGCACCAGAGGAGTGTTGCCAAGCTGCACCCTTCTTCTGCCTCCCGCAATGTTAAAGTCGCCAAGTAAATGAATGTGAACAAAGATTTGCCCCAAAAAAAGCTCCCTTCTGCCCAAGAAACAAAGTTTGTGATCTGGAAGGACCTGTTTTGAAACATTTTTACATCCTTCTATTCTCACACTTCAACTTTCCTGCCTTCAAAATACAACTTGTTGAGTTTTTGCTTGGCGGTAAGCATTGGCATGTAAAGTTTGGGGTTTTTGCCGAGACCTGGAAATGAAATTTGTCGGAAGACCCAGGAAGTTAAAACACACAGAGAAATTCAAGATGGTTACATGTCGACACGTTGTGCCCGGGGAGCGTGTCCAGAATGACAAGTGTTCTTGTTGAATCTTCATTTGCTCTTGAGTTAGTTGCATCTGTTACGTCGTACACGTGAATCTGAACAAACTTACAACTCTTCTTTCAGAAGCAGACTGTCCTGGAGGTTCTGCACAAGCTGGGCTGCGGGCTGCACGAGAACGAGCTGTGGGCGCTGTGCCGCGAGTGCATCCTCGCGCTGCACCGACACCGCTTCCAACTCCGTAAGTGCCAGCGCGTTTTGCCTCGCACTCTCATACTCGTTCCGTTCCGCCAGAGAGGAGGTGGCTCTGAAGAAGATATCAATTTCTGTTGTTCAGATTTCATTGTCCAAAAGGAGATTTTCTGAAGCCACGGCAGACCCGTTCCTCCATAAATTGTGGGAAATGTTTCGTGCGACATCGAGTTTGGGTCAAATGACAAAAAAGAAGGTTCAAGCGTGCAACATCTGCTCGTGTCTGTCTGTGACTCCTGTCTCGAGAAATAATTCCATTCTGCTCAAGAGGCTTCATGGGAAAGAATTTTACTTGTTACCCAAACTCACAGTGGAGGACAAAAGCAGGTTGCAATGTGAGAAAAATCCTCCGTCAAATAGAAGGGGTCACTTGGGGTGAATGCCCACGAAAAAGCACTGCTTGCCTAACCAAGCCGGTGCAGGTTTCACTGACTTTGTCGAGCATGATGTGATGAATGCTCAAACTCGAAGCCTTTCACCAACATCTTTTCATTGAGACAGGTAACTGCGATGCGACCAAGTTGCTACGATTGTGACAAGGAATGTGCACGTCCTCAGTAATTTAAGAAGCTCGCGCACTGTTGCCTCAACAAGCAACCAATAAACAATTGTGCTCGCAGAGCGCGCCTGGCCGCGCGGTTGTTGCAATCTCTTTCGGTATCTGTGTCTATCTATCTGTCTGCACTTGGTTGACTTGCACATGGGGGGGGGGTGCAGTCAACCTACTGAAAAGAAATGGTTAGAAAATGATCACCACCAAATTCTGCAGCAAATTCTGAGCAAAAAAAAAAAATCCAGTTGACTTTGCAGGGGAGAGGGGGGCAAGTCAAGGTGATTTGGACAAGTCCACCATTTTTTGCACTGTTGCGCGAGTGAAACACTTTTGGACGAGTGTGAAAGGGATAATTTTGCTACATCCGTGTTTCTAAGGTGTTTCCTGTTTTCGCTGGGCTGTTTTTGCCGTTCCGTTCTCCAAAGCATTTTGACGTGAGCGGTTTCTCTCTTTGGTGCGAAATTTAGGTTGTTCCAGCACCAACGTTTGTCCGCGAAAATTCTTCTCGCCGCTTCGAGATGGGCAAACAGGCGACAAAGCTGAAAAAGTGTTCGAATAAAATGGACCATTTATGTTGACATGATTTTCCCCGAGTGCATTTGTGTGGTTGGTAGCTGCACTTGAAACTTTGCTTGCACCTTTCTCGCCCCTTTTAAGATTTCTTTGCATGGAAAGAGTTCAGGCACTTGTAAACTTTTGTGATCTTTCCAAAACGATGATTTCCTTTCATGTTTGTTCTCAAAAAATGTGCTGGAGACTTGCCAGGATGATATTCTACGTTGAAACTATTTGTTGGGACATAGCAAAAAAATTCTACCTTGGCACTGAAGAGATTTCGGAAGCAGCAGATTTGCGTCAATTTGGTTCTGAAACGATTGGAGATACAAATGCTCACGAAAGAGTTGTGGTCGCTTGGTGACAATCATCTAGTCTGTGGCAGAACACACAGTGAAACACAGAGGATGTTGTGCGGCCTGTACGGCCAGGTCTTCTGATGGTGGTCATCGTGTCCTGGGCATGGGGGCTGCAGGACACTGGAAGCATTGTTCGCGCTGAATGATCCATTGAAATGTACAGGTTGGACTCCTTGTTGAGGTGATCATTGTGCAACCCCTTTGTGTGTCAAACAGTGTACCCAAACAAACAACTGTCTGTCTTCACGGACGAACATACCAAGGCTCGCAAGCTCTGAATGTTCATTGTGAAAAATTACATATTTCTTTGGAGGCGTCAATCACCTTTTGCCTGAACGAGGCAGCAGTGTTTCCGAGCATTAGCACGCAAATTGGCCATATTCATTCATCACACAACCGGCTACAAACATGCAAAAGGCAAACATAGGGACAGGCAGAAGAACTGTCATTGTGCGTACATATTTCAAGGAAAATTTGCCATTGGCATGAAATGGAGAAAAACGAGAACTTTCCATTGTCCAAAGGGTTGAAGAAGTCTCAGTTTGAGATTTCGTTCGTGTTAATTCCGCGTTGGTGTTTCCGTTGAGACGTAAGGGTTCCGGAACTCATGTTGATTGCGAGTGCGAGATCGCAGAACACTTCCGAGATTTTTCTGGATCACAAAACAAGCTCAAGACTTTGTCGAGAGCAAGTTTGGTGATCCAGAAAAATCAAGGAAAAGTTCTGGGATCTCACACAAGCAATTAGCATGTTTTGGAACCCACTTCTTGTACAGAATGATGTGGCACAAGTTCAAGCATGTTTGTCAGTGAGAGTTCACAGAACGCTCCAATAAACATGTTTGTACGCGTGCCGCATCATGACCGTACGAGAAAGTTGGCTCAAGAGTGACACACGAAGTTGCGTATTGGGTGAAGTTCACAGCTTGGCAGAAATCGCTTCGTGTTAGCTTCGTGCAAATGAGAACATTTCGCTTTCCTGACGTGCAAAATTCATCACAATGATTCTGTTTGTGTTCGATTGATCGTTCAGACGCAACTTAGTTTCCTTTCGAGAAGTGAACGTGTGCAATAAAGTTTCAGTGAAATCTTGTGTGTTTGAACCTTCTGTGGGTGCGATTTCAGCGGCGTACATCTCGCTGGAGACGGTTGTGATCGAGGACAGCGGGCGCGTCAGCTTCCAGCCGATCCCCGAGGACCGCGAGCTCGAGGTCGTCTACCTCGCGCCCGAGCTGCAGCAGCACGGCGTCGTCACCGAAAAGGTAGCGTCAGCAAAACGAACAACAACTGCTGCTTTTGTTCGCGTCCACTACACAAAATCTCTTTTTGTTGGTTTTGCTCAGGCTGTGTGTCATCAGGTGCTCCACATCCAACCCAAGGACATTCCTGGGTCCGCAGAATCTTGTTTCTCTTTGAAACCTGCTCAGGGTGTTCTGTTTCAAATTTATGAGTTTTTGTGCCACACAGATGGTAATCTGTCGGCCTCACGTTCAGCAGAAGATTTGTGATCTTCTCTTTTCGAGCCGTTTGGTCTCGTCCTTTTATCTCAGTTGCATCTTCGTGGCGTCACAAGTGCAATACCAAACTATACTTTGACAAGCACTTGGGCAAAGGTGCACAGGATTCGGCAGTGGCGATCACCCTGATCAACACATGCAACCGGAGGTGGGGTTACGGCCACCGAGATTCTCGGTAGTCATCAGGAGTGATGGCCACTTAGAAATTCTTGGTGGCCACAGGAACAACGACTGCAGACATGTTCTGAGTCGCCACCCCACCTTCCTCCACGCATCGGACATTGGGGTGATTGATTACGACTCAGACTCAGTGGCGATCACTTGGTGGGGTGTGTGCTGTTTGGTGACAAGTCTCTGCTCAAAACTGCATTCTTGTTTCCTGAATCCCAACCCCCTCGACCAATCCACGCTTAATTCCCAGTTATGCAAGTGAGGTGAGTTGAGGAAAACCATTGTGAACAAGGTATTCGACGGGTTAACTGCAGCCACGGAGTTGCTTTGCAGACGTGCCTGTTCGGGGTGGCGGCGATGCTGTGGTCGGCGGCGGACTACAAGCTGCCAGCGAACCAGGAGCCGGCGCTGAGCGAAGAGCTGGAGAACATGCTCATCTCCATGACTCAGGACTCGCAGTGGGCGCGGCCAGGAGCCTCCGACGCCCTGCAGGTCCGACCCGTGCTCTTCTCGTGATTTGTTGGTCGCGATGACCGCGTTGCAGAAAATAAGAGACTAAGTCGTGAAGCCGTGTCTCTTTTGACTTCCAAAAGAATTGTGCCCGGTGGATGACGGTCTTTTCTGGTTTGGTGCAGGAGTGCAACGAGTATCAGAAGAAGCAGGACCTGACGTCGACGCAGGTCTGTCAGAGCCTCGCGCACGACGCGCACAAGGCTGAGGCGTTCGGCAAAGACAACGTGAGTCTGAGTTCCACCCCAGTGTTGAAAAGGGTTTGTGTGTCGGTTCAGGACCCACTGTTTTGAGTTTGCTCTTTTGTTAAGAGTAGGAGTTCAGAGACTGCAGTTCTATATCCCGAAGAAAAGTTGCAGCTGCTAAGTCCAGACTTTTCATCGTCTGCGTTTTTGAGCGAAGGCAGTCAACAAGAACACTTCCCAAGAATCCGCTGCAAGTGTCCTTTGCATTGACAGCAGCGTGACTCTGTTGGCAGGTCCTCATACAAAACGTCATCGAAGACGATATTCGCAAAGACGCGGAGTTGCAGAAAGAAAAAGTGATGGTCCTCATCAAGTCACAGCAGCTCAAGAAGAATCTAAAACCCGTAAGTGAACTGCTACACGCGTTGGCCGTCGTCGACGTAGCTGAGTCGTTGCTTGGGACAGACATCAAAGTTGGAGGTGCAAGTGCGTTTCTGATAAACGTGAGGTTCTGTCGTTGCAGGTTTCGCACAGGCAGCTTGCGGATCGCCCTGTCAATCAGTCAATGCACGACAAACTGATGTTGGAAATCCGAAACCCCCCGCGCAAGCTCAGAAAGGTTTGATTTGCTCAACTTCTGTTCGAATTTCCTCCGTGACGAGAAGCGACGGACACGAAGCTACAATGTCTGATTTTGGGTTTTCTGCAGTCGTCGAAGCCGAGGCTAATGCCAGTGGCGGAGATCTTCCTGAACGATACCGAGCTGATGCAGGGTCTGCTGCGCGTGACGGGGAAGCACCGCCTCGAGCGCGCCGAGCAGCCGCGCAGCCCCGCCGCCGCCGCCCTCGCCTCGTCCCGGCTGCAGCGCGCCCCCTCACGCGAGTCCCCGCTCTCTCCCACCTCAGTCCCTTCCGCCTTCAGCTCAGTGGCAACACACTTCTCTCCGATCGTTCTGTCCGATAAAGACAAACCGCAGGAGGAAAAGGAGAAAAAAGTGAGAACGTTGAAAGAACTGAAGAGAAATCTGCTCAAAAATAGACAGCAGTTGAATTTGGTGCAGGATATAGAACAGGATGCAGCAAAGGTAGATCGGCCCAGGTCGCAAACTCCAGGGTCAACTGTCCGCTCCAAGAGCACGTCGAGCCAACCCGAGTACGCGCACAGTCCGCACGTCCAGCACACCATCAGTCCGCACGTACTTGCTGCAGGCGCCATGCTGGGGCAGAAGGGAAGTCCGCACCTTTTTCCCGGGGTGCAGCAACACCAACTTCTGCAGCAAGGCTACATGACGGCACCCCAGCTTCAGCATCAAGCTCATATGTACCAACAGCACAACATGTATCAGCTCCCGGGACAGTACCAGAGTCAGCCCAACCTCATGCAGGCCCAAGGTATGATGCAACAAGGGCAGATGATGATGCAGCCTGGGCAGTACCCTCACTCGCAGAATCCCATGTTGGGCCCAGGAATGCAGCAATACGGAAACATGCCTTACGGGAGTGGTGGCGTGCATCCGCAACAAGTGCAAAACATGCAGCAACCTCAGCCGCCACAGCAGCAACAAGGTGTTCAGATGCAGCTGCAGCATGACCCTCGCACGGGCATGTTCACCCTGGTTCCCGTCCCCGGTGTCCAGACGCAGGTCGCCAGTTCCTCCCCCGTGTACCCGCCGCCTCCCTCCGCCGTGTCCCCGGTCGGGTACCGCGCCTCTCCTAGTCAGTTCCACCACCAGCGGCAGCAGAGCGGGGATAGCGGCCGAGGCAGACTCACCAGCCCCGACGTGGAGCACCACCGACGGACGAGCCCAGATAACGGCGAGTACTACCAGAGCCACAAGCGCAGGAGCCCTGGGCGTCTGCAGAGCCCAGTGGAGAGCAGACATCGCGGAAGGGCAGCCAGTCCAGAGAGGTACTCCAGAGGAAGCACCAGAGACAGGGACCTCAGCAGTTCTCATGAAGATGAGAGAGAATCAAACAATGAATCCAACATGCGCAACTTGCCAGCTCGCCACAGGCACCGTGAAAAGGAAGGCAGAGACACGTACAGACACCTGCCGGACAGCCCTAATGAGCGAGAAAGAGACAGCAGGGACGATTTGGATTACAGGCACTCGCATGGTCACCGCGAACGCGAACGTGAGCGCGAACATTCGAGACAGGACGTCTACAGCGAAGCCCACGGTTCGGTGTCCGAAAAGTTACCTCCGACGGGAAAGGTTCGAGCCAAGCAGCGTCCCCGATCTGCAGGCAGAGACGGGCGCAGTGCGAGAGCCAAGACGCTGAGCGGAGGCGACATCGGCCGCGAGTTGCAGCGACTTCGCTCCATGCCGAGCGACCTGGAGAAAATCAGCGAGTACTCGAGCAACTCGCGCACCATGGAGAGTCTCGACCGCATCAGCGCCGAGGAGCTCATGGAGTACAGGGCGCGCTCCAAGTCCATCGGAGCTTTGGATGGACCCAGATCGAACCTACGGCGCTCCAACAGCGGGTCTTCGGTCGACTACAGGGCTTTGGAGGTCAAAGTGAAGGACATTCCCATTGACGGACGAAGATCGCGGGAGCAGTCAGGAGACCGGCGAGATCTTGACAGGAGAGAGAGATCTGGTGAAAGAAACAGGGACAGGAAGTCCAAGCCAGGACCAGTGCGGGAGAAGTCAAGGGAACGCGCGGAGGCTTCTGAGCACCTTGCAGAGCGCAGGCGCGAGCGTTCCGGGGAGGGGAGGCAGGACGGCGCCACGTCGCACTCACACACGCAGGCAGAAGCGCAGAACTCGCCTGAGGAGTATCGCGCCGCGAGGCACCGCCGCGCCAAGGCGCACGCTCACCACGACTCGCTGTCACCCGTCAGGTCTCCGCAGGAGGGTTCGCCGCCAGCATCACCACCTCTCTCCAAGGACAGTGGGGTAGGTTGCAGCTTCTTTGACCAAGATGCTTGAGATTTTTCTCTGCATACAGGAGTGAGCCTGCATACTTTTCATTTCCAGGTGAGTGGTTTGACCGTGAAGGGCGTGGGCGACGTGTCGCTGATGGAGCGACTTCTCAACAGCGACACGATCCGACACCAGCAGAAGCTGAGCAGAGTCGTGCGGCTCCTGCGGGACGAGTTCGCTTTTGATGGCTACATGGAAAATGGGATCGAAGATCTTGCCATGGGTAAGTGCGCAGCCCCCCCCCCCCCCTACGATTTTGGGTTACCTGGGAGGTGCCGTATTCTGTGAACTAAATTGGTCTCTGTGTGGTTTTTTTAGCCGAGTATATCTTGTCGCTGGCAAACCTCAAGTGGGAGACGTTCGGCAGCGCCGTGACGGAGAAGTACTGCGACCTTTTCTGGCAGGAAGACCTGCTCAGCGGCCTCTACGAGTCAGTCAACGGGCAAAAACCTCCTGTGCCCAGGTGGGTCTTATTTCTCTCTCACACATAGAAGTACGCACACACACACACACACACACACACACACACACACACACACACACACACACCCGCGCGAGTGCACGGCATCTCAGATTCTGACGAAGTGAACTGGTACATAAGCAATCTTGTGGCCTCTAAAACGATGTGCAAGTTTGATGGTTCATTGGTCATTTCTGGAGGTGAAACTTCATTGAAATTCTCAGAGAATGCACGTATTTTGGTGGAGCATCGAAGTTTGAGCGTGTCTCTTGCAGGCAAGTGGAGAAGCTGACGAGCGCCACGGCGCGCGTGCTCGACGTGGAGGAGCCGCGCTCCAGCGCCGAGCAGAGTCAGTCGGAGACGACGAACGGCGCGCCAGCCGCAGCCGCCTCCGCCTCCGCTCAGTCTCGTCGCCCTCGCCTCTCGATGGGCATCAGAGCGAAACAGATCGGTAACGTGTCCGCCTACCGCTCGACGGCCTCGTCCTCTTCAGGCCAGACGACCCAATCTTCGTCCAACGGCGAAGGGCAGGCGTACCTGGCGCAGGTGGGAAGCAGCCAGACGGACACGTCTGACTCGACGGACGGAGAGGTGCGCGACAGAAAGCGACGCTACAAGCGGAAGCACGGAATAGAGAAGTCCAAGAGTTCCTCTCTGCACGATCTCACCCCGGACACGAGTGGGTCGCAGGAAGGACGCGTGGCCAAGTCGCACAGCCAGGAAAACATAATTGACACGACAAATGACGTGTTGGACCCTCACAGAACTGAGACACAGCATTCAGACGCAGCATTTGAGCAGGCTCCGCCTCGACAGTCAGGGCAAACTGAGTACATAAACAGCGCACAGCACCAACAGCCAGATCGCCTCCGCAAAAACAGAACTGAATCCAAATCTCAACCTGCGCTGCGGTCCTCGGAGAGTGAAAATGACAGCTTTGAATCAAACACCAACGCCTCACACAGTGACGATTTGGCACTCGCTTCTCGGGCAAGAGAAAACGGCGATCCGCGACGAATCAAGTCGGAGAGCAGCAGCAGCCAGCAGCTGCTGTACAAGTACGACTCGGACTCAGACCGCGCTCTGCGGGAAGGCGCTGTCATGCAGCGACACAACGCCGCCGGCAGACACATGGCGCGCACTGTGTCACGTGACGAGAACCTGGCTGGCGGCGGCGCCGGCAGGGCGGCGCACACGAAGCGCCAGGCGCCGCTTCCCTTGGCCATGAGCGAGTCTTACCTCAACACTGTACGTTCTTTTCTCATTCCAGTTTTTTTGTGAGGAAAGAATTTTGATGTCTCTGAACTGGTGTTCGGAGGATGATTGTCCTTTTTTGCTTGCAGATCGGGTCAACGATAGAGTCGCCCACAGACGAGGCGCCACCTCGGGAGCGACTCGTTGGTTCCGTCAAGGATTTGGACAGAGAGCGCATGTTCAAGGGAGCCGTCATTTACTATGCCGCCGAGATGGAAGCCCAGGCGAGGCAGGACGTCAAAGACTTTGCCACTCAAGTTGTAAGTTTTCAAGATCTTGGTTTTGCATGCAAAAGTGACTTGAACTCGCTGAAGGAATAGAAATAGTGTCACCTTTTCTGGTGTAGATTTTTGTGCAGAACACGTCCCTTTTGTTGCTTGTTTCCTTTGTGATTAACACCGCCTTTTGCAAGATGTTTCTTTTGTTCAACCCGTTAATCTGAAAAAAAGCTGTCGTGAACTGTTATTCTCTTTTCTACCCAATCAAAAATTATTTGTGTTGTCTTATTCTGTTTGCACAGCTGCTCAGGGTGAAAATTTTGTGTTGGAATTGAGATATTCCGGGATCAGTACCAAACAAATTCACATTTGATATTTACAGAGCAGAAAAAAGACTCTGCCTAGTTTGAAGGTATTGTTTTGCGAGTGCGCTCCGTACGGTTTAAGTCTACTGCTGTACTGTATGTGTCTGATCGCCCAATGTGATGTCTTACCTCTTGTGGCCACTACACTCCTCAGGCTGATTTGACTTGGAAATGCGCGGATGTCCTTGTCTTGTGTCTTGTTCTTGCGTGTGATGTGTATCCACTGTACATAGGTTGCTTGTACACTCATTGGGAAAAAACAAGAGAAATGAAGGGCGTCAGTTGTGCTGTAGTCTTTGACAATTTCGTTGTTCAGTCACCCAATTTGTGCGCACCTTCATGTTCGGTTGGTGCATGCAGACGGTGAGGTATACTGCTGAACAGCTTGTTCTGTAATCCTTCACTGCATGCCTTGCGCATAGCTAATTGCACCCACAAGTGGAAAAATGTTGGTAAATTTTGCACCGTGGTTTGAATTGGTGTGGACGACAGTTATTCATCAGAATGAAACTTGCGTGACAGAAATTTGTGCGGAGCAAACCATTGAGTGAGTGATGTGTTTTGCAGAACAACAAGACGAGAGAAGGTTTGCAAGCAAAAATGGCTGAACTCGACCAGCAGATGATGATGGAACACAGAATGAAGAAAAAGACGCTGAAGTTTTACCAGAAACTTTTTGAAGCCTCGAAGTCCCAGAAAGGTATGTTTCCGACACGTCTTGGACGAACGACCTGAAAACTCAGGCCAACATCAAAAGCAGAAATTATCAACACAACACAACTTGCAGGTTCTGGTGATCCGAAAGGAATGCTGCAGAAAGTGTCACAGCAGCTACAAGAGATGAATCAGAAACTCAATTTTCTGGATGCTGCCAAGAAACATCTCGAGGTCAGTGTTCCTTCGTCTGTTCCATCCACGGGACACAAATGGCAAAACGCTCATCAAACGTAAACGTGCTCCACTGCACGATGCTTGTGTTTCATATACCATTTGTCTCACTCAGGTTTTGTACGCCGAACAGTGGGGGCTGGACCACAGTTACCTGTTTGCGATCGCCAAGTGTCCGGGTGACACGCCGATGTTGCTGGCGCCCTCTGAGAACGAGTTGCTGCAGTATCAGGTGGTGCACCCGCGCGGTGGCGTCGCTGAGTCGCGCGGTGGCGGCGCAGAGGCGCGGGGAGGCGGCACAGGCGCGCAAGAGGAAGACGCAGTACATGTGCTGCAGGCTGGACACCCAGAGGGACTCATGGCCTATCTGTTTGCGCAGTGAGTGTGATTTGCGGATCGTCACATTGCATCATTGAAAAATATTGACAGAAGTTTTGTGTAATCTTCGACACCACCTGTGTTCTGGGTGTCCCACTCTTCTTGGAAATTCATTGTCCGTCTGATGAATTCGTTGCTCGCCATCATGGCTGATGGCTTGTTGTCTCTTCTTTGCCAGCTTCGCAATACAGGACGGCTTTATCCACCAGTTCTTCTACTGCTACCGCTACTTTGTGTCGTCAGACGATCTGTTCGAGTTTCTCGCCAGCAAATTTGCGGCAGCAACGCTGAGCTTGTCTCCAGAGGCGGACATACCGGCCAAGGTGAAAACCAGGACGCTGGACCTCATGCAGGTGTGGATAAATTGCAGTGTATTCAATTTTTAAGCGTGTGGTCCCGAAGGGTGTTACCACACGCTTAATGTAATCACCATCAGTCTGTATGTCCATCCGTCCGTGTGTGTAAAGTGGGTC
>JAAUXT010049697.1_pt1 | contig 13432 bp, 15 predicted proteins | sample 7278171 | NCBI WGS metagenome assembly JAAUXT01 (sample SAMN14350112, study PRJNA611818) | marine sediment metagenome | isolation source: surface marine sediment (1.8m) | place: French Polynesia: Moorea | collected 2018-08
ACACAGTTGAGCGCATTCTTTTTGTGCAACAAAAGAATTGTGCAAGCCAATTGCTTCTATACCAGTGGGCAAAACATGATGAAGGACACTTTGACTTGAAAGATCCTCGTAAAACGATGCCTCCAACATCCCGTGACCACAGACATCGAAAGAAAAACAACAGACGTCATCTTTTCTCTTGATGCGTCCGTTTTTACAAGGAAGACCACAGGGCAAGTGTGGGGGGTCTTTCAAGCTGAGCCAAAATGAGTCATGACCATTGACTTCAGTGGTCCACAATGGTCCATGAGACAAGGTCCACAAGTTCTGAGGCCAAGTTTGTTCGCGCTTTGTGACAGGTCCGCTTTTATGGACCTTCCCTCGTATATTGGTCAATGAAGTGGGAGATCTGTTCACCGCATTGAAGATCCGCTCCACATCAGACTCTCACTGAAGTCGTTCAGCACATCAGCCTGACTTGCATCACGGGCCGGTGTGGTGGAGATAGTTCTGGTTGAGTTGCATCACCTCCAGCACCACTGTTTGTTGGAAGAAGAAGATTGCCCTGTCTAGTCCTGCGCACAGTTGGCGTGGTGAAGATCCTTCGGTGGATCTGGTTGAGTTGGACCACCAGTTGGTTGATCTGTGCGCGTCTGTCTTTTTGAGGTGGGCATCACCAGTTAGTGTGGCACACATCATTTTGAGGTGGACCTACCACCAGGTGGTGGTGAAGATCATGGTGAGATGCACCACCAGATGGCACTGCGGATGCTCTCCAGATCTCTCCAGAGTTGTACCACCAGATGGCGTGGTGAAAAACAAACAGGTGACCAAATTTGTGAGGATTGCCAGTTGGCATGGTGAAAATGTTTGACGGCTGGCAGAATGAAGAAGGCATTTACCGTCGCGTTCACCCAAGTAAGAGACGCGTCCCAACTTTCACCCTGCTTTTCTGGCGTCAAGGTCCATTGAAGCAATAGTTTTCTCTTACACTTCTTCTCAAATATTCAGGACTCTGAAAAGCTCGAAGCGCCACCCTTAGATTCAGCGATGGCCTGACCTCATCACAGCTGCGAAAACACAATGAGATTTGAATGCGACCCGAGGTTATGGTCATCAACATGTGAAGGTGAAGTCGTTCAGAGTGCGTCTATCTCATTGATCAATCGGTTGTCATGGATACAAGTTCTGAACATCACTGGAAATAACACCGGATACACTGTCATGGTTACCAAGGGAAAACTCTTGCAGCATCACAGCCACACAAAAAACGTTTGATCTTTCAAACAAAGCAGTGGGACATGTCAGGGGAATCAAGGGATTCTTTTTCACTGCATCTGTGAGACAATCGCAGGGGTAGCGAGACAACATGTTGTTTCCTTGACAACGGTTGCGAGCCGCCTGTCGCCCGACCCTGTTTGCTCTTCAGACACAGTTCGCATGAATGGACAGAAACCTCCGGGGCGGGTTCACACGGGGTGCGACAAGCGTCACGTGTGCTGCATCCCTGCACAAGTCAATGGGTGCTGCATCCCTGTGCAAGTCAATGGGTGCTGCATCCCTGCACAAGTCAATGGGTGTTGCTTCCCTGCACAAGTCAATGGGAGCTGCAGACCTGTTCTTTTCAAGTTGCACCCCAATGCAAGTCAACGTGTCCTGCTGGAGGATCTGCCCTCGCTAACTTGTGAAGGGAAACTGGGATGCCGCCCCCAAAAGAGATGTACAGAGATGCAGCTCCCATTGACACGCACAGGGACACCATCCCCTGTGGACTTGTTCTGGGGCGCAGCGCCCATTGACTTGGATAAGGGCGCATCGCATGACGCTTGCAGCGAGGACCTTTGAATTGGCTTCCTGTGATGAGAGCCTTGACAGATGGTGCGTGTGTGAGAGAGGCGGGGGCGGATGCAGCGACCCTCAGCCAAGCGACCTGTGCAATGTGCAAAAAATGAGTAGTTTTGTCCCGTGGCTGTGCGAGAGTGTTTTGTTCGTGGAGGTTTCTTGAAGGGTTGGATCCAGAAAACAATGGGGCAAGCCCCCCCCCCCGTCTTTTTAACCCCCCTCCCCGAGGAAATCCTGGGTTTGTCAATGTGGCCCACAAAGTGTACAAATCGCCATGTAAGGGAGCGTCCCTCTTCAATTCAGGGCGTGGCCGAGGTGAGCCCCCCCCCCCCCGAGTTGGACCCCTTGCCCAGAGGGATGAGTGGCCGGACGTGATGACAGTGACGAGACGAGGGAAACGCCCACCTTGACAGCTGACCTGTCCCCTGTATTGCGATGATGCACAATCAAGGCGTTTGGAACCAGCAATGCGTCCTGTCGCAGCGTCAGGGATACGCATGACAAGACCTGCAGGTGGGGGCCGAACTCCTTGTTGCTGGCCCCTGGTCCCGATCCCCCCCCCCCCCCACAATGAAACCCCGTGCCCCATGCTTTGCGCCTTCATTCCGGCTCTGGCCCTGCCCATGGGGATGTTGATGCACAGCGAGCTTCAGCCCCTGGCTTCCACCGATCTCCCCCTTTTATTCAGACCCCTTGAGGTACCCTCCTCTCATCTTGGTCCCCTCGGCCCAACGAGACATTGATGATTATGTCTTGGTGGGGGGGGGACCTGGGGGCCTGACTTCCTTTTGGTTCTGAAATTGTGAAAGAAGTTTGCCAATGATGTGCAAAATTGGTGGCTTTGGTGGACATCTGGAGCAGGAAGCCGTCCCCCCCCCACTAGGTCACAGCCATTTGCCCCCTCCGTCCCACTCTCCCTCCCCTGCTTTACTCTCCCCTCCTCCCTTCCCACCTGACTCCGTCCCTCTTCACGCACACAACTGGAATCTGGTTGCGCCCCTCTCTGGGGCATCCACTGCCCCTCCCTATCCCTGTCCTTCGATGCCCTCTCACCTCCCTCATCCCTGCCTCGTCCTCCCCGGTCCCGAGCCCTAACTCCCTGGCTTGCCACCCTGCTCCCTCCCTCCCTGCCTCCCTCCCTGCCTCCCTCCATCCCTCTGTCCCTGCCTCCCTCCCTGCCTCCCTCCCTGCCTCCCTCCCTCCCTCCCTCCCTGGCGCCGCCCCTCCGCGATGACGCACGCAGCCGGAACCCGCTCGCCTTCTCTCCCTTTGTGCTCGAGGGTGAAGGCGGGGTCACAGTCTGGGACGCAGGGACGGCTCACACCGCAGGCGTCACGCGCTGCGCCGCTGCTGCGTCAAAACCCTGCTGATGCAGGGAAAATTCACACTGAATACACAGTGATGATTCATGTCCCTTGCGTCACGCGCTACGTCAGTGCGACGGGACACTACTGATCGGGCGGGGGGGGGGGGGCTCAAATTGGAAAGGTCAGATTGACGAGTTTAGCAATTTTCAGAACGTCAGCACATATGACCCAATTTGCACTTGACAGCCGAAGACCAGTGACCAAATGGTATCACTGGTCTGGCAATTGGGGCGTGTTGGATGTTTTAAGCTTCATTGGCGGGGTTCATCTTTCGCGCGTGAAGTTGGGTCCTGGACCCAGATGTTCACGCGTTGTGCAATGATGCAGCAACCTCCGGGCTGCCCAATTGCGACACGTGACGCACTCAGTGTGAAGCCGGTGTGATGTGACATGGGGCACACCCGGTGCGAACCCGGTGTGATGTGACACGACTGACGCCCTCGGTGTGAACCCCGCCTGGACGACAGTGAGAGAAACGTGACGTGTGAGGACGATGACGAGTCCCTTCTGTCAACACTGCAGCGTGCGGCTGCATCACACGCGTGTAGGGGCGGGTCCGGGGTCTGCACGGCCGGGGAGCCAGGGAATGGGCTGGGGGTCAGGGCGGGGGGGATCAGGGGCTGGGTGGGGGCAGGGGCAGGTCCGGGGAGTGGGGCAGAGGTAGGTCCGGGCAGGGCCGGTGAGTCAGGGCCGGGTGGTCCTGAGATCGGGCGAGATCATGGGGTGGGGGCCGGGCAGGGGGCAGGGCCTCAGGGAGTGCTGGGTGGGATGTGAGCTACAGAGAGGGGCGGGAACCCAGGACTCCTATCAAGGGTGGTCTAGGGGACGCGAGGGTGTGGCAGGGGTGCGTCAAGTGGAAAGTCCCGGGGGGGATTTTTCAATCTCACAGTAAAATATGCAATTTGTGAAAATTTGGCAAACACGCACATTACACAACAAAATGGTCAGGTCAAGTGCTTGTTTCACAAAAATGTATCACCGCACACGAACAATTTTTTTCAATATTCGCTGAAGCAAAATTGATGCTCATCGGGCGTTTTGCCCCTGCATCGTAGCCTGGATCCACCCCTGGTGTGTGCAGGTGCTGTATGGGGAAGGAACGCATTAAAATGCCATTTCCCTGTTTGGGAGACAGGCCCATAATGATGTGACATCACGGGAGGCATGGCGCACGGGTCGCGGTCTGCTGCACACCGGGATGCGTCACGCATTGAGTGGGGTCAGTGGGTGTATGCCCTGTGTGTGTGTGTGTGAGTGTGCGTGTGTGTGAATGAATGCGTGTGCATCGATACATGATGCTTCGCCATTTTGGCGTCTGTTGTGGGTGCAAAACACATGGAACAAAACCACACACACACACACACACACACACACACACACACGCGCGCGCGCGCGCACGCGTTGTCTGTCTGTTTCTCTGTCTCTGTCTGTCTGTCTCTCTCTCTTTCCCTCACACACACACACACACACACACACAGGTCACCTCTCGCTGTCTGTCTGTCTGTCTGTTATGTTTCTCTCTCACCCACACACACAATCAACTCTCACACTGTCTGACTGCCTGTCTCTCTGTCTGCCTGTCTCGCTCTTTTTGTTCTCTCCCTCTGTCTCTGTGTCTTTCTTTGTTTCTTTCTCCACCTCTCCCTCTTGCTCTCGCACACACACGGTGTCAGTTGCAGACGCACACTCTCCCATGCAGGGGGGATCGAATCTGGGTCAGACGCCTGCAGCCCAGCAGGATCCAGATCTGCCACGCGTACTGGATCCTTCCTTCTGCAGGGCACTGCACGTGCTCCTCCTGCATCTGTGCCTTCTGTGTATTGCGTCTTCTGTCTGTGTAGCGATAAGGCAAGGCACACAGTGAGGCCTGCACGCCTCCTTCATAGTGGTTGGATGTACATTGGGTGCGGATCCAGGTGGAGGAGTCCATGAAAAAAAGTTTGCCCCCTTCTCCGTTCCAACTTGACGTTGCAAAGAAAAGTTCCTCTGGGGTGTCACAGGGTTTTGGCCCGCAAAGGACCGCCCCCTCCGCCCCCTCGCCACACACATGGACAAACTCAAACACACACACACACACACACACACACACACAAACACACACAAACAAACACATTTCCTGGGCAGAATGCAGATTCGGTACTGCATGCCCCCATTGGAGATCTGGCCCCTGACCAAATATCAGGGTCCAGGTCCGTGGCCAGACACAATGTTCATTTCCCAGTCTCGCTCAGGATTCACATCGTCCGTGGATCCACGAGATCCAAACATTGGAGCCTCAGTTGGCAAAAGGCCTCGCAGCTGGTGGGCTGTTCGTTTTACCTTCTGCGTCCTGGTTCTGCTGTTCTCTTTGTTCAAACGCTGTGCTGTTTGCACCGACGTAGAGTGTTGTCCATTTCTCTGTGATGCAGTCACCAGTGTGCTTGTGTTAATGTGAATGAATTGGATGTGTTTGAGCTTGTGCATCAAAAGGCAGAAAAACACAGTAAGACGCAGAGAACTCAGTTCTGGACGTTGTAAAAAGAACGAAGGCACAGTGGAAATGTGCTGCTCTGGACTGGGCCTGTCAGGGGTGGTTCATCTGACCCCCAGATAACCCATGGCTCTCTGACCCCTCAGGACCCTACCCTCGGCATTTACCCTCGGCATTTGGACCTGGAGCACAACCAATTCATGTTTGCAGTAAATAGTTGGACAAAAACTTGGAGAAGTCGGCTCGTTGGAAGATTGGACCGGCCTTGCAGGTCCTGGGCACGCTTCTGTAGAGACCCTCATTGGCTGATTCCCTTGGCACTCAGAATTTCCAAGGGCCCTGTCGAAGGTCCTCCAGATATGGAAGAAGCAGTAACCATGACGACTGGCTGCCTTAGTGACACAAGACAGTGCAGCTTTGTGGCAACAACAAGCCTGTGTTAGGGTGGCAATGGTTGAGAAAAGGGATGACGCGTGATGGCTCAAGTGCAGGGACGAAACCCGTGACAACAAACAGGCAAAAAGATTGTGACAAGGGCCAAAGAGCCCTGAGTTTCTTGTGATGTGGAGATATTGGATCAGCCGATGGAGGGAGAGGTTCCGTTTCCATGGTGACTGGGTATTGGATGATCCTTGATCCCGGACGCCTCGTCCTCCGGGACAGAAGATTTCCTGATCTCCTCTCGTCTCACGCTACAGGAGAGGATCCAGGGGACAACCAAGAGGTGTGCGACCCTGTGTTCATCTCTGACCCGAGTACTGGATGCTGCCCTGGCCCTGGATTCGTGCCTGGTCCTGCCCCTACCCTGCTCCTAGGCCTGCCCTGGACCCAACCCTGGCTCCACCCCTTCACCCTTCCTTTCTCCCCTGGCCCCACCCGTATCCCTTACCTTGACCCTGCTCCCACCCTGCCCCTTGTCCACTGTCCCCCTGTCCCTCGCCCACCCATCGCCCCACCCTTGCTCCCACCCCTGCAGTATCCCACGCCCCCGCCCCTTTGCCCTTCCTCTTCGCCTCTCATTGGCTTCCTCCCCTGGCCCCATCCCCTGACCCTTTCCCTCCCCCACCCCTGACCCCCCTCACTTGATGCTAGTTGACCCCTGGACGCCACATCTCGCCCGGGCGGAAGATTCGCTGATTTTCCCGCGCCCTCATTGGTCCGAGGTGAAATTCCCACAAATCGAATTTCTCTCCCGCAACATGTGATTTTCTGACCTGGATTCGGAAGGCAGATCTTTTGAGGCCCGTTTCGCACTTGACAGATCGAGCGTTGCTATGCACGTCAATGGAGGCTGCCTCAAAGGAGAGAGGGGTGGATCCAGGGGTGGAGCCATGGTGGGTGGAACCAGGGTGCATGCAAGTGTAGATCCACAGGAATCCAGGGGCGGATTCAAGGGCAGGTCAAGGGTTTAGTGGTGGATCTTGGCATAGATCCAGAAGGGGGATCCGGGGGTTGGTCCAGTGGCAGAAACAGGAGCCTGGGCATCTGGACCGAATGTTTTGCTCCAACACGTGCAAAATGGGGAATTTTCCTTCAAATATCTTGAGATCTTGAGGGTCCTTCATTTTTTTGCCCCACCCAACTCCTGCTGGACCAAACCCTGGATCCTGGACCCACCCCGTGACTCATGCAGTGGGAGCTGCGCCGGATGACGCACAGGCTGTGAAGCAACGCCTTTCCATAGAAACCGTCCCCAACCATACGCGTCGAACAATGATCACAAATAGCAATTTCCTGCTTCACTCTTCAAGCGTTCCAGTGTGATGGCAAAAAGCGGAGAAATTAGAGAAATCTTTGTTCGTTTTTCAGAGTTTTTGATATTTTGGGAGGAAAATGGAGAACGTTTGTTCTTGACATGGAAATGAAATTGGAATTTTTGATTGGAGTGACGTTTCCAATTTATTCTTGGTTTTTTTTTGTTTGAGTCGCGTTTTTTTGTTTGCAATTTAATCAGAAAAATTGCAATGACGTCCACGGGAGCGGGTCCAGAAGGGGATGGGGGTCGGAACCAGTGACAGATCCAGGGGCAGACCAAGGGTTGACACAGTGAGACCAGGTGCAGTCAGGGGTTGATCCAAAGACGGAACCAGAGACAGAAGCAGGAATGGATCCAGCAGTGAATCCAGGGGTGGGAATCCTACACAGGAAGATCTGGTGTTGTTCATCCTCCTGGATACGCTGCTGCCCTGTATCCCAGCAACGCGTTGCTTTGTCTCAGACACGTGCACACTTTACAAAACAAAACGTTTTCATGTTTCTGCGGGCTCCTTTGAAGGCAAAGCTCAATCACTCACTCCAATAGCGTTTTGTTTTCCAAAAGCGCTCGTCTCACACTGGATGCATTGTGCGCGGCAACCTGGTGCTGGGGGATGCAGCACCCATTGACTTGTACAGGGTGCAGCACCATTGACTTGTGCAGGGATGCAACACCCATTGATTTGTGCAGGGATGCAACACCCATTGACTTGTACAGGGATGCAGCACCCATTGACTTGTGCAAGCGCGGAATGCACGGCGCGTCCCGTGTGAACCCGCCCGGGCGCGTGTGTTGTTTTCCAAGCGTTGTTTGACATGCACTTTGGGGGTAAAAGCGTCGCGTCTGAGCGACGCTGTGCAGTGTGCGCGCGCATACATTACCGCAGGGGCGGGTACAGAGGGCAGTGACTGCAGGGTGTTTCTCCACCTGGGCTCAAAGGTACACACAGCGAGACAGAGAATCGCGCGTGTCACTTCTGTGTGAGGTCTGCACGCGTACACACACACACACAAACACACACACGCACACACAACAAAGATCTTATTCAGATCAATCTTGATGCAGCTCGTCGTCCCAAACGATCGTGAACGTATTTTCAAGGAACAAAAAATTTTCTGAATGAGGCAAACTGAGGTTGGTTTTCTCCGGTTCCCTCAAGGCGCATTTCCTTTGTTGCTGCGCTGTTGGCTGTGGCCCCGGGGACGGGCCTGGGATACTGTCATGGAAACTCGATGGATCCCACCTTGGGCTGAAAAACAAGCGTTTGAAAAGGAGAAAATATATGAACGTGTGGCTTGCGAGGGTGCAGTTGTCTTTGCTTGCTGGAGATTCCAGGTTTTGGCGAATGACCTCAATTCTGGATCCCCCCTTAAGTACGAACCAGGATCTTCCCCTGGACCCCAGTTCTCGTTGCTCGTTGGAGTGCAACCCTGGATCCTGTCCCTGGTTCCAACCCATGACACACCCCTGGATGACCCACCCTGGATCCGCCCCTGGACCCCAGTTGGAGTTCCCCCCAGGTTGGGAGGTTAGGACCCCTGATGTTAACTCTGGATCCTTCCCTCTCCCTCTGGATCCTCACCTCCCCTGGTTCTGACCTACCCCTGGACCGCCCCCGCGGGACAGGTGACGTCACCGTCAGTGTCGTGTCTGTCAGAGGTCGACCCGTCCCCGGCGCCGCGGCCGGTGCGGGGTCCCCCGGGCGCTGCTCTTTGAGCGTCGGGCGTCGTGCGTGTGTGCGGGGAGGGAAGGCGCAATGAGCCAGGGACGCACGCCATCGAGAGTTCGGGTGGGTTCATGGTGCGCGTCACGTGTTGCGTCCTTTGTGCGACAGGTTTTCATACAGGGTGCGTCATGTATTGTCTCTGTTTGGCCAGGGTCACACTCGTTGCGTTGTGAGCTGCGTCTGGGTGCGTCGTTCACACCACAGGCGTCACGCATTGCTTTTGTATAGCTGCGTCCCTGCGTGCGTCGTGTGATGTGTGTCTTTACGGCTGGATCCACACTGGATACGTCCTGCGTTTCTTTGGTGCTCACGCCCAGCACAGACTCGACGCGCGTTGACTCGACGGCAGGTCAGACCTGTCGTCGTGAAGAAAAACTGTGCAGGGGGCGGGCCCTCTGACACCGAAGAACATCAAATTGCTGGCCCAGTTTTGTACGTTTGTTGTGTCCCGTGCACTTGCCATGCTCTTGGTCGAAAATGGATGACGTTCTCCTGAGGGTGTTGCGTCCTTTGAAGGTGGAGGGTCTTGGACCCAATCCAGAATCAGTGCACGTGAGGCGTTTATCAATTCACAGTGGATCCCATCCAGTCACAATTCTGTGATTTGGAAAAGATTGGCAAGGTTCAGCAAATACGCACAAACGTCCGGCTCTTTCCTGACGTGCCTCAATTGCCAGATCAGTGACATAGATATCATTGTTCACTTGTCATTGGCTCCATCTATACAATTGAGTTTTCTGGACCACCGATCTGCCAATTGGGGCACCGCGCGTGTGGAAATTAAGGCCTTGCTAAACTTCCCCACTGAGTCCCTGAACCCAACTCCCCATGTCCTGCACGCGTGACGCATCCCGTGTGAACCTGGGTCTGTCACACCAGAAATGTCACAGAGCCGCGGGAAAGTGACGCACGGGCCGATTCCGTGCCGTGAGCGGGGGCTGTTTCTGTTCATGGTCAGCCAGGGGGCCGAGCCAAGGTTGGAACTTCGCCCTGTGAAAAATGCAACACGCAACAAATTGAAGTTTTGCGACTGTGGCGTGAACTGGATGTTATTCTCCTGAGGATTCCGGCAGCACCCAAAAGACTGTGTTCACATTAGAGAGGTTTAGGTGCAACACGTGGGAGGCTTCTCCATTTTACATGCCATCCTATGTCTGGTGGCAGGAAGCAAATGGAGTGCAAATTCTGTGGCATTTTGCGCGGGAACACCACTCACTTTGCTCCATTTTGTGGGACAACTGGCTGCAGTATTCAGCACAATATTTCTTATAAAGATGGCCAACAGCAACATGCACCCACTTGTATTGAAAAATAGTCAAATTCTGCTTTCAATTTGTGTGAGATTGCCACAGAAATTGCTACGTGGCAAGTTGGTTTGCCATGTGTGGGACTGGGCGTCGCACCAGGCATTGGTCGCGGCACAGCGTGCATCTAAAACTCTCTATTTTTGGATGCGAAAAGCAGTCTCACAGTGGGTGACCTAATGGAATTTCTCACGTCATCCCAAGATGACGACCGCGCGTCACCCATGTGAAAACCTCGAAATGGACAGCATCCATTGTCGTCTTGCTGCCCGTTGATATTCCTGGGGACACAGAACCCGGTTGACTGGAACAGGGATTCAGCTCCCATAGATTTGTAAAAACGCAGCTGTCATTTTTGCACGAGCCCGGCCTGTACTCCGCGGGACACAAGCTGCAACTCCCTATTCTCCCCAAATAGATACCACGTCATCGCCACGAAGACGCAGCGTCCATTGACCTGCGCAGTGACGCAATTCCACTGGAGCCGACCCTTCAAACAGAGCGGCCCTGCAGGCTGACGTGCACAACTAGGCGAATGAGTCCGTAGCGGCGACACACGCAGCCCAAAGCGAGCGATTGCTTATCGAGCCGGGTTGACGTATCGTATTCCTCTTGTGCCCCGCGCTGCCTGAGCTGCTCCACCGCTCTGTGTGTCGTCAGCACCAGGGGCGGGTCCGGGGTGGGGACAGCGGGCTGGGGTGCAGGGGGCGGGGTGGGGACAGCGGGCTGGGGTGCAGGGGGCGGGGTGGGGACAGCGGGGTTGGGTGCAGGGGGTGGGGTGGGGACAGCAGGGTGGGGTGCGGGGGCAGGGTTGGGGAAAGACCGGGGACAGGGCCTGGGGAAGGGGGGCAGGGGACACGGCCTTAGCTTGAGCTGCTATGAGGGCCGAGCCACTGCTCCCACTGCCGTCGGACAGCAAGGTAAGTCAGGGCTGGGGACATCAGGGTGGGGCAGGGGCCGATGGGACACGCGGGCACAGCCTCAATTCAGAGTCCCACTGAGGGGGGAGGGAGATCTGAGCCGACATCAATGGTGTGCCTGTGCTCAAGTTTGGGCTCCCAACCCTTTGAGCCCCCCGGAACCGCCCCGGTGTGTACACGTCATTTGGCTCGCGCTCCAACTTCAGACCCCTTCATACCTTGCGCTGTGCATAAAACATCTCCAGCTGAGGCCGATCTCACGCCATGCTCACGCTGTACTCACACAGATACGTCCCCCACAGGAAACACATGAAATATGCACCGGGGCGTCCGGTCTGGATGTAACCTGGAGCAAGGGGTGGAACCAGGAAAGAAAACATGAGCAGTTATCATCCAGAGGAGGATCCAGGACTGAAGCAACAGGCGGAGGCCGGAGTCTGCTTATGGAGGCATGGCTCAGGGAGGATTCAGGGGTCGGTTGAGGGGCTGAGCCCACCACTTCACGAAAGTGAATTTGTTTGGCCTCCTTGCTGTCCCCCAGTTTTGAGACTGCTTCTCACACGTGAACTCTTGCAAGGTAGATATTTATCTGCCTTCCGCAGCCAAGGATTGTGCTTCATTGACCTCAATCTCAAATCCACCGAAGACTGTCCCTGCTGGGCCTGACCTCAACTTACTCTGAATCAGGATGAAAAGACGAAGAAAAACGCCAAAGGACGGGGTTGGCAGAATTTCTCCTTTGTCAGTGAATGGATTCCAATGAGGAAACAGTGAACAAAAGACAAGGAAAACACGAGTTTGCTCAATGGGTGCAAGAATAGAGGGCGAATGACTTTGTTCCACGGCCAAGGGTGCTGAGCCCCAAGGTGCCCACGGGTGACTCCGCCCCCTGTGAAATATTTACGGGGTTGTGGGGGGGGGGAAGGTCCCACAGGCTCCAGTAGATCCGCCAGAACACACCACGTCACAAAACAACGCGTACCGTGTTGGCGAAGAAACATCATGGAAATTGCACGGGGGCATCCGGTTGGAACCGAAACTGGAGCAAACCGGATGTGGAGGCGGAGCCTGCAGCGGATCCAGGGTCAGGGTGGGGGTCAGGGTGCGGGGGAGGGAGATCCAGTGGACCCACGGTCAGGGTGGGGTCACGGTTGGAATCGTAGGGCTGGCCCGATCCTGAATGGGATTTGAGCCCCCGAGGGCTGCTGTTGTGCAGCCGATCCAAGGTACGGTCTGGGGGTCGGGCCCGGGGGAGGGAGTCCAGTGGGACCAGGATCAGGACGGGGTCAGGGTTGAACTGACAGAGCTGGCTCGATCCTGGTTGGGGATAAAGCGGCTGTTGAGTGGTGGAGCCGAGGTTGGGAGGGGGACCAGAGAAAGAAGATTTCATGGATGCAGGGTCTGACAGGCCAGGTCATGCCCCTGAGGAGGGGTGTCTGGTGGGTCCAAGGTGGGGGCAGTTGGTCAGGGCACTGGGGGAACTTTCAGATTCGGGACCTTGGGTCGGGCTCGATTCTAACCGGGTTTCATTCAGTGGACCCACGGTGGAATCGGGGGAGAGATGAGGTCCCGACAGGGTCCCAACTCCAATATGAAACAAACTGACCCCGAGAGAAACATGTTGGACAAGAAGAGAATCCGGGGAGCCCTAAACCTTCCAGCCGTGCACATTCGTAGTTGAAATACAGTCGATCCCAGTCAGTTCAACCCCGTCGCGTTTTTGTGCCATGAATTGTGCGAGATTCACTGCAGCCAGCTGGAAGTTGGAATCTGTTGCATGCTTGCCACCTTGCCTCCTGAAGGGTCTATACCTGGGACACGGTTGATTCCCTGTCCCTGGGGAGGTTCAGCACGGTTCTTACGTGGCTGATGTCAGTTTGAGTGACAGTGCAGGGAGGGACTTGGTGATTTGAGCAGGAATCTTCCAATTCACTGCCATGTGCTTTGTGTTCAGTAGTCTGTGATTGGTTGTGCCTCCACAGAGCACATGGCAGTCAAAACAAAGCAGAGGCAAGACCACACATTTGGTGCCATGTGTTTTGAGGTTTCTACTGATCTTCCCTGCAGT
>JAAUXT010119203.1_pt1 | contig 13431 bp, 14 predicted proteins | sample 7278171 | NCBI WGS metagenome assembly JAAUXT01 (sample SAMN14350112, study PRJNA611818) | marine sediment metagenome | isolation source: surface marine sediment (1.8m) | place: French Polynesia: Moorea | collected 2018-08
CCCCCCGCCCCCCCAGCCCCCCCCCAGACCCGCCCCCCCCCCCCCGGCATCTGACTGCTGGTCCCTCCTCCGCCCTCTACCGCGGGTAAACCGCTGGGTGAATACTGGTGGGTATGCGGTTGGGGTACGCTGGTGGGTACTCAGAGGGGGGTGCTGGTCTGCTAAGAAGTGTGGTCTCCAGTCACGGAAAAACAGCTCGTCTTCCCCGTGGGGGAAGAATAAGTGGGTTAAGGGGGGGGGGGAGGGTGGGGGGGGGGGGGGGGGGGGTGGGGCGGGGGGTGGGGGGTGGGGGGCGGGGGGGGGGGGGGTGGGGCGGGGGGGGGGGGGGGGTGGGGGGGGGGGGGGGGGCGGGGCGGGGGGGGGGGGGGCTGGCTGGGGGTGGGGGTGGGGTCTGGCACAGGGGGAGGCGGGTCTGGTACAGGGGGTAGGGGATCTGGCACAGGGGGAGCAGGGTTGGCACAGGGGAGGAGGGTCTGACACAGGGGGAGGGGGTCCAGCACAGGGGGGAGGGCGTCTGGCACAGGGTGCTGGTGGTTACATTCAAAAGTGTGGACAGATGCACACTGAATGCTACTGGTTTTCAAGCCATTAGTGGCACCTGAATGGCTGGCTACTCAACCATCCAAAATTAGGTATCAAACCAAAGGAGAGCAGCAGGGACATTTTTCTAGATCAGTCTGCTCCAGATCCAAAACACCAGCTCATTGTCACACCAAGCCTGTGTTGTGCACTGGCAAGGGATAAAACCTCTTCCTTTTGCAATGGCCTGTAGGAGGAACCTCACCTGGGGAGGAGATGGGAGGTCTTGACAGTTGTAACTGGTTTGGTCAGGCACAGTAGCATTTGCCAGACTCCCCTATCCCACTCCTTGTGGATAGAATTCCTGATATCTTTTTGTTCATGCTGACACCAAAACACCAGAGATTGTGTATGCTGTGATCTTTCATCTCCTGTTTAAATTTGACAAAAAAAGAAATGTACTGGACCCTCCTTGCCCTGGAGAGGAATTTGATCAAGAAAGATTTGGCCAAAGGTGTGTTATCTTGAGCACAAGAGATTGTTTACTGTTTGATATCTGACCCCTTGTTGGAAAGAACATTCAGCCATTCATAAATTTGTTGATGTTGTTTTCAATTGGCAACATTGGGGAAAAAAGAAGAAGAGGAAGAAAATCACCCAAATTTGGGTTTCCGGACTCTCAGGAGAGAAAAAAATGCCAGGGAGATCACGAAAAGTCGGAGAGGACTGGCCCGATGAGTGGTAACCCTGCAGATATGCAAAATGAAACTGTCAGTGCGTATGGCCTGAAAGTGGAAGGGTCACTGGCGTTCTGGAATTTTTCAGAAGAATTCCTGTCTGGAACATGACAGTTCTGTCAAAACCTTTGGGTCGTGAATCCACGCCAGTCAAAAAAATTTGCACACACCGGTGGCCAAGGTGTCAGCGCGGGTGTAACACCGAAAATTACGCTGCAGCCCAGGAGGGACTCCAGGAGGGAAGGCCCCCTCCCTTCCCTGTGCGGGCAAAATGGCCGTGGGAGGCGGGTGCCTTTCTTCCTTTCGCTGGACTCGGGAAAGATTCAAGGATTTTCAAAAATTGTGCCAGGCAGAACTACGAAATATTGAGGCCAGCAGGACCTCCCCCGGTGGAAGTACCGGTAAACTTGGGCAAAATCTGGCCAGGAACAAGTTGCACTCTCATGTGGGACTGATGGGAACCTCACCCCTCCCCCTCAGAAATAATCAAGGCAATGGGACCAACTCGCGTGAACTTGGGCAAAATCAGGTTCAGCAAAGAGTTGGACTCTCGACATTTTTAGGCTGGTATGCCCCTCTCCCAGGGAAACAACTTTTGCTGTCATTTGCCATTTGGAAACCAAACAGCCAATCTCTTGAAAGGTGCAGCATGTTGGATACTTGAAAATGGAGGGAATGTGAGTAAATTTGATGTGTTGACATGAGCAGCACTCTTGAAACGCACCGTACAATTTGGCGGGGTTAAAGCCCTCGTCGTGGGCTGGGCGCGTGTTTACACGACAAAGTGTTCAAGACTGTGTCTGATGTCAAAATCGTACATGATTTCCTGGATTTTTCAGATGACCTACCTTCAGGGCAAAACGCCCATCAGCTTCCTGCAGGAGCTGTGTACGAAGCGGGGCATCACTCCCACTTACGATCTGATCGCCAACGAGGGAGCTGTGCATGAACCGACGTTCGTCTTCAAGGTGACGGCAGGAGATTTCATTGGCACTGGCAAAGGTACAACTGAAAAAGTAGCGGTGCTCAAGGCATGTGCGGGTGCGAAGTCCCGTGAATCTCGTTGCTGGGGAAAGAAAGAAAGGGAGAAAGGAGAAAAAACAAAAAAACAAAAACAAAAAGAGAGAAAAGGGAGGAACAGAGAAAATTTTCTGGGCCGCAAGTGGGTGGTGGCTTCAGGGGATCGTTGGCTGGGGGAGACCAGGGGGAGAGGAGAGGACCAGACAGGGAATGCGGGATACCAGGCTCACCTTTCCTGTACCGCACTTCCATCGTGTGCTCCTTCCTGAAGGGCCTTCGCACAAAAAGAATGCTGGTCTGGACACAATGAGTTGGGCGAATATGTTGGCTCGGTCTCGTTTCAGTTGTGAAGCCCGCGGCTCGCATAGCGGCTGATGCAGCCTGTTTTTATGGTCCAGACGGATTTTATGGTCCGGGAGGATGTGGCCTGTGCTTGCCGTGTGCTCTGGAATTTGGCCAAACCATTTGTCTGGCGGTCGTTTCTGCGAACACCCATTTCGATTTTTTGTTTGCCAGCGGCGAGGATGGTGCAACATTGAAAAAATTTCGTCTGTTTTGCTTTACAAGGGACTTTTCTGAGACATGGTTACTTTTTTTATTTTGTTTTAAGCCTGTATGTGGTATCTGTCGGTGGACTGGACAGCATCTTGATTAGCCTCCCCTGTACTACTACCACCACCCAAGAAGTGTTTGGACTTTTTCAGTTTGGCCTGGACATTGGGACATGGCAAGGTTGCCCCTCCCCCCAACTGACCATAACCACCTAAAATGTTTGGACTTTGTTATTTTGACCTGGACATGGCCATCTAAGTTCACTCTCTGACCACCACCACCCAAAAATGTGTTCCCTTCGTCATTTTGGGTCCTGAAGGCTTTCTGGAAAATGGGGTGAGGGGACCCTTGACCACCACCCAAAACAATTATGGACTTATTTTGAGTCAAGCTTCTAAAAATTGGGGTATCAAGGTTACCCCCCCCCCCCCCACAAACCAACATCACCCCAAAATATTAGACTATGTTAGGTTGAGTTGGGCTTCTAAAATTAGAGGCATCAACCCCCCCCCCCACACACACACACACACCACCACCACCACCCAAAAAATTTTGGACTTTGTTACATTGGTTGGGTGTCGGAATTTGGGAAGACGAATTAATGCACAACGGGTACGAACTACTGCTCAAGCGGCGGGTGTTCTTCTTGAAAGTCTGATTGCTTTTTTATTTCAGGTCCAAGCAAAAAAAAGGCGAAACACAACGCTGCGATGTCTGTTTTGACACAGATGATGGGCATTTCCAACGGCCAAAGCCAGATTGTGGACGACTATCAGTGAGTATCGCGTGACACTAATTGCCTTCTCCCACCCAGTTTCCGATCCAGCTTGTCAAGACGACTCAGGTTCTTGTTCGGAACGATTGGAAGCGACTCACTTGACTGTTGCATTTGAGAGCCGTGAGAGTACAACTGCCAGCGGAAGGCTTGCGGGATTTGGCATGGCTTTTCAAATTTGCAGGACTGCTACTCCAAATTCAATGCCGACCCCTGGAGGAGATGCCCCAGTGCCTGTGTCATCAATGGTGGGAAACCCGGTCGGCGAGCTGCAGGAGCTCACACAGAAGCGTCTGTGGCCGCCGCCCATCTACGACTTCACAAGCGAGCAGGGCCCGCCGCACGCCAGAGAGTTCATCTGCACCGTCAGGTTGTGGAAGTTCACCGAACAAGGTACAAATGTCTTTTTCCTCCTCTTCTTCGTGGCGATATAGGTATTTTGACTTTCCACAAGATAAATTCAAGCAATTATGATGTGCTCTTTTTGATTTGACCTGTATTGAGCGCGCGACTGCCTTGGCAAGAATGCATTGAGTGCAGTCACTTCTGGTCTTCTGTGTGTGTTTATGTGTGATTTTGAAAAGACTAATGTCAGGACGATATTGTGGTCAGCGTGAAGACACGCACCCGAGAGATAAAGACAGTGATGGCGTACCCTTGCTTTTGTGTTTGTGGTCACAAGGACCACTTTCAGACAAAGTGACCGCTCCCCGACTGACATGCCCACAGGGCAGGAGATGGTCTTCAGTTTACGGGGAAAAAATTTAAGATCTTGAGGACAGAGTGTCCGCCTGACCACTGCTGCGCTGGACGTGTCATGTGGACACGGATAGGCACAGCAGTCAGTGTGAACAAAAAAAATATGCTGTGTGCTCCTGTCCACGCACATAGTCCATGACAGGAACAACAGTCTCTTTACCCTTCCAATGCTTCGCGTTTTGCAGCGATTTTGGAACGGCAGATGTTTGTCTTTGCCTTCGTGTTTGTTTCCTCTTGTTTGTGACAAGCAAAACGAATGCACCGTGACTCTTTGCAGGTGTCGGAAAGTCTAAAAAGTTGGCGAAGCGAAACGCTGCGAACGCGATGCTGCAGACGCTGAAGCAGGGAACCATCATGCCCGACACGGACGGAGCGCCGGCCGAGGACGGATTCGAGGAGGAACTCGTGGTGAGTGGGACGGCGAGATGCGAGCAATGTCACATACAGGCGCATCGTTCGTATCGAGCCTGTGTTATGCAATGGCAATACGCGTAGAGAGAAGCACTCCAACGGAAGGACCTGCTGCACCCCAGGTTGGGGTGGGGTTGGGCCTACCTCAAGAAAATTAAGTTGGTCCCACACTGACACCGAGGCTTCCCTGGAACTTACCGCTGGGCAGGCGGGTCCAACCCCAGGACCTGCCTCTTGGTTGGATGGTCTTACCCGCGGCTCGCCAATAGACACCGGCACCTCGGGCTTATTGCCAGGAGTACACGTGTGTGTGTGTCTGTGTGTGTCTGTGCACTGTTGAGTTATTTGTGGGGCGGGCGAAAGGTTTCTAAATATCTTGAATAATGATCCTGCAAGAGCGCGTTATCCCGATTGCACGCTCTTTGTTGACACGGGACTCCAGAATGGATATCTGTGCTCCCCCCCCCCTGGACTGAGGACCTTGGCCTGTCCCGGAGGGTCCGGCATGGGCACCGTTGCCGCTGCCCTCCCCCACCCCACCCCTCGACAGGATGGGTCCCAGTACATGGAGGCCATGCACATGGATTGCGAAACGCGCTCTTTCTGATCTCCGATCTCTTGCTGTTCCAGAACGACTCGTCCAAGTCGCACTATTCAAACTTGAAGGAAGGGAAGCGCGTCCCCACTCTGACCCCACAAGCCAGTCAGAAAATCACGCAATTTTACACCCAGATGAAGAATACACCAGGTAAGGAAAACAAAGCGTCGTTTGACTTTTGTTTCCTGTGAAGGCTTTGGTTCGGTCGTTTCCTGTCTTCTGTCAGACTTTCTACAGTTGTGTTTGCTTCTTTGTTGCAGGCAAGCACCTTGTTCAGCTTCATGGCAACGCGCTGAATGCGCCGACAACAAACTTCTGCCAGATGCTGCAGGAAATTGCAGAGGAGCAGAGATTCGAAGTGACGTACGTCGACATCCAGGACCAGGGATGTGAGTATTGCACATCCGTTGTTCGAGAAATGTTCACTGGGCACACCACCAGTTTGGCCGATCAAGACAACAGCTCGAGACTGTCAGCTCAAGGCACGATAACGACCGTGCTGTGGTGTACGCGAACATGGTTGTTTCGGGATTTGTCTCCGTCAAACAGTTGGGAGACCTTCTTTTGAAACTGGACCTTCGTTATGAAATTGGTCAATTGTTGCGTCTTGCAGCGGGACAGCGCCAGTGCCTGGTGCAGCTGTCGACGATGCCGGTCGCTGTGTGCCACGGCGTCGGGCAGACGACGGACGAGGCGCATGCGCAGGCGGCGCACCACGCCCTGCAGTACCTCAAGATCATGACCAAGAAGGCCTGAGCGCCAGAACGGGACGATTGGACCCGAGCTGCCACGGATAAAACAAGCACATCAGTCCAGGTTTGAAAAGATGTGTTGGGTTGCCAGAAGCAAGAGAAGTCAAAAACAGGCATTTGTACTAGCATTTGTGAAAAGTTCTGAAGAGAAGTTTGTGAAACCAAAGCAGAAAGATGTGATGAAGAAAAGCAAATTTGCAATGAAAGATTGCGCCAGTATATTGAATTGTCGTCGAATAGATTGCCCATTGCACTGTATTGAAACGAACAAAACGAACCGTCGCGTGGCTCGGACCCAACCGGACCTGTCGGTCATTCAAAGGACTCCATTTTTGCACGAGCTGACAAATCCCTTCCTGAATGCAACAAGCGCTGTCAACAAAGGATGGCACGTGACACATGTTTCATCGCGAGCACAGCCAAGTTGTAGTTGGTGAAGAATGGAGATCTTTGAAAACGAATGCCATGGTTCATTGTCATCTGTGGTGTTCAGAGGGAAACCTGGTTTCTTCACATTTTCTTGTACACACCATGTGACATTTTCACTTTGCAATTTGAAATAGTGGAGGTCTTTTTGAGTAGTGATTTAGTTGTCTGTACTTCGGTCGTGCAAGCATATTGCCCATTGTAAAATTAAATTGATCTCGTCTTTGTGCCCAGTACGTTTGGTTTTTGTGGGAAGCACATGCACAGTCTAGAGGCTGCATTCAACACTCCTCAGCTCGTGCATTGTCTTTGGACAAAACAATGGACTCCCTGGGAAGTTGTTCTCCACCTGGGATTGGCTCCCGCGAGTGAACAGCCTCTTCTGTGTCTGTTGTGAGAAACGTCAAAGTGAAAACGTAGATTTGAATGCCACTGCTCAGAAAGACCGTCATTTGTGTGACGATGGTGCGAATTTTGGATAATGTTCATGAAGTTAAAACGATCAGCCCAAACTTCAGACGTGGTGAAGGATACAAAAGCACATTTTGCGCCAAACGTGAATCTTGTGTTTTCTTTTCGTCCAGTGGCCACAACGGGAATGGCTTCGTGCGGATAAAACCTCAAGGTTTAGCGTCGTGGTTTGTGTGTCCAGTGCAGCTTGAAAACTTGGAGTTTGGCTGATTGTCTTTAAAAAGTTTTAGCCAACAAGCCATCTATGGTGGTGTATTTAGGGAACCATCTCAGATACTTTTTGAAGCCCAAGACTCCCGAACTGTGCAAACTAAACGTTCAACTTCAGTGGAAGTTGCAATTTGGTTTGGGTTTTTGCTTCAAATCGTGTTTGGCTGCTGACAGTAACTGCCTTTAGTTTGCAGTTTTGGGCTTTACAGAGAACATGTGATGGGCTCCCCTCGAATGGTGATAGAAGACTGCCTAAAATATTCCTGGAAGTATGTGTGGACAAAACTAAATTGTGCATAGCTTGGCAATGCTCGGAACAAATTTGGCTTCAGTTTCAAAAAGTTTTGTGATAGAAACTTCTGGGAATCTTGAAGATTGTCTTCATCTATTTTTGCTTCTACATTTTGAGCAACACTATACAATATTGAGTGGCCCAGCATTTACAGGAATGAAAAACACAAAGAGAGCAGTCACTTGTAAATACGATGCTCGTTTTGCTTTCCGATATCTCAGCATTTCACCCGTAAAAACGTAAGTTTATTTCTTCTGAAATGTCGAGGTTTTTGAATCCATTGAGGAGTGTCTTATGTGAAAGATTTAAGTCGGAAGAAGGAACGGTGGAAAGCCTGAAAATGATGGGCTGACTTTGTGCGTTTTTTAGGTCTTTTGTAAGTGCTTACCAAAGACAGGATGAACTTGTCGATTCTTAGAGAATTCTAAATCATGTTTTTCGCGGTTGGGAGGTCTCGTGTTGAAACGAATTTGTGTGTAGTGCTGTTGAATCTACAGATGTGATGCTTCGTACAGCGTAGGTTCTCCAAGGGCGGCCAATCATTCATGTCTTTTGAGCAGACACGAAAACTGGCCGTCGAGAATCTGATCTGACGTCGACCTCACTGTAACATCCTGTAGCTGATGTCTGTGGATTGAGTGTCAAGACACAATAAATACGGCAAGTGAATCGCTGGTGTTTGTGACGTTGATGACGCGCAGGTGCTGCTCAGTGTGGGTGGTGCTTGGGCACCGGATACGAGGTGGTATCAGGAAATTCGTACCGTCGTCATGTCCATGGCTTCAGTACACAACACCAAACATCGACATGACGACGATACGAATTTCCTGATACCACCTCGTAAGACTCTTGTCTCCTTTCTGTCGCCGACTTTCGAGTAAAATCGCGATCTTCCTGCTCATGTGTGTGTCAATAGGTTGTGAACTCTAATGCCCTCAGCATGTCTGCCTTCACTCGCAAAGCGGCGGCAAAAAGGAGACAAGCCTCGTATTTGTTGACCGCACGGAAGTTGCAACGCCGACAACCACCAAGTCCATGCCGACACATTTATTGTTTTCTGGTTCAAGCCAACACGTCCATCAAAGAGCAACAGGAACAGGTGAAAAGGGAAACACCCACAAATGACTGCATTTACGAAAACGTTTGTCTTTTGGAATGTATGCAGAACTTTGGTTTCCTTTGTGGTGGTGACCTGTGGGAAAATGCCGACAACAAAATTGAAGCAAAAGGTAAAAGCTTCGACCCATGCATTGAAAAGGACACTTCGTGACTGAATAAATGACAAGACAACAAGCGTGTGACTAGCATACAGATCAAATCTGCGTACAAAATATTTCGCGCAGTAAACAATATCAGCAAAAATTATCACAAAATAGTAGTTTTTGGCTGAAATTTCGCCATCTTCACTGGAGACCATCAATGACGATTTGAAGTGACAACTGAATCTGAAGAGACTGTGCAACCGTGAAGGCCATTTGTGGTTTGTATGAACAGAAGTGCAGCCGCATGCAAACCCCGATTGCACACTGGAAGCACCAACAAGAACGCGGACACAGATCTGACAAAATCACGACGATGCAACAGCGAACTGTGGTCCGTGGCTTTGCAGCGTTTTCCCAGGCTGCAGTCACAAAGAAACCACCAAGACCCAAAGCCCACGTGAAAGTGAAACGGCAGTCCCTCCTGGATCATTTCGCTCATTGTCGAGTGCGAGCTGCGCGCCATATACCGCATATCAGGCATGTTCTTCACAATTCTTCGATTTTAACCCAGACAATTTGCCCAGAAAATTGTAAGCACAAAGGAAACGTTTTCATTTGGGCCGAGGTGACAAACGTGATTCGTATTTGTATCGAACAACCAGGCCCATGTGAAACAAAAACACTGGCACGCACCTCGGATGCCGCCGGTTTTGTGAGAGTACGTTGCCTGCTCTCCTGGCCTAGTCGAAAGGTCCTGAAAACCCCAGCCCCACTACTCAGCTGTTTTCGTGGACGGGGGTCGGGGTGAGCTGAGGGTGCCTATCCCGTCACTCAGACCTACAGGTGCCATAAGTGTGAACACAAACACGCAAATTGAGCAGCGTGTAACAAGGCAACCGGCACAACAGCACGAAGAATGCATCGAGCAGAAACGCCCATCAAACAGCCCACATGCAAAAGCAACGTACTTTCTTCAATTTTGCCGCGCGACTTGGACCTGGATAGCCTGCAGACCCATTTTGTCTCGACAGACAAGGATAAAATATTTGAGTGATATCGCAAATATCTCGCAACAATTTCACAATTCTCCAGACAAGCCAGTCTCAACAGCAAAGAACAGCAATTCGCACCAACATCCTGCTGTACCAGAGGGAGCACGCGCATCGCAAATCCTACGAACATTGGAAGCTGCTGACCTCAAGCCGGGAACCCTTGCGCGGTGCGATTCTTGGTGTCACAAACATCAAAATATCAAAGCGAGATGAAAAGACCCTGTCTTTTTATCAGTCGCACGAACACCCATGCCTTCCCACAACTAACCATCGTGAACACGCGCTGGGTCTTCAACTTCTTTCCTTGCCTCACTTGGCGTTGTAAATCTTCAATTCTGTTTCGACGACGTCCTTGAACAAGTCTCTGAGTTCTCCGGCCTGTGTGGGTGAGTATGCCGCGAGGAACTGCTGCACATCGCCGATGCACTGTGTCTCCATGCTGCGCAGTGGGTCCAACATCGCGTGGTCCACATCGCTGCCCGGCAGCGGCTTCATCTTGGAGTGCGCCTTGTACAACGCATGCTCACGATTCACCTTCCCCTGAAAATGGTCCCAGAGACATTGAAGTACGTACCCCATCCGAGAACAGCACTTAGCTGATTTCGCTTTTCCGAGTCCATGAGCTCGAAACCACGGTAGATTTTTAGCAAATGCAGCTTGATTTTCACCGCTTACTTGAAAGCGAGGTTTCTTCTTTGCCGGATCATTGTCTCCGAAAGTTGGCGACTTGGTGGCGGTTCCGATGTTGATGTCGGTGCAGAAGATGAAGGGTTTGAAGACGGAGCAGCCCGGGTTGGGTGTGGCCGTCAACCAGTGGCACGCCGGCGTGGCGTTGCCGCCCGCCGGAAGCACCGACACCATGCTCGCCACCGACACCGACGGGCTCGCGCCGACCCGGCAGATGCCGCTCTCCTGATCTCGCAGGATCCGCATCATGTCCGTCAGGGCGAACTTGTCTGACATGGGAGAAGTACACAAAGGGTAGCGACGGACATCATTCATCATATTGAGACGAACCAATATGGCTGGACAGCGGCCGGGTGCCCCCCCACCCCTCACCACCACCACCCAAATATTTTTGGGCTTTATCATTTTTGGTGGGCCTGCCATAATTGGGTCTTTCGATCACCCCCACCCACCCTACCACCACCCAAAACTTGTGGACTTTGTCAGTTTCGGCAGACTTTCGCTTGGACTTCAGCTCTGAATGAATGCGTATTGGCACGAACTACGGCTCCAGCAGCTGTCTGGTTGTCTTTGAGTCAGTCACGGAACCAAAATGACGACATCTAGGGAGCAATCTTCACTTACTTCCAGACGAGTATTTTTTAAGCAGTTCCTTCCCACATTTGAATCTCCTCTCTGGATTTTCTGAAGCGTCAAACTTGGCACCTGCACAAAGTGACAACAATCTTACCATTTTTGTCACAAAAGCAACAGCCCACTGGAAACTTTTTTTGTTTCCAATAGCACAATTTTTTCACGTTGAACTGAAGGTAAGGAAACAAGTCTGGATATTCTGCAAAACGTACTTGGTGACGGTGTTGCAAAACACGTGGCGAAGTCGAAATCACCAGAACCATCCCAAAACCCTTTGCTTTTGGCGTAGTCTTGAAGTCCGTCAGACATTTTGTCAATTTTCGTTCCTATGCTGAGCTGGTTGGAGATGTTTCGCACTCCCTCTGCAGTAAAATCCACGGACGACCATTACAAATCACGCCAGATAGGAAAGAGGGGATATCTCTAACAAATTTCTGTAACGAAAGCAGAGTGCCATCACTGCAAAGCAATACAAACCAGTGACTTTTTCCGCGGCCCAGTGTTTGCCGGATGTTTCAAGGACCCAAGCCTCAGTTCCGTCAGCGATTATGAAGCTGTTGAAATAACACGCGTCCGGCGCATCCTCGCAGCACGGGCCTCCTTGTCCGTACTTTTCCAACAAGCCACATATCACCCCAAGTGCATCCGCCGCAGTGTTGCCTCTTTCCAACCCCAGCCTTGATCGAACAAAGAATCTGGCAGTGATGCGCTCGCCTGGCTTTTAAATTTGCCTTCGCCCTGTCACACCGCACAGGACTTCGAACTCTTGAAAACAAGCAAATCCTTTGGGGACGGAACTTTGCTGCTTGTTTGTTCTCACTCAACACGTACCTGACCAAGTCCATGCCGAGCAGTTTCTCCTCCATAGCATCAGGTCCAAAATCTTTTGTGAACACTGAAGGACAGAATGTAACAGACAACGCTTCAGTGGACTCCTACGAAATCTCTTGACTCGATCCCTGGCAAGTTTTTGAACGGCAGAAGGGGGTCATTGACCCGTGAGAAATCTGAATTGCCCACCTCGTTTCTTGCCCCCAGACAAGTTTTACAAGCAACTCGGGGTGGGCGCCATTGTCCCTCTGAGAAATCTTGTCCCTCCCCAGAGAAATTTATCATGTTGTTCACCTTGAGAAGTCTCGCCTCTGAGAAATTCTTGCGCACAAAGAGAATCCCAAAATCCGTCAGAGAATCAGAGTTTTCGTGGGCATAGTTTACCTGCTTCGTTTCCAATGCAAACGCCTTTCTCGTTGGCCCCCATCTCGGCGCCCCACATCCATGCAGGTTTGCTCAGGATCGTGGCAAACGTACGGGCGCACTGTTCTATCTCGATGAAAGTGCACTGAAACAAAGCAAATGAGGCTCAAGTCGTGTTCAGCAGTAGTTTTCACTGCACCTTTCATGAGCCAGCACAAGTGAAGAGAGCAACAAGTGGAAAAGTTGAGGTTGTACCTGCAGTTTTGTGCCTGCATCGTGATCAGCCTCTGGGAAGTAAATGACCTCTTGCACTTCTCCCTTGGGTCGGTCAGAATTTTTGCCAAAGATGACACTTCCATTATCAGATGCTGTCTTCAACACGACGAACATGTCACAGGAGTCCATCGCGGTCCTAGAAACTGTGAAAGAGCGAGAAAAACCTGAAAGCAAAGAAACAACTTGTGAACAATGACCAATCAACCCAACAGGCAGAACCAAGCCTTCTGTTGCAAGATTTTCACACACTTTTGGAAAACCAATTCCAAGTCAATTCTTCCAGCAGAGCACTTTGCCTGAGATCCCAAGTCATGTACGAGGGGTTCTGCAATTCTGGCAGGATTTTGAGCGGTGTCATGTTGTGCGAAGGGTCATACCGTTTGACACAATTACCCTACAATGTGTCATCAGTACTTGATGATCTTGCGCAATGTTTTGGCCAACAAGGAGCCAGACGTAAACAATAACAAACACATTAAGTGGCACTGTGAGAACACATTTCTTCAGTCAATTTCCAAGTCCTTCAAAGTATGCTCTGCCCGCATTGACACAATGCGCCCACCGTTTGGGCCACTGGGTGCAGATGCACTCATGGAAGTCTCTGGAGGGTATCAGAGAGATCTGTTCATCAACTGCTGCTTCAACCTCGTCCAGACTGCCAAATCTTTGGCCCTTCATCTCTCTTTTGACACGGGGATAGAAAAAAAAATCGTTCGGAGCCAAGTCAGGCGAGTAAGGGGGGTGCGGGAGGACTTGAGTTCTGGTCTGCAGAAGGAATGTGTATGCGGTAAGAGCCATTGAAAGTGTTCCCGCTGGTTCCTGCCATTTTCTGTGTTCTACCGATCCATCGCAGTCGGTTGTGAGC
>JAAUXT010144779.1_pt1 | contig 13431 bp, 21 predicted proteins | sample 7278171 | NCBI WGS metagenome assembly JAAUXT01 (sample SAMN14350112, study PRJNA611818) | marine sediment metagenome | isolation source: surface marine sediment (1.8m) | place: French Polynesia: Moorea | collected 2018-08
GGCCAAAGCAGGTCTTGGGTCAGACCCGCTTTCGAAATTTTTTTTTTTTTTTTTAAATGATCAGTGATGAACTGCGAACGTACAGACCACACGCTTTTTATGCGTAGCATTCTTGTTCACTGAATACTTTGGAACTAGATTTGTTCTGTGGCGCCAGATAGAAAACGAACACAGACACAAACGCTCTGTGCCACTCTGCAGCAACTCTGCCAGTTGTGTTTCTGACACAGGCGTGTCTGTGGGACAGGCAAGCCTGTGTTGTGCTCAGACAATTGTACGGGGCAGGATGTCCTTCGGTAGAACCTGCTGGTGCCCTCAGGAGGGGGGGGGGCAGGACCTACCTGCCATGTGAGTGAGCCCTGCCCAAGACCAACCTGTGGGTTGCTCCTGTCCCCAAGATGCACCTGGCAGTTTGTAGATACCACCTACCCCAGCCACCAGAGGGTGTGCCCCGCACCCCCCCCCCCCCACCAGGATGAACCTGCCCTTGAGCGCGAGGCAACGCGCATGTTCAAAGCTCTGCTTTCTTGTTGACCAAGCTTCTTGTGCGGTCCCGTTGTTTTCTTCTGACGAGCTGCTTCTTTTCTGTTGATCTTTTCTTCACAGTCGTTTGCATTAATTTCTTTTGCAATTTTGTGTTGCTGAAAAAGCGTATTCTTGTGTTGTTTGTGTGAATTGACACCGGTGGTTCTAACAACAGGAGGCATCGTGTGGCTTCCCGTCAAAAGAGGAACAGGTTTGGCCCCTTTAACCAATCAGACCTTCTGCACCAAATTCATCGCGCCACGACCTGTCAACTGTCACCCTGCGGTCACCTGCTCCGTCTCAGCTGTCCGCTGCTGTCTTTCCTGCCGCCACATGTGTTGCTTTGAGTGTCATTTCCTCCAATCACAACCCAGAGCTGCTTTCTTCACACCAGAAAGAAGTTGAGACAGTGTCCCGGTTCTGAACAGCAGGCGTGCTCATTTGAAATGTTCACAGATACCTGTGTCCTTGGGCTCAGTGCACCATCGAGAGATGCACAAACGCAGACGTCACTGAAACACACAGTCGTTTCCGTAAGGGATGCAGTTTCTGTCGAGATACGGCACAAAAATCGAGCCATAAAAATGCATCCGTACTATATCCCAGGAATAAAGCGTGAAGCCTTGCCAGGTCTTCTTGTGTGGAAACAAGAAGTGACAAGTGCTCGTTCGAAAGAACTGCGCCACATGCAAGCCTTCGTTTCGCCGTTCCGGGCCAAAACAAAGTCGCGTCCAGCCAGTTCAGGCACGAACGCCACCAACCGTCAAGTGTAGCACAAGCTTGCGCGAGTTACTGGGCTGACTTGTCCACATCTGAAAAAGGACATGACGCTGGGAAAGTTTGATCTCCGTGTCAGGCGGTTGTAAACACCCTCACACGTCACATTTGGTTTACGAACACGATATCAGATGCCATTCGAGCGCAGATTCTTCATAAAAACACCGAGGTTTGGTGAAAAGTTCAATACAGATGTCCAAAGATGGTTTTCAAAAGAGTTGTGGTCGCAGAACAACAGTCTCCATCTGGTGGTGGTTTTATGTCACATTCACAATTTCACTCGCGCACAACGATTTCGAGCAATTGGAGCAGTAGACGTTCTCTTAGTGTGGTGTGCAATCTGACGCACAGCCTTTCGTGACGTGTCACAGCATCCTTGACGTTAAGAAACAGCTTCGTCTTCAATTTTTCACTTGTAGCGAGTACTTAGTGCAAGTAGGTTCGAAAACGTTTCAACATCCAGATGAGCGTTCGTCTGAGATGTCGGATTCAGTTCCTTTTCGTTCATTGTTGTTCATTTCACGTGCACAGAATTCAGTTTGTTGAGCGAATTTAATTTCCAGTTTGTACACGAACAACTTATTTTGAAGTAACCGATTGGTGAAGAAGGCGTTTTCCACACGTCTCTCGAACAAATTTTGGTCTTGCTTGTGAGGCAATTCTTGACCACTTCGTTCAATTCGTAATTCACTGCGTGTGGAAGCCGCTGCATGCAACTTGTTGATAACCTCACGTTTTCTGTTGATCTTCATTTTGGCTGGTTTTATTTTGTTCCAGATGACAAGTTTACAACCGTCGCACTCTGATCTAATGGTAAGCACGTGGGCCTCGGGTGCTGAGACTTCTTGCACTGAAACTGCCTTTGAAACCCCCGGAACAAGCGCGAGATTTGAGTTCGCGGGTTCAACACCACGATGAAATTGTCCTTCTTGTCAAATCTGGTCAAACTGGCACAGATGATATTTGATCTGGCAAGCTGCAAGGAGGAAAAGTTCTTTTTCCACTGTCTAATTGTTCGCTGTCCCCTGCTCCGAAATCCTGTTCACTGGTCAACCTCGCCGAATCTGAAGATTGAAAGGGCCCGTCAACTGCATGGTTTTTCTTTTGGCACACACAGGTGCTTGTGTGTTGACTTCATTTCATTCAGTTATTTTCTCGGTGAAACAGATGGTATTCGGATTCGGTTTGATTCTGACGTAGCTACTCGATACCTCTGGGTGCTTGTGTTAACAGACGGGCAGTTGTTTTGTTCTGCGTGTTGTTTATTGTTTGTGTTTTTGGTTCATTGTTTACCCATTTACATCGTTATCTGTTTGCTTTGCAGAGATGGCTGGACCCACTCAAAACGCTCAAGAAACAGATTCGAGGTGAGTCCGCTGAGCTGTTTGCGCCGCAGCGCAGGCAGTGTGATGCTGCGAACGTTCCCATTGAAGTTTCGTGACTTCACTGCAGAAGCCTCGTTCACTTCAATGTGACAACTGGTTCTTTGGGGCTGTTGCAACCTTTCGTTGACTGACAACGATGTTGAGAGAGCTTGGGAAATGTTTTTGCCCCAGGTATGCTTCGCACAAATCAAGTGTGTTTCTTTTCACTTTCCAGCTGCGCCGCCGTACGTGTTTCACTTTCGGGTCAAATTCTACGTTTCGGACCCCAGCAAACTGCAAGAAGAATACACCAGGTCCGTGCCACCACTGTCTCTTCCCTGTCGGCCCTGACGAACTTTGTGCTCATACTTCGCATTCACATGCATCCACACAAAGCAAGACTTCCGACGCAAAACTCGACGGCACATCATTTGTACCCAGCTTCTTTCAAGACACCGTCTAAAGGCTCAGAATATCCAGCGAAATTCTGATAAAACATGTCGAAACCGAAACCATAATCCCTGTTGTCAAAACTCTCGAGAGTTGTCGCTTGCGGCCCAGTGTCAGCGCAGAATAGCTTGCTGTCACGTAGCTTTCACTTGTTTTGCAGATACCACTTTTTCCTGCAGCTGAAGAAGGACATATCAGAAGGTCGTCTCGTGGTACCGTACAAAACAAGCGTGCTGCTGGCCAGTCTCGCTGTGCAGTGTGAGTAGTGCGGCGCCGCAAGTACCAATCACTGCACCGTTCGGTGACTTTGTGGCCAAGAGCTGCGCAAAAAGTGTTTTTGCAATGAGGAAAACAAGCATAAATCTCAGGCCTTTTGATATGTCCAAAAATATGTTCAAGGTGGATGTCCAATTTGATGCTCCACACCCCATATTTGCTTTGCACCTCATGTTTGCCCCATCAAACCAGAAGATGCTTTTGGAATCTAATTTCTTTGTCGGTGAACATGTCCTTACAGCACGTTTTCTCGCGACGTGAACTGTTTTGTGTCCGTCTTGCAGCGGAACTGGGCGACTACAACCCGGAGGAGCACAAGGACAACTACCTGTCGGAGTTCCGCTTCACTCCCGGGCAGACACAGGCCTTCGAGGACGAGGTGGCGGCGCAGCACAGGACACACAAGTACGTAGCGTCTGGAGAGGGACACGGGAACGGGAGCCTCTTGGGACCTCGGGAAGGAGGGCAAAGGGCGTGTGGGACAAAGCGTGCGCGTGTGTGGGGGAGATTGGGGATTGTTTAGGATGACGGAAGGTTGTTGGTGGGTTGCGAATTAGAAGGAGGAAAGGTGAGAAAGGTTTTTTATGAAAATTTGGAAGTAGATGAGGACAGAGGCGTTGGGCGACAAGGTGACATCGGACGCAAAGTTGCACAGGTCATTCAAATGCGGGAAGCTGCTGCTGCACACCAGGAAAACAAAGGAACCCTGTCTTGCAGGCACTAACTTTGCACGAAAGTGCATTTTCGCATTCCAGCCTGTCAGGCCCATGTTCTGCATTTGCGTGCACCCAAAGTTTGGTTCAGAATTCCGCATCCGTCAGCCACCTATTCCAGGGGCAAGACGCCAGCGCTCGTCGAGGCGCGGTTTCTTGACGTAGCATCGGAGCTGACGCTCTATGGCGTCGAACTGTTCGTCGCGTCTCGAATCCCGACGCTCGATGTGGAGGTTTGTGCCACCCTGGCAACGGACCAGCGTCCTTGGACACCACGCACTCATTGGGTGTTGTGTACTTGCCCAACAAGGCGATTCTCATGCCTTGTTCAGGGCTGGTTAGCAACTTGCTTCATCGCAATGTTTGCACACCCAACTGTTGCAGTCCTTGCAGACACGGAATTGCCTTCAGAGAGACTTTCGGACAAAAAGCATGGAAGACAACGTGAACTCTGGTTTCAAACCTTGACTTTGAAAGGCGTTTTTTTACGGTGATCTGCGTGGACCAACCCACACTCTGCATTAACTGTTTGCTCTCTTCAATAACTTTCAGGAACCTAGGTGGCAGTTGTTTGGCAACGTTAAACCCTTTCTGTGTATGATACTGTTTGCTCTTGTTGATGTCTGTCTGTTTCTTTGCATCTCGTAACTTATGTTAATTGATTAATATGCATTTTATTACTTTGTTGCCAGAACAACGCAGGGTTGTCATGGAGACTCATCACTGCGTCCTCATGTTCTCCTCTCATTTGCCACAAGGAACGCAACGTACGCACGTGGTTTGCTGAACGACAGAACAATTGGGGGAGCAGATCTTTTGACCTTTGAAGGGGGGGGGGGATTATTCGTTCGCACCCACTACTGCCTTGCGTTGATTTCCATGATTCTTGTGCATCCACCGTGACATGTTGACGTGGCACATCTTGGTCCCCTCTTCCTGCATGGCACAAACTGAAGTGAGTCGAACCCTGCAAATATTTCTGACAGGAAGAAGGGATGAAGCTGGCGCCACGTTGTTTGTCTGTCATGTGGTGTTTCGTTTCTCTCTGTCTGTCTGTCACGTGTTTCGTTTCTCTCTGTGTGCGTGTTTGTGTGTGCTACAAGTGCTGCTCGTTTGTGCGCATTTGTACCACGTGATGTGCGAGTGTGAGGCGAGGTGGGATGTGACGTGACGCGAGGGAGCGTGTTTGTGCTTGTAGGGGCGCCACGCCCGCTGACGCAGAGTTGAACTACTTAGAGACTGCAAAGCGTCTTGACATGTACGGCGTGGACCTGCATAGCGCCCGGGTAAGGGTAAGGATGCACCACTCAAAGCCTCTCTTTCCTTCTGTGTTCGTGCCTCCTCTTCCGAGGCGATTTTCCAACGATCAGGTGCGGTTCGTGCGCGTTCTGCACAAAGGTTGTTAGCCCGAGACATCCAAGATAAAAGTGTGCTGCAACGCAAGGGAAAAATAAGTCCAGGTGCTTCTCGGTGGACAGTTGCCATCAGCTACTGCGCAAACGTGATCGGCGTAACGGCCATTTCGGTCGTAGGGGGGGGGGGGCACACGTGTACCTGCCGTAGTTTGTAGCTTGTGGTGGTCTCTGGGTGTGGAGACTGATCGGTGGGTGGGGTAGTTGGGGATGGCAATAGGTGGTGCGTCAAGTGCATGTGTTTCATTGGATTCAACGCATGAGAAATGGAACATGTCAGAACTTGTGTGACAGTATTTCAGAAAAAGAAGTCTGTAGAATCTTCGTTCTTGTAGCCTCCATGAAGCCCGCCAGTCCTGTCGTGTCTTCCAATTTCTTTTCTTCTTTTGACAAACTCTTCATCTCCTTTCCTTTTCCTGTCTTGTCTGTCTGTTCTCTCGAGGCTTAGTGGTGACATCCGGTGGGAAAATGAAATTGTTGATCAAAAATGTTTGACAATCCCAATGACATCGGACGATGATGAGTGTGTCGTGAATGAAATGATCATTTTGTTTGTTTTCGACCACACAATGAGTTGAGTTTTTCTTTTTTTCTGTTGTTTTACTTTCTTGTTTGATTATTCTGACTCGTTTGATTTTGATGATCTCAAGCTTTGAATGTGTGAATCCGACGCTTGTATTGCTGCATGTCATTCAGTAGACCAAATTAGATGATCCCTGAACGCATGCACCTTCAGAACTAAACCAAAATAACTCAAAGCATTGAAACAAACCTCTCTTACTGACCAACAAGCAAACATCTTTTTTGATACCAAGCTTTGTGAGCTGTCATTTTCTTTTGAAAAACGAAGATAACTCCAGAAAGTCAAACGCGTTGTTTGAAATAAAGAAGTTTCTGGCAAAGTTTGGGACACATTTTCGTCCGATTTCGATAGTTTTTGTCGCCCAAGCGCGGCACCCGCGTTGCTTAACGGTGCACTTTCTGCCGCGCTGCAGGACCAGAGTAATCTGGACATCCAGCTGGGCGTGACGTCAGCAGGGCTCGTCGTCTTCCAGAACAACGTCCGGCAAAACACCTTCTCCTGGTACGTGACAAGAGCGTTTGGGAGGTTTGCGAGAGTAGTTGGTTCGAAATGTTGATTTGTCTTGCTCACACCAGTCCTGTTTGTTTGCTTCAAATGCCAGCAGGCCTGTGCCTTGAGTGCTCGCACACATAACTGTGCTTCAGTGCCTGAATTTGTTCGAAAAAATCCGACTGAGCGAAGATTTGTTCAAGTGTGGCAGTGCTGTTGATGAGTGACCAATTTCGGTGCAAGCTTACGCGTTGTTCTTGCAGGGGGAAGATTGTGAAGATTTCGTTCAAGCGGAAACAATTTTTCATCCAACTACGACGGGAACTGGTGAGTTGCCTGCCCTGGAAAAGAGTTTGAACAGGAATGCGAGGCAAAAGAGTTCGGGAGCGGGCACCTTTTGTCCGAGACACTCAAAGCAGTGGCTCCCTCGTGGTGTTGGTATCTGACTCGTCTCTCCAGCAGACTGATGATGATACCGTTATGTTCGTCTTGCTGAAGTGTGAATGACGGCAGAGAAAACGACGGCGATTTCGTTTCAGAACGACAACGTGGACAACTTGATCGGGTTCAACATGGTATCATACCGCTCGTGCAAGAACCTGTGGAAGAGCTGCGTCGAGCACCACACCTTCTTCCGGCTACACGCGCCCAAACCGACGCCGAGGAAGGGCTTCTTCCCTTGGAGGCCAACTTTCCGATACAGGTCTGTGGAGATTCACCGTTTTCCCGCGGATGCCGCGCAAGAGCCACAGAAAATGTTCTCGTGAAAATTCACATTCAGTGCGGTTCACACATGAGAGTCGGATGGTTCAGAATCAGGGGACGAATCCACGTCTATTGGCCGGTGGGGAAAGGAGTTGGTTGTTGAGTGTGGGGAGAACTGCAGCTCAATGTTGTGTGAATGGAGGTGCACGTTTGACAAGTCCCTGTTCGACACGTGGCGCACAGAGAGGAACGAGTGTTGGTGTGATGCTGCTCAAGTTGCTGTTTGTTGACTCCAAAGCTGTCCATCTCGTGGGTGTTTTGGTGATCCTGGTGCGACAGGACAGGTGTGGACGTCCAACCACTCGCGCGCAATTGAGGGAAACTGCGACAGACCCAAACGTGGACGATTGAACAAAACCGGTTTGGATTCGGTTGGAGAATGTGAAAGAAAGAACGAATTGAGATCAAATTTTACTTTGCGCGTTTGGAATTTCAGGCTTGGCGGCTGTAGTGAGAATGATTTTGATTCAAAGAGGTAACTTGGAACTGCAACATGTTTTGTGGAGTTTCTTTCGCAGGAGTGTACATGCATGTCTTGGGGGTGCCACTTTTTGCTGATGTAGATGACCATTTCTGCTTTTGCAGATTTCAAAATTTAACTCAAATAAGCAACAGTTCTCACAGCTTGCGTTTGCAATGCAAATTCGAATGAATCTGTTTTTGTTTTGTTGGTAAAAATCACACGGTTTGCTGTTTCCTGCATATTTCTGCCAAGAAATTGCTGCTTTGTTTTGTTTTTCTGAATTTGCTTCTGAAATTTTAAGAAATTGAGACGTTTTAGGCAAAATGTTCTGCACGAGAACATTTAGTTTGGTTCTCAGCAAAGTATCCCAGCTTGAATTTCATTCGTGAAGACAAAACTCAACAGTCAAAACATCTTCAGTGAAAGTAGTTCAGCAGATAGAAGCAGAAACCTTTCCCAAAATGTTTTTCTGAATATTTTTCGTGTCCAAACTGCCACGCGACAGGGTCCCATTCACACCAGGTCTATTTTCGTATGAATTGTGTTGGAACTGTAGCTCTCCTTCAGACAATTAGTTTTTCAGTTGGATTTCCTGCACTCTGCTGTTTCCAATGGTGCTCCCTGCAGAATTAGCCTTCTCCCGGATGCAGGTTTCCCTGCTCATGACGCATTGTGGGCATGCTTGGCGTTGCGTTGGACTCGCATTCATTGTCTATTTCGTGCCTGCAAAGGAAATTTTCCTCTGAGTGTCTCGCATCTTGTCTGCAGTGGGAAGACGGAGTTTCAAACGATAGAAGACAAGAAGAAGAAAAGCGCCAAAGTGGACAAGATCTTCGTCAGGTGAGGAATGCGCCCTGAAGAGGGCGGCGCGCACGCCAATTTCTCGTCTCACAGGAATGTCCTACAGGTATTGCTTTGAATTGAAATGTTGTTCACTTTTTGCCAGATCGCCGAGCAAGAAGTACGCGCGACGCACGATCGGCGCGCACACGCGCAACGCCATTGAGATGGAGACGTCGGCACACGCGCTGCTCGACGGTTACCACACCAACAGTCATGTGGGGCTGCGCAACGGTGCCGTCGTCAACCACGCGTTGCATCACGGCAACCACGTGCCGCACTCCCACCCTGCAGGTAACGGCAGCTGCTGGTGATGGCGCGGTGTTACCGCCAAACCGTCGAACAGCCGATGAAGCAGTCCACCAAAGCGATTAGTTTTGCTGTATTTGTCTCACATTGACCCTTTGTCTAACTCGTGCCCTGTTTTATCGTCCAGGAACGAACACGACTCCCGTGCACACCATCACTCGGTCGTCAGGAGTAACCACCAACACCTCCACCACTGTAGCCAACAACAACAACAACAACCCGCTTCCCATTCGAACTTCGCCGGGAAGAACTTTACCGGGGAGACCCCCGCCGTTGCTGAGCAACTCGACCAGTTATCCAAACGCTTTAACGTCCCACCACAACGCGTACAATGCGTTCAACCACAATTCCGTTGCCCGAGCCACGTTGCCTCCGGATTACAAACACAACGGTCCAGACCTGAACAGGAACAGCAAGACGTGGTCCGAAGACAAACTGTCCGACGAGTGAGTGAAACCTACTTCTTTGTGAATGTAACAGTCGCGCCTGCGAAGCTTCCTGTCACACTCTTCTCACCCAAAGATGTGTGGGCGACCTGTGTGTTCATGTGTTTTGGTTCTTGTTGCAGTGACGGCGGGTTTCTGTCGCGCTCTCAGACGGGAGATTCCATCGCCACCCACTCCGCCCACATCCCCGCCCTGCCGCCCAAACTGGGCTCGTTCCCGGGCGGGGACGACGACAACTCACTGTCGGAACACACGTACGAGCTGCCGCTCTACAACGAACCCGCCTACCTCGTGAGTACAGCTTCACTGTTATTTTTAAGTGCTTCCCGAACACTGTCCCGTACACCGAACCGCTTGGAGGCGCAATTCGTGAGTGAAAACCGAACGCCTTCAATGAAGTTCTTTCAGCAAATGTTGTGTGGTCAGACTTCACTTTCCAGCAGTTTCAGGGCTTGGTTCTGGTGGACGCTTCACTCGTACATTTCGGTGCAGTCAGTAGTTGATGTTTTTGCGCGCGCGAATTGGCAATTGTGTGTTGTGCTCAAGGATTTGTCGTGGTGCTTTGGAGTTTCGCTTCCAGATCAGAAGACTGTTCCGTGACATCGTCTCTAGATTTTGGAAGGGCAGACAACTCTTTTGCGGAACCTCCATCCCACACGGAACTTGTGATGGAGTGTTCCAGTTACACGAGAAGTTGAGGAGTGAAAGACGCGAACCACTTCCTGTCGTGTCAAAAGATCCACGTTGCACTTGCCTCACCAGTAACTTTGTTGCTCCAGGGATTTTGATGTGTGATCAATTGAAGTTCAGCAAACTGAAAGTTGTCTTTCTGCGGTAGATCTGAGCGACGCTCGTCTTGCCGTGATCAGGATATTCTTCCATTGGTTTCCTGTGCTGCGTGTGAGGTGTCGAAGCGTTAGATCACCAGCCGTGTCATCTGAGGACAGAGATCAGCTTTTCTGTGAAAATGTCAAATTTCCTGCCTTGTGCCTTTTGCTCACGATATTGCCACGTGGACAACTTGAAAAGTGCCGCTGAGCGTTTGAAGCCGGGAGCCATTTGTAGGGAGGACTTTAATCTTCACAGGAATGTTGTTTTGTGTGCTGACACGATATTCTGTTGTGACCGTAAATGGGAAGGAAAAGGTTGAGGTTGTTAACTCGATGGAGGTGAATGAGACATTCGTTGTGTGAGAGGATCAAGAGGCAGTTGAATCTCAATGGACACGATTGAGTGAAAGAGCGGTCAGTCTGACCGAAGGACGAAGAGTCGGGTGTGTCCGCAAAGTTCAGAGGGCTCACAAGTCACTTTCGGGTCGGTTCCGATTTGGTAACGCTTCCGTTTCAGGGAAAACCTGTCGAAAAGAAAAGCCACAGACCAAATCTTTGCTTTGAAGGCTTCGGTTCGTGTGTTTCGGGGGAAAAAGGTGAAGTGTCCCTGTTCGGTGCCCACGTGTCATTCCACAAGGTGTGCTAACTGACCGGTCACTGGTCAAAGATGAGACCCCCCCCCCTCTTCGTCGAAGAGACCTCTTGACTGATCAGCACCTCTCACCAGTAAGCTGGCAGTGGCTGGGTCCCTCATTTTCTGCTGGCCGAAACACGCACACACCGGTAGAACATTCAGGGAGTGTTCATTTGACCGACACAGCAGTCGTCCGTGTCTTGGAAGTACTGACGGATGAACGCGCATCGAGAAAAACGAGAATTTCACAGAAAAATTGTCGACAGAGTCCAGAAAGTGGAAAAACATGCTCTGGTCTGAGCTCGAAGGGGTCTTGAACTCGCAAAGGATGAGTCTGTGTCCTTGGAATCTCGACCGCAAGAACTATACACGCAGCGCTGTTGGTGTTTTGTGCAGAGGTATGCGGAGAAGAGAAAGCAAAGGCCGAAGCGCTTTTGTGAGGAATCACTTGTTGCATTCCGCAGCGCCGCTGAACCGTGAGGACAAATCTCAAAGATTTGAGAACCGTCCGTGTGCTCTGAGCGCGGATGGGAGGAGAGGCCCCAGCAGAAAAGTTCGCTTTGATTTGAAGTGCCCACAGATTTGATGAGCTCGCAAAGGTGCAAAATGACAAAACAAAGCCCAGATTCGTGGCACGTCTCGTCAATTTCTACTCTCGGAAATCGGCAACCGTGAGACCAAAGATATTTCGACACAAGAAGCGGAAAACTCTGCCCTGTTCTCAGTAGTCAGCGTCACTCTTTTGTTTCACACGAAATCACATCTACGATGCACGAACCTACTGAGTAGAGAATGTTTCCGCTGCGATGTCATTGAGGCGTGATCCGTGGCGCTGAGCGACGCATGCGCGAACAGAGATCGACCTCTGACCCGCCGGCGCGATGGGCTGCTGCTCCAGCAATTGTTGCTCACAGGAGAAGGACGAAGAGGAGGAGGTATTTCTGTGTTCTGTGATTTGAAGCGCTTTCAGACTTACGTAGCTCAAAGTTGTTGCCTTCTCAAAAATCTCGAGGTGAAAATATCGTCCGTTGGCCACGATGACTGTCATGTTTGTTGGTTCGTTTCATGTTTTGGGCTTGGAAAAGGGTTTTTATCAAACAACATGCCAAATCTTGGCCTGACTTGGGTCAAATTTTCAATCTGAAGTTCTCGAAAAATCATCTGCAATGGCGAATGTTTGAACAGGGTTCACAATGGCCTCCTTGTCTCAACCCATTTGCAGTCAGTGCGGCAGCCCCTGCTTTCGACGTGCGACTCCTCTCCGAGCCAGTTTGCGCCAGGGGAATTTGCTTTTCCTCCGCCCAAGTATGTCCAGGAGACTTGCGTTGAGCCAGCGCTGTCCACTCTTGAGGGACAGTCGCAAGATGGAGCGGACGGGGGCTTCAGCTCATCGGGAGTGGAGGTGAATGTCGGTCCGAGCCATGATGAAGGCAGCTTCCTCGAGCTCTCGTCGAACACTGACGTTCTTGGGAGCCTGTCCCCCGGGCCGCCCCGTTTTCGTCTCAGCGCGGGCTCTGGGAGGGACCGTGTCAAGCAGGAGCTCTTCCCCCCGTCGGGCGTCCCCCCGCTCGTGTTGCCTGCGGGACCCTCAGCAGCGTCCGCAGCAGCACCCGCAGCTGCAGCAACAGCGGCGGCGCCGGGTGCAGCCAGGGCGAAGCGGCCTCAACAGCTACGAGTACGGCCGAATAGGCCGCAACAGCTACAGCCGAAGGTGATCATAATTGTTTTGTTGACGTCGACGTTCTTGGTGCAATAGTGAGTTTTAGATGCAACACGTGGGAGCCACATTTTCAACGCCCGGTGGGAAGAAACGTCCCATTTCACGTGGGAGATTGAGTTGCCACGTAGCCAATTTCCGTGGCAATGTGACAAAAACATAGCTCAACAATTTTGAGATTTGGCTTTGGCAAAAATCATTCGGGATTCTCATCTGTACTTGTTCAAAATTTAGGATTTTTATGTCAAGTACGAATGGGTGAAATCTGAGGTTGAAAGGAGGAGCTCCTACGTATTTTGCCATGTATTTTGGCACGTAGCACGGGACCGGAGGTAGCTCCTCACGGGTTGCATCTAAAACTCTCTAATGTTTTTGGTACGTCAGATGAAGTTTGGTGGCCGGACGCAAGGCTGAGCTTTCCAAGCAGGTTGGGACTGGACATTTTTGAAACGGGCGAACCAGGCACAAAATCCCAGAGCGCATGTCGAGTTGAGCTGGACACTTTGCTGTCGACCATTCAAACACCAGCCGTCCCGAAATCCCACGCATCTTCAGTTGTACGAGTGTTTGCAAGTTGGGCCCCTGCCGGCACACAGAGATGGGTGCTCGGGTGCGATGTTGATGTGATGATTGAGGCAGTTGCGCAGCACACGTGCTCATCTGTACTTCAGGCGCCGCTGCGTTTGGGCATCACCATTACACTTCACTCCCTCGTCAGTCAAACGTCGATATAACACAAGGATTTGTTCTTGAACGCCACAACCATTGTTCTCGAGACCCATTACTATTTTGTAATGAATGCTTGTTGAAGACTGACAAAAGTTAATGAGGCATCAAC
>JAAUXT010100867.1_pt1 | contig 13430 bp, 14 predicted proteins | sample 7278171 | NCBI WGS metagenome assembly JAAUXT01 (sample SAMN14350112, study PRJNA611818) | marine sediment metagenome | isolation source: surface marine sediment (1.8m) | place: French Polynesia: Moorea | collected 2018-08
AGCAAGTGGAATTTCCTCAAATCACCGCGAGCTCCATGGAGCTATTTTTGTGTAATGAGTGAATCATCCAGCTTGGAATCCATGTGTTTTGCAGGTGCGCGCCTGTTGAGCATCGAGACGGTGTGGACACCGTGCCCCGCCCCCGAGGAGCGCCTCACCGCCCGGGACCTCAGCCTCCACTCCAACCTGAGGGACAAGAACGTGCCGCAGCAGACCTGGCTCACCCACCTCAGGTGAAGCTCACTCCTTGTGTGTCAATCAGGACACGTAGAGACGCGCATCCATTCATGTAGGGTCCATGTTTGGTTTTCTGATCCGAAATTCAAAACCCTCAAACACGACAAAAACGGCTGATCTGAATTGCATTTGGTTTTGGTCTGTTTGTTGTTGTCTTGTTTCATTTGAGAGCGGACCAGGAGAGCTTTTTCAAGCTTCCATGATTGTGCATTTCGCACGACGAGTACAACTCGTAAAGTCACTGGGAGACGAATCAGCTCGATCTGTAAATCTTCTGTTTTTGCAGGTTATACCTGGACGGGAATTACAGGAACGTTCCGGAAGACGTCTGATCTTCTCCCGTCCGCTCTGCCCTCTCTTGAATTTTCTTTGCCAAAAGTCTCAGAATGCAGCATTTCTCACCATGTGTCAAGACGAAAGGCTGATCCCAGCCTGACGCACGTAACGACTGTTCTGTGTGTTTTCCTGTGTTCGTTGTTCGAGCACGTGTACATTTGTTGCCCGCTGTTGTACTTTGTGCAATTTGTTTCTTGTATTTTGTGTACAAATGTGCAGATAAAAATTGTTGAAAGAAATCCTGGTGTTTTGTGTCTGACGTCGTCCAAACCTTCAGTGCAAATCTGATATCCATAACAACATCAACATGTTTATTTCACCTTATTTCTCGTTTTCACAGTCAATTAATGCACAGAACTTCACGATGCTGAAAACCTCACAAAATCTTGGGATTCCTCACTCCAACGAAACGATGCACACAATTTTGTTCACACTTTTCCAAAAATAAAAATACAGAACGAAGACAAAATGTAGAAAAAGCTGTTTGTAGACAAAGCTGCGTCTCGACAGAAAAGTTTGGTGAACCCCAAACTGTTTTCTGTTTCGTGACAAGGACTCCACTGTGCGACGACTTGACTTGCACAGCGTTCCCAGACAATAACAACGAAATGGATCCACATTGTATGCAGAGCCCAAATGTAACAGAGCGCATGCGAAATTGTGTTTGTTTACGTGCGCGAAGTGAAAATTCATCCTGAAAACTTCAGCCTCGTGCCATGGAGCAACGCTTTAACGCGCCATAACCTTTTGCAGCAAGATTTGCAACAAACACACAGTGCACACGTCCACTGACAAAAACAGGATGGTTTGAACGAGGTAGATTCTGATCTGGTGACGCATTTTGCAGACACACGTCGTCTTCATTCTCCAGGCTGAAAATGGACTTGGTGTTTTTCGTGAATGCACACAGACGTCGGGTTATGTTCTTTGCAATTTTCCCATTTTACGAGCTTCTCGCAACAGTTTTCACAAAAAGAATACTCGTGCGCCTTTTCAAACTTTGACAATGTAAATGAATACTTCACAGACACAAAGACGAAGGAATGCAGCGAACACAGGGAAATCACACAAGTTTGTCCTTCAAACCACAATTTCTCAACATTGGACCCTTCTTCCTCACTGTCTTCAATGGTTTCCGTGCAAAAGGAGCGCGTCCACGCTGTCCGCTGCGAGCACGCTGTGTCTCGGGGTGTTGTTGGAGCCGGTTGTTACATCCTGCGTGTCTGAGTGGGTGAATCCTGCCGGCGGCGGCGGCGGCGGGTTGAGTTCGGGTGACGCCCCGTTCCCGCCGCCCACGTCGCCGCCGCCGCCCCGCCCGCTGGTGCCGTACGACTTGAGCACCTTGGCGGAGTGCTGCTGCGCCTTGGCTCGCAGCGTGTTGATGCTCTCCGCGCGCATGTTGTCCTTGTCGCGAGACGTCAGATCCGCGCCGCCGCCGGTGCCGCCGTCCTTGCCGGCCGACAGCTTTTCTGACGCTTCAATGGACTTCTTGTGCATGCCTGCAAATGAAAACGTTCACATGAGTGTCGGATTTGAGTTGAAATTGTAAAAACCCAGTCCTCCCAAACCAAATAATTTGTCTTTTATGTGAATGTGTCAAATTTGATCCAATCTGAGTTGCCTCCAAGGAGATCCAGGCAGGCCAGGCCTGCAAACCCTGGAAAAATTAAATTCTCCCTTTTTTACAACTCGGTGGAAGCAAATTGTTCAACAGCACAGTCAGGCGTCGTGCGTGCTCCAGACCCCGACCTTCGATGTACTAGAGAAAGCGGACGCGCATACCGAGGAGCCAGGGCGCGCAGGAGGAGGTCGGGTCGTCGTCGTCCGCCGTCTTCTTGATGGTCTCCGGCAGAGGGAGCGAGTGTCGCACCATCGCCCCGTACAGACCATACTCAGCCATGATCGAGCACTTCCCCCACGTCTTTTCTGTCTTGCGCCACTTCGCGCGACGGTTCTGGAACCAAACCTGAAAACAAACGAAGAGGGGATGTGTTTGAGTTCAGCGGTGCGAAATGCAAGGGACTCTTGTGAACTGAATTTGTTTCTGAAACGGGTTTGGTCATTCAGCACCAAAATACTCGCTGTCATTGCTTTGAATCTTTTCTGTTTTCGATGTGTGTTAAAGAAGACGCAATGATTTTGAAAACAAAATTGTCGCAGGATGAGAAGTTTACCCCAATCTGTGAGAACAGGCAGTGTCAGAATTTCTCCACAGAGGGAGGCACCGCCAGCATCGAGACTATGAAATTGAGCAAAGAAAAAAGTTAGGACTGTTTGCAGTCAAGGTCACGCTCCTTAAAATTTCCCAACATTTGCACCTTGTTGATCTGTTTTTTTCCTCCGGATGTGCAAAACAAAAGACCTTTTTATGTGCAAGGGGTAGGGCAGTCTTCACTGAATTGGTTATGACTCAAACCCGTCCAAAAAAACACAGCAAAAACGTTCAGCTTGATCCTTTTCCCTGCACACTGAGATGAATGCAGTTATTGGAACATAAACATTTTCCTCACTGCAGCTGACCAGACTCACCACAAACCAAAAGTCAAAGCTCAAGCTGCCTCCGCGTGAAATATTCCCGACGCATCCCTGCTCCACAAATTGACCAATTGATACGAAATAGTAAATGATTCCAATCACAATTGCGCGACCCCTGGGTCAGGAGGATAAATTAGGGGCACTAACAAGGGTTAGAAGAAACAGATTAGATATGTTAACAGGCAGTGACAGGTCTAATCCTATTTGTAGCTCGGTCTGTCAGCGGTGAATGCCGCCAGTCAATAGGGTATTGAGCGGGCGTGGGGTGAGCCTGGCCCCGCGGATCGAGAGACCGTCGGTCAGGGGTCCGCGCGCGGCCACGAGACGCTCAGCCGCTGTCCGGACTTCCCCGCGCGGATTGAGAGCGTCGCGCGCATCGCGCTGTCTCGGACATACGAGAGCGGCGTCTCTCACAAAATCCTTGCATTTGTCGATTTCTGGAAACATCATGTCTCTCGCGGGGAAGTGAAAACAGAATATTTCCTCTGCTCGTAAAGTTTTTCCCGCAAAAACGGACTTTCAAATCCTGCAATGCCGGAAACACAAGCACACAGAGGACCAGCCATGGCCTTTTTACTCGGTGACGAAGGCGGGGCAGCAGCTTCGTGTACTGAATGCCAAAAATCTTTTTCGTGGAATGCAACAAATATCGTTGAGCATTTTCCAAATATTTTTTGTGGGCACCACCATTTCGACTGCAGGAGAATGAGCGTGCTTGACCCCAAGTATACCATGCAGTTCGACCACAGCAGTTTCTCTCTGCATTGTTCTGTGGCATGTGAAGCTGGGTGGAACCCCTCCCAGGATCCGCGGCTGCGAGCTACCAGCCCCGCGCCCCAATAAGCTTCTATTTCCCGTCTAATAAGTCTTGATTCCCTCCCCCAATAAGCTGGCCTCCGCCAGGCTCCGAGCGGGACCCCAGACTCGCTCGCCAACAGTAATTGGAACGTAATTTGTTATTTGAAATGAAGGAAAATGTGATTTGTTGCGGGCACCGCAGGTTGAAAGTCAATTCCTACTACCAGCGTCTGCGGGGGCTGCGGGGCGGCTCTGACTCAGCGGTAGGGATCGACACAGGACCCGGCGAATCGGGACAGCTGCCTCGCCAAAATCGTGGATTTTGCTCAAGGGCCAGAAAGAAAGCTTATGTCGTCCCTTGCAATGTCTAATTGAGGATCCGGGACAGACACCTCTCCCCAAAAGTGACGGACGCTCTGGAGCTCACGGATCCTGAGTTGTTCGTGGTCACTGTCGTGTATTGGAACCACACAGAGGAGTGACACACGTGTGTCCAACAAGGGTAAAACATTCCACAAATTTGAACATGTCTGTGCAAGAAAAACTGGGAGTTGTCCGGAGACATGAGGAGTCTCCGGTTTCTTCTGTAATTGCGGAGTTCCAAATGAAACTCCAGTCTCAATTTGTTCTCCTTCGGACTGAAAGAGCATTTCCTGGTCTCAGTCTCACACAACTTTTGAACCGGTTGAGTCTCGATTGGTGAGTCTCAGTCTCAGAGCTTCGGCTCCTGAAGCGGTTCGATTCGGAATCCCGGTCTCGCATGCGAACCGTAATTGGAACGTAATTTGTTATTTGAAATGGCGGATATTTGATTTGTTCGGTGGATTGTGGGTCAGGGGCCCTTTCACTTTGGGCTTATTGTTCATTCCTGATTGCTATTTGCTGACCAGCTTAATCAGCTAACTCCTGACTTCCCGACATCTGCGATGCAATGGGATGAGAAAGGTCCTGCAGACAGGAATGTTTGCAATACAGCCCGAGAAAAACTAATGCGACAGCTTATTCGAGATTGAAAAACAGGATGAGATGGTCGGCCGCGTGAGCGCCGCAGTGGGTTCGCCCTCAGCATCTGCAAACCTGTGACTGCAGTTGGACTGCACATGTTGTCTTCAAAACCTTTGCGCGTACTTTTGAAGAAGGCGGAAAGAAAAGCCACAGAAACAGACACATCTGACCTGGAAACTCGCCTGCCTGCGAGGCTGCCTCGAAAACCTTCCACCTCCTGCTCCCCCGTTCCCGCTCCCTGATTACCTTAATTTGCCCAAAGACAAGACACTCCAAAACTGCTGGCAGAAAATCAAACTAATTTGGAAAAATATAATCTGCGCTTGTCCGCAGGTTAATGAAAATATTAGTGGTCATTAGCGGGGTGAGCGGGGCTGGGTCCGCAGGGAGAGGCGCGTCGTTAGGAGCCGCGCGTAACGGACACCGCTCATTGCCGTCTAATTGATCTCGCTTCACACGAAAACAGCACTTTGAGGCATGTTTCCCGACATGTCGGTCCCTCCTTATTTGTGCAACTGGACTTTCTTTGGGGAACCTCGGAGACAAGAAATGTGTCCAGCAGAAACACAGCTGAATACCTGTGACACACAACAAACCCACGGCTGCATGGAGCACTGTTGTGCGCTTGTACTCTTTCATGTCTGTGTATATATATGCAGTGGTAACAGTGACATGTTGTTCACACGTTCGTCCCCATGAACCCAGGAAGCGCACCGCGGGTCACCATGACGACGCCGCGGGTCACCATGACGACGCCGCGGGTCACCCCGACGCCGCCGCCGCGCGTGACTCCGCGACCTGCGCGACACCCCCGGGACCCAGGCCGCTATTTATTTTCACTGCAAGTGGCGCCCCCCGGTGCGCGGCGGATTAGCGCCTCGTCTGGCAGCGCTCAGAAATTAGTCCGGTGTATGTAAACATGTCAATCCAACTTCATCCCTCCTGATCTCTTCCACATGGATCTGGATACAACCAGGGGAGCGAGAAGTCAAGTTTGTTTGGAAGACTTCTTGCCCCAAGTTGCGTCGAGTGGTAAGAAGTCAGCAGCAATTTCCGCTGCAGTGAGACTGCGCCTTCGATCTGCGCTGAGCGGTGTGGAACAGAAATCAACGGAAGTAAGTTGTGGATTGGAACCATGAAAAATATCTATGCAACTAGCCAATGAGCAAGTCTGCGCATTTCAAACCGGGTTCGTACCGACTTTCACTCGGCAAGTCAGAAGTGTAGCTGAACACTCTGTACGGGTCGTCACAACACCATCTTTGGGTGTCTGTGGTGAAACCACCTTTATTTTGTTTCGTTATCCTGTGAAACGGGGAGGGCTTGGATTTCCAAAAACCACAATCTTGTGCGTGTGTGGCTTCACGTCTGCATGTGCAACACGCTGTGATTCAAGGAAGCTCAGTGCACAAAGTGTCGTGAGAACACTGACCCCCATCCATCGAACAGACTGACCTGGCCAACCGTACCACAAAAAGGCGAATGGAGCTACAGAGCATAAAAACTGAACCCAGAAACTCAGACATTTGCGACCTGAGCAAAAGTGTCTGCGATTCGTACACAAACTATCAAAACACACTTAAAAATTCCAGATTTCCTGCCGAGACATGAGAATCAGAATCGACCCGTGTGTGGGAGGGAGGGTCGGCGCCGGCAGCGTCGCGGCCCGGGAGTCGCGCGGCGGTGACGCGCCGTGGCAGCCGAGACGCCGAGACAATCAGCCGAGTCGGGGCTACCCAGGGACTCCGCCTCTAATTGGGACAACTGCCTCGTTGAGCTGGTTCCGAAGCCGCAGTGCGACGAGAAGAAATGCCAAAAGTCTAATCAAATCTTTTATTGTGCCACGAAGTTTCTTTTCTGGAACTGATGGAAATGGCGTTGAATTGAGCGCAACAGTTTGCTGGAATCTTCCGTCTGCAATGGCACTTTTTCTCGCACACGATGAGGCAAAATCAGAAGGAACACGCGCGTTTCCCTTCTTTGTTCAGGGATTCAGTCTCCTGAACAAAACCCTGAGGTGCTTGCTGCTTGTGTTTGTTTGTGTGACACCTGCACGCTGCGCCTGAGCGCGACAAGGTCGCTGGAACGACAGTCGGAGGGGGGTGGCGCACACGTCCGCACTGTCCGCAAAACCACATTCACAAAAAAATACGTCTTGGGGGTTTGCGTGTACCACTCGTTGACTTGTGACGGAAGGCACACTTGGCGTATCCGGTTTGAGCCTGGCCGAATTCCAGACCATGCAAACGGCGCTTCGGAATATCTGTTTGACATTTGTGAATGATGTTTTCATTTTCGTGTGCAACACAACAACAGTCCAAACATTTCCACGTATTTCAGTACAATTTAGCTGGTGTTCGAAGTTGACAATTTTTTAGAGACCCCAGTTTGTTGTCCATTTCTGATGCAAGTCGGTTTTGGCAATAAATCAAATGTGTTTAGCGAACCATTAACCAGCGCAGTTCACGTGGAAATTGCAGGGAAAATAATTATGACAATGGCACTGAGGTCAGGTCTTTATGTGGGGATTTATGAATAAAAGATCCAGTTATAGAAACAGCGATATTTATTATGTTGTCAACTTGGCCGGATTTTGATTGGGACCAATTTGGGCGGATTGGAAACGGCGTGTCACGACCCGGATCAGAGTCAACGCGATGCAAGAAACACTGGGGACAAGGAAGGCAGCAGCGCTCGCAGCGGAAATGTGGAAACCTGTCGACACTGCCGATCTGTGCACAACCTCGAAGCCAAACAATAGTTCTGACAACGTTGTGGTTCGACAATGGGAAGAATCAAACACATCAATGAGATCCGTGAACTCGCACAAGAACCGATCAAAACATCATTTTTGCTTCCATTTTTGACCGACTCATGTTCACTCACTTTGTAATGATGGTCGCCAAACACCAACCAACAAGTTTGTGGAAACAACACCATTGAATTCAGAAAATGATTGCTCCACTACGCTGCATTCACAATCTTTAAACCAAACTCCGGGCTGCTTCAGGAGCACATTTTTGTTTCACAAAAACACGGTGCCAAATATTCCCGAGGAGAACAACACTATCGAGCTAGATGTTGAATTTCCAAGACGTTTGAGATGGCACACACTGGGAAAGAAACTTCAATTGACAGCAGCGACGCAAACAGAACCAGCTCTTCCAGCGCTGAAACGAGACCCCGAAGCTCGTAACCTGTGAGCGACATCATCGCCGCCGACTCCATCAATATTCTCCACTTATACCACGAGTGCAATATCTTCAAACATGAAATCTAAGAGCATGACCGTTCATTCTCTGGCCAGTAATTGCACTCCTCATGTTTGTAGACATTTCACTTGTGGTATAAGTCAACTATTTCACTTATCAGTGTTCAATGTGAAGAAAGAACTCGTGCTATGCACTCATTCATTCTGAACACATATTGAACGCTGATTCGTGCAATATTTGTGACTTATAAATGTTTAATTTCCAATCATTTTGCTCTGCCACCTAATATCGGGTGCGGATCGACATCACGTGTTATTGCACGGAAGCCGTTTTCTGTCTCGAATTTGGTGGCGAATCTCGACAGAAACAACCTCCGTACAATAAGATAGATATGGAACTCTGTCCAAAAGACTTGTACTCACTATTTGAGTCTCGATTGCTGCACAATCTCGACCCAAATAGTGAGTACTCATCTTTCGCACAGCGTTCAATATCCCTCACATCAATGGCCGCGATAAACGGCGATGCGTATTCAGCCAAAGTGCCTCGTGAGGGCGCCCCTCTCCGCACTGAGATGACTATTTGTAGATTTGATGGGAATTTAGTTTTCGTGTCTTTCTGCACAAATTGCTGATTTTTACATAATTGGTATTTTTGTCAGATTTTCCTTTTGTTGCTGGTTCCTACCAAAATGGGCATCACTTTACCCGGAATTGGATATCTTTGTGATAATGCGCAACATTTATACAGAAATTGATTTCAATAACTCGTAACTTCGGGCAGATTTATGAACAACGAGCTGGGTGATTCGATATTGTCAGTTTTGCCGGTTCGTTTTCAATGGGTCCCGTGGGAGCACTCTCCGCTGATTGTTACAAACTTTTGCAACTAAGTCCGCAGCAGATTTGAACTGTGCGGAGAACGTCAATTTGTAATCGTTATGATCGCGGACCCGTCACGGCCTCCCGACGCACTTCCCACAACAGCACCGCAGCTTTTGGAGAAGTTAGAAGTTCAGTCTCTGGGCTGAAAGCTGAACGTCTCTAGTTGACAGCAGTCCAGTTCACTCAACAAAACAAAGTACTATAAGATTTTTGCCCTTTGCGTCGACTGAAAACGCCACTCGGAAGTTTGTGTACAAACCCCTTGAATCTCTGTCGCAACGCAGAGCAGACGCAGAACGGTCTGTTTCCGACATGACGTCCGACTCCGGTGTTGACCCTGGACACAAGGCCTAATTGTTCACTCACAAAGCGAATTGCATTAACCTGTTAACCTATCACTGGTATTTGCAGCCAATACAATTTTACACCTGATTTGGCCTCGGGAAAAGGGTCATGGGTGGAACAAGTGGATTGATTCAGACAATGGAGCTGTTCATTGGATCTCTATCTCTGTGGATGTGATGTACAGCAGGACAAACGTGATTTATGGTTTCATAAATATGTCATTCTGTTGCTCAACGCAATCGGGAAATATTTTCACCTCTGATGAATGCTGCTACATTGCTGTTCAGTGCTGTTCCGGAAAGTACACAACCAGAACCCTGCGCAGGTGAAAATCCTTGGCCAACGAACAGCAAACAAACTTGAAACCACGTCTGTTTTCCCCAAGTTTTGCTTGGAAAAAAGAAACGCCGCAGAAATATTTCTCACAAATGGAGATGTTGTTGCGGGAGGATGACAGTCGTGACATGAGAGGAGTTGGTAAGCCGATCCCCGAGACTCGACCCGGCCGCGCGCATATGGACGGGCTGAGCGAAGGCGCACGATGAGCGCATAATTACGTTGATTAAGTTAATTGGGAGGCTACTGTTCACCAATTAGCGCTGAACCCGAGGTGATCGTGCCGTCCCAAACGCGCTTCTCGGGTTCAGCGGTTAAAAGCTCCTGCAGGATGTTTGTTCCACAGATAGGAAAGATAATATCTCTGAGCTTTTCCGAGTTTTGAGCCTTTTCCGTCAAACCGAACATCCGAGAGTCATCAGCAACGCGCCATTTCGATTTTCATATTGAACTTGCACGATTTGTGTTTGGTGTGACAGTTTTTCTCTCTTCTGTCTTGCTTCTTTGCCTCACAAAATCGCGTTCTTTTCCCAAGGTCAAAGTCAAACAGTGTCCCTGCCAGATCTGCAGAGTTGACGCTGCCTGACGCAAACCCTGGGTTGTTGTGACGCAGTTTTTACGCACCTGGATCCTGTCCTCGGGGAGGTTGGTGCGCAGCGACAGCACTTCGCGCGCGTTCACGTCTGGGTAGTGCGCGTCCTTGAACGATTTCTCCAGCTCCTCCACCTGGTACGACGTGAAGATTGTCCTGCAACAACCAACGACGAAGGAAGGTTTTCACAAGGGCTCGTTCGAACGTAAGTGTGTGTGTGTGTGTGTGTGTGTGTGTGTGTGTGTGTGTGTGTGTGTGACCTTCGGTTTACTTGAGAACCACGACGCAAGTTGGTCCATTCCACGGGAAACTGAAACGTGTGCGCTTGTGTTGTACTCGCCAAACTGGGATCAACAGACTTGAGGCCAATTGGAACCGGTACATGAAGGTACTTAGAGAAACAGGTTAGAAAGTAACAACAAAATTGGAGAGTTACGTTCCACGCAAATTGTGTTATTGCCAATTTGGATGTTGCTTGTAAATAAAATGCCAATCAGGTCGCAAGATAATGGAGGAATTGGCCTTGGAAATAAGCCTGGGCGGCGCGCCTGACTTGGATTTCATTAGCAAATAATTTTTGGGTGAAGGCTATTTACAACGGCTTCGGTATTCGTCGCTGAACTCGCAGCCAAAGACCCAGGCCAGTCTTCTCGAGAAATTGCCAAAATTGCCAATTTACCCAGAATCTACGTGGAATGATAATGTTGCTGCTGCCGTATTCAGTGAACGACAGACGGAGTCTGATGGGAAAAAGCCTCATATTCAGCTGACAGGACAGGAGAGACTCTATGAAACGTACATTCCTGCATTTTGAATGATTGCAATCGACACGGGGAGGCCCTGCTTTTCAGTGCTCCGTCCAGCATTGCTGTTTACTGTCATTTTCATTCCTAATAATTGCTATGGAATGAAAGGGTCTTTTCAAGGGGCGCAGTCGGAGGCGCTCAGTCTCTAGCAGAACGCTCAGGAGGGGACCTGCGCACAATGAGCTAATTGCAACTCCCAAATTACTCCCCATTGTCGGGAAACCATAGCAGCACGGGGACCCATTCACACCAACTGTGTCACTATTTACTCCATTTTAATCTGTCAAGGTGAAGTCCAATATGACTGTCAAAGGTCAAGCCACCATCGAGGGAGCCCAGTCAATAGGGGGCACCAAGGGAGGCGGGGCCCCGGCCGAGGCGAGGAACACTTGGAAGCAGATGACAGAAGCAGTGATTGACCTGTTTGCACTGTGCAGCCAGCTGGAGGGGCGAGGAACAATCGGCTGAATCTCAAAGACCACCGGTCTCGGGCCAACCCCTCGGGAACAGTGATATTCTGTTTTCGACTCATCCCACTTTTTCGTTTTTACCTACAGCAGTGGCCCACACACGCGCACAGGTTCAAAACGCTCAGCCGTCGCCTTCTGAGGAGAGACATTCCGGCACTTCCGGTTTCCTGGACTTCCGGTGCAACAGGGTCTGCGACTGGGCTTCTCGTCACCCACACTGCAATCACTTCTCTCTCTCTGTCTCTCTCTGTCTCTCTCACACTCTACCACTCTCTTACTTCTCTCTCTCTTTCTCTCTGTCACACACTGCCACTCTGCCACTCTCTGTCTGTCTGTCTGTCTGTCTGTCTATCTGTCTGTCTCTCTGTCTGTGTCTGTCTGTCTGTCTGTCTGTCTGTCTGTCTGTCTCTCTCTCTCTCTCTCTCTCTCTCTTCTCTCTGGCTGCCAATCGTTTTCTGTGTCGACTTGTCTTGATGGACATTGATCGTGAGTGAAAAGATTAACATGCGCAAAAAAAAAATGGCCGGGACGAGACACATTCTAATTTGAAAGTATTTGGGGAAGCGTCGACGAGTAAGATTCGATACGGAAGCGCTGTGGTGTAACGCGGGGACGACGTGCCATCAGATAGATCCCCGCGGAGAGGCTGACAGCTGTGTATAACATCCTCTTTCAGCGTCCATTGTGCCTCGCATTTCTCGCTTGTGCTCTGCCTATTGTGGCGTCCCCTCCCTCCAATCTGCCTGTGTGTAAACACCACCGCAAGTATCTCCGTCCTTGAAAAACCACCATCAAATGTGAGACGTCGACTGAAAGGGTGTTTGCCATGGCAGTTAATGGCGATTGTCATTCTCCCTATGGTATGGCATATCTCAAGTACCTGCGCACAAAAGACGGAGAGCCAACCTGTCCCGTGCTTGTCCAGGACCAGTCAAACTCCCCAGTATTTGGTAGCAGGAGCTCTTTCCTGCTCCTTGTGTGGTTCCGCACCCAGGCGGAGCCAGATCGGTCCCAATTAGACATTTGTGCAATATCTCATCGAATCTAAATGTGGGGAAAATTGGCGTTCTTCTCGCAAATGTAGTGAAATCATTTCTTGTACAAATTGTGATGTGTCAAATAAAATTTTGTCGAACAGCTTTTCAAAAATTTTGCGGTCATGTCAGCTTTTCGATGCATTTCTGTGTCTGTTCTTTTGCTTGCTCTGGCATTTCAGCAGATCAACGGATTTTTCGGGACTTCGAGTTTTCAAACACTGCAACCATGCAGAAGCTTGGAACCTGGTTGGATTTGTAAATTTCGTATCTGGCACCAACGATGATTTCCAGCTGTCAGGTGCTCGTGCGGGGTGGTGAAAAACTTGACTTCCCACCACGAAGTTTTTCCGATTCTGCTTTGCAACTTTTTTACGAATGAAAGTGGAACCAGCGCGCAAGTCTCACCTGTGTCGTCGTTTCTTCTTCTTGCTCTTCTTGCCGCCGCCGCAGCCCCCGCCGAGCTCGGAGTCGGCGCTGTGCGGGCTGCCCAGGACATCTGAAAACAGAGCCACACGGTGAGATCAGAATGTGGGTTGACACTGGCTGGTGCTGCAGGAGCCTCACTTGTTGTCTTCGTTAAATGCATTGGACAATGGCCGAGGGCGGACCGCACCGCTTCCCGACGTTTCGGATTTAATTGCTATAATTGAAGGGTGAATTGGGTTCCAATGTTCTTGCTTTTTGATCTCCTCAACTTACACAAACGAGACATTGGCAGATTTGCGATTACGGCTTGTCCACACAGGTTCCGCCAGATGTTCCGTCGTGCGTGCGCGTGACGGAACAAAAAATTCGTGCAATGGTGCGCGAAGTGTTATTTGAGAAAAGCCACCACAC
>JAAUXT010012777.1_pt1 | contig 13429 bp, 16 predicted proteins | sample 7278171 | NCBI WGS metagenome assembly JAAUXT01 (sample SAMN14350112, study PRJNA611818) | marine sediment metagenome | isolation source: surface marine sediment (1.8m) | place: French Polynesia: Moorea | collected 2018-08
CTGGTTATGAATGAAATGAGGTCAGTGCGACTCTTTTATGGTCATTTGAGTCATGAGTAATAACCACACATGTAGGTCAACACATTGCTCAGGTCATAGCGTCCGCCGTTCGTCGACGTGACTTCACTCATGAGTAGCGTGGTGCGACATGCTCGTCGCATGCCTGTCGCACACGTGGGCATGCAGGTCACGCACTCGTTCGCTATCGCTCACTCGTGAATGACCTCCGTGCCCTTGCGACGCGACGACGTGGTGCGAACTTGCAGTTGCACCACGCTACAGATGGATGAACCCTGACACCACAGATGAAAAGTCTGTGTGCACAAAAGGGACATACAAACGCTTTTGAAACATTCACTTGCTCCGTCCACCTCACCCCGAGCTGCAAAGATTGAAACTTTGAACAGCCAGACACCCAAACTCGGTGCTGAGTTGATAGAGCTGTGAAGTTGCATTTCTTGTTGCAGATCCTTTTGATCTGGTTCATCGTGGCGAAAAGGGGATAACACACAAAGAATGCGTTCGTCGGTGAGAAGCCTTTCTCTCAAATTTGTAAATTTGTGTCTTTTCTTGTTTTCTAAGATCGGTAAGGAGGGCGCTGCTGGCTCGGTGAACTTCGAGCGGCTTTTACCGGAAATAGTTCACAGGTGAACTCGGAAATGTTGGTTTATTTTTCCTTCAACATTTCAGAGTTTCCGAACTGTACGAGGGAGACGTAAGGGACAACGTGCCGGAGGAGAGTGTTCTTTTGTTCATGTCCGTTTACTACAACTGTCTGTGCCACGCCCTCGAATGGAGTTTTTGTCGTGCCCTGCTCATTCCTGTGGAACAACGACCTCCTCAATTTGCCTTTGTGCCGTTTATACCTTCATTTAATCCAGGTAAATCAGACTGTTTGTCCGCCATTCGTTCAACCAAATGCCCATTCGTTCAAGACCAATGCCCCTCAAATTTGCCCCTGTGTCTGTTTCAAGGTGCCAAGCAGTGTGTTCCTTCACGTATCCCTTCAGAATAAAATATTTCCTCCCGTTGATTATTTCTTGTCACAATCATCACTTTGTTCTGTCGTGCTTATTTTTATGTTCTGCGAACACCTCAGAAACAAGACCCCCAATGTCTTGTCTGCATCTTGTGTGTGGTGGTGATAATTTCCCTTTTGGAACTTTCCTCTGTGGTCGTCTCTCACAGACCAAAATTATGAAAGCGCAAAATGCGACAACAGTTTGTTGGATACCTGGTTCTTGTTCGTCGTTCTCAGATTTCAGAAGCATTTACCGAAACAGCACGGCAATAGATGAAGAGATTGCCGAAATGTATCCGGATGGGTTTGACCATACGCCTGAACAATGGTTCGACGTTGCGTACCCTGGCTATGACAAAAAAGCCGCGAGAGCACGAGGCGTCTTTTGGACGAGGAGGCATCAGTACGAATGTGGGGTCAGGTGAGGTGTTCCAGGGCGTCGTGGACGTGAGTGACAATTGACTCACGACACTGGCAGAGAACCTGTGCGCTTGAAGAAGAGTGACCCGCGAGATCAGAGCAAAACGCGTCTTGTCTGCAAGAAAGGAGAACTGAGGGAGAACTGCGATCCTACTGCGAGAACAACCCCGTGCAAGACTGTAAATGGGGACTTTGCAGCCAATCTGAACACCCAAAAGGTTTGCAGGGAGAACGGGACATCCTGAGTCGAGCAGGAGCAGGAGTCCACCTCTCGTTCCTTGTGTAGTTATCACTGGGGTTGAAGAGGAAGATACTCGCACCAACGGGGCAGAACCGGGTGAGCCACGGGTCTAGGATCTGCTGTCGCCAACCCTCGAGAGGAGCGTGGGCACAAGCGACTGCACAATTGAGGTGTCGTGTCGAGATGCCCTTGCATTTGAGCGTGTGGCAAACAAGGCATGAAAAAAGTGCAAGAGCAACATTCGATGGTGGTGCATAGATCTTCCCTTCAAGAAAAGCTTGCAGTGACTCACACCTGCAGCCTTGGTGAAATGACTGGTCATTGGTGCCCCCTGTCCGAAGAGCAGCGTCGATACCAGGACACCAGGGAACTGGCTCTATCTTGGGGAACAGTTTGGAGGCCAGGGAGCTGTATCCAGACAAGAACTGTACCAGAAGCAGACGAAGCCAAATTGATGGAGCTCACTGGCTTTAACACAGCTCGGTGGCCTCCAAGTGGCTATTTCCTTATTTCTCCCTGGTATGGACACAACTCCATTAGAATTCAGAATTTCCGTTTCAGACCAAACCTTTCATTTGTTTCAGACTCGCTGTTCAGCCAATTCCTGTGCCACCAGGCTACGAGGGTTGCTTCTGCATGCTGATACGTGTGCTGTGCGAAACAGATGTCATGTTTAACGTCTCAGATCATCGTCTCTTTGACAGTGAGCATATGGCCTCATCATACAAAAGCTTTTGTGGGATAATGGAGAAAAAAGAAACCAATAGCCACCCTCTGGTTGTTTTTTCTGCTGACAGACAACGAAAATTCCAAGTTGTTGGGGCCTGCTTTTGCTGAAAATATCAAAGAACAATCAGTTCAGTGCAGTGACTGACCAGAAGACAGCCTTGCTCTTAAAAACTTTTGAGAAACACCTCCTGAAAGTATTTTGGGGGTCCCAACCAAACACATTCTGTTGGGTATTGGATTCAGCTGTATACAAATCATGAAAACCTTCGCTGTGTCAGTCCGCTTTGCAATCACAAGAGCATGTCAACATCCTCTTCAGTTGTCGGCCTCTTGTGTCAGGATGCGAGCCTTCTGCATCCCCATTGGAGATACAATGTTGTGACTCCTAGCAAACATCCATTGCCTGAGTCGATTCATTTTTTTTCAGTTATGATGACCTCCTTCGACGAACATTATAATGATAACTTCAGAAGACTAAACATGGAATCTATCCTCCAAAGTGGCTCCACTGAAATCATTGTTCTTGGGGTTCTCTACTCTCTAATCTTCTTGATAGGACTTCCAGGTAGAGTATGTCGAGAACAAAATTTTCTCTCTTGTCCAGGTGACTGTTCGTCCTCTGCTGTCTGCCACTGATTTGACTCATGACTTGAGATGAACATGTGACATCGAAATAAAACTCGTCAATTTGCGATATTTTCCAGGCAACGTAATGGTGTTGGTGACAATTTTTGGCTTTTTGCCGCGAGACAACGTCACCAACATCTTCATTGCAAATCAGACGGTCTCTGACCTGTTGGTCGTCCTCTTCGCCCTTCCCTTCTCAGTAAGAAACCTTTTTACAAGTCAAATTCAAATTTCGAAAGGTTCTGAACAGCGTGACGGTGCAGAGCTTTGGGCAGTGACAGAACGTGGAAGACTGTCCCGCTGTTTTGCAGGCTTACAATGCCATCAACACCTACTGGGAACTGAATACAGCAGTGTGCCAGTCTGTGCAAACCATTTTCTACGTGGGGATTTTCGTCACGATCTATTCACAAACATCAATGGCACTGGAAAGGTGAGATGCGTCCTTTGTCTTTTCCCAAGAGGAGCACTTTCCAGAAAGACGGAAGGCAGCAATTGTGAGCCCTGAACATCAATGTAAAATGAGATTCCCAGATCAACCTGTTTTGTGACCAGGGTAAGTCCACGAACAAGGGTGGAGGCCACGAGCGACAGGCCAGTGTTACTCACAGTAAAGCCAAACCAAGGCTCAGAACACCTGCTAAATCGCTTCACTGGCGGACGAGTCACGTTGAGTGAAGCCTTGCAGCGGAAGAATCTCTTTTGTGCAGGTACTTGGTCATCTGCCACCCGATGAAGGCGCACTACGTGAGCACGCCATCCCGCGCGCGGAAGATCTGCGTGTCCGTCTGGCTGCTGGCGTGTTTGCTGTCTGTCTATCCAGTCTACAATCTCAGCGTGTTCTACTGGGAATTTCCGATAAGTACAATTGTAGTTTTGGCCTGCGAACTGGCCAATGTTCGAATTGGCAGAGTTTATCCCTGTGTGATTTCAATTGATAGGTCTTTAATTTTCCGACAATCCGCACAAAGCTTTGCACCAAAGGTGCAAAGTGTTTTACCTTTGACTGTGTCACTCGAAGTACCTTCCTCCCCGCCTGGATGGGACCGGCGATGATAACACTGTGATTGGCCCTCCACACAATATTTTGATTGGTAAAGGCCAAATGGCAAAGCTTACCATTTGAAAACGGGGACAAGCACAGTTTCCTTTCAGCATGTTTGACGTTCTTCTGAACCTGGGTGGGACACCCCTGACCACATTGCATGGACACAGGTGTGGTGACCTGATTGGTCTATTTCAGCACGGTGGTCTAAAGTACGCACCTGTTTGTGGTGACAAACATGTCGATTTGAACCCGAACGGTCCAGAAGGAAAAATGATCGGCTACATCGTGGTAAGAAGCGCCAAGTCTCCTTTTCGGGAAAACTTTGGTCTGAAGCAGAGTACGTTGTCAAACGAGAGGGCTCAATTATTTGAGTGCTTGAAAAAACTTGTGTGCCTCGCTTCAGAATATTTGAGCTTCAGGGTTTCGTGTCCCCACATATAAAACAGAAAAGTGTGACACCAAAAGTGCCTCAGATCCTTGTACCCCAGAACTAAGCCCAAAAAGAAAAAACATACCCACACCCACACCCACACCCACACCCACACCCACATCACCCACTGTGTGTTTTTGGTGGGAGCTGTTTGCTCAAGAGCGAAGGCCTAGCTGAACTCGAAAAATCGGAAGAACTCGGAACATGTCAAACGTCCCCGCTTCGGAATTTTTGCGTTTCATTCCCTGCATTTTTGTGCAAGCGTTGAGATCGCCATAACAAACACGTCTTGGGTTGGTTTTCAGAAAGCGTACTACATGATCGCAGTTTCCTTCCTCGTTCCCTTCTCGGTGATGAGCTTTTCCTACATCCGGTCGAGTTGGGCGCTCCACGTGAGCCTCAAGAACCTGGAGAAGATGACTGGCACCGAAGACAGGTGGTCTGACCAAAGTTTGTCAAGTCACCAGCCAGAGCTCTGACTAAGTTGAGGTCCGACCAAGTCAGAAATCTGTGAGAGGTCCAACTTAGTCGGAGGTCCAACTCACAGGCCCGATTTGGCCTCACCATCTTGAAGGTCTGATGGTCAGCGACGTTCAGTGTCCGAAGCCTACAACTGACTTTGTTTTGTTTCACACAATTGTTTGTCAGAATCTGGCATCGTGCACGCCTTGTTTTGCCTCGAACACACTGAAGTTTCAAAAGCGATGACCTTGGTCAATTGTTCATCTTTCTTCCTCAGCTCCGATGGTGGAGACCCAGCACAGAGAGCCGAAAAACGAAAGAAGCTGGAGGAGACCAAGAACCGAAGAGGAGTACGTAAGACGAGACTTTTCTGCGTTTTGATGGGTTGCGCAGCTGGTGGTTTTTCTTCGCGTCTGTTTGGTTGCAATGCCGCCTCGCACACCAGACCGATACTCGTAGTCCAACAAGAGTTGCCCTGGTCCCTTGGTGGCAAGCAATTCTTTACTGAAAGCAAGACTCCCAACAATATATCAAACGTCTCGCAATGTTGAAGCCGCCCGCCGGTTCTGGTTGTCACACCAAACAAACTGAGCAGCATTTGGTCCACGAATTTCAGGTGATAAAGATGTTGGTGGCCATTCTGATTATGTTTGGAGTCGCCTGGGCACCATCGCTTGTGTGGGAGTTTCTGATGGCCAACTGGTTGACAAGCCCAACAGAAGCAAGTAAGAATGCACGCCATTTACCATTTCCTGGTTCGAGGCAGTGAGTTCGGGGTGATTGTGAATAGTTTTACACAACTTTGAGTTCCCAAGAACGAATTTAGGTACTTCACTGTGGTCTGCTTGTTTGAAAATGTAGGGCTAGTTTTGTTGTGTAATCGAACCAACACCAATCGAACCCTCGATTGCCGGTTCGATCACACATGATTCGTTCCCACTCTCCTCTGAAGCTGTGCTGAAGCAGCACAGCTTCAGCCAGAGTATATAAAAACTCATGCATTCATGTGCTCTAGGCTTCACTTCTTTGAAGCTCAGGTAAGTATGAATAAATACCTGAATTCAAAACCACACATGTGTGACTGCTTTGTGCGACCTGGCCAACAGAGATGGGAGAGATCGGCTCCCTTCTCTGGGTGAATGCTGCGAACCAGCTCAGCCAGCTGAAGGCTCTGGAACGATGCTGGCCTGAGCAAACCCATACATAACAGTTTACAATTTGTGTGTGTGTGTGTGTGTGTGTGTGTGTGTTTTCAGGAAGACGATACGAAGGAACTGTCGCAGCGTACGACACCATTTACGAGTTTCGTGAGCGGAGAATCCGAGCCTTGCTCTTCCTTCTCGCTCTGAGCAACAGCGCGTTCAATCCAATCATCTACGCCTTGCTGTCCAAGTTCGTTCACGTGTTTTCAACGCACACCACAGAACAGACCAAATCCTTGTCCACATTCCCGGCCTGTTTTTTTTACTGCTGACCAGAGTGGCAAGAATACGTACCCCAAAGTTTCTGAGCCCAAGGACCTGATTGAATGTTTCATTTTTTGTGGACGCCTTGCGAGTGTCCAACCAGCACCTTAGTCCTCCGAAGGGTGGGTCTCCTCGTCGACAGTGTGGGAACAATGAATTGCACAGGGCCATAAAGGAGCCTACAGAGTAACATTTTTGCTTCACCTGTGCGTGCTTTGTTTTTTGGATGAAATCTTCTGTCGCAGCTCTTCCGTTGCTGTGAACTTCACTTCTACACGCATGTTTGCTATTTTTGGTTCCCGTGCACAGGTCCTTCAGGAAAGGCTTCGTGCGATGCTTGGGACGTTTGCCTTGCTTCAAGAATCTCGCGAGCAAGTACAAAGAAGAGATGACGGAGATGACGTCCACGTTCTCCAAGTCGACGGGCGTCAGCACCCTCAGCAAACAGGAAAGCAGTGGCATGTGAAGCGGTCTGCGTGCGATCCGTCTTTCTTTGCTTCTCCTTCTGATCACTGCCTTGTTTGCCAGGTGAACCAACACAACACACTTCACTTTTGATATCTTTGAACAACCCCTCCAGAACACCACGCATGAGGTACGAAACCCTGATCATTTGGCACAAAATATAAACAACAACAACAACAATCGAACAGGAAGTTGGTCACCTTACCCTTTTCAAATGCTCAAAACTTTCACCTGCACTGTTCGCCTGTTATTTTTTCAATGTCCTGTCGCCCCTCTCAGGAAAGACTGCCCAGCGACCACAGGGACCCTAGCCTGGAACCACAGTTTCGCACAGCCTCCCCCACCCGGCGCACGTGCACGCCGTTTACAATCGGGGAGACAGACAAAACTGCTCCTGCGCTCAACAGGGTGTTTTTTCACTGTTCCTTCATCAGACAACCCTCAATTTTTCACCAAGGCTCCACTGTTCTGGTTGTGCCGAGACCAGAATGTCAGACGCTCTGCATGCACAACCATCACTCGCAACTCGAGAATTCCATTCTTGATCCGAATACTGCAGGCGTGCAGGCAACGGTTCCGGGATTGGGTTCAGGGTCTGTGTACAGAAGTAGACTCAAGGTCGCACAGATCTTGGGAGATGCAAAGAAAGACACCGTACGTCACACAGCCCGACTCCATTCACTGTTTAGCAGCTTGGCGCCACAGGGTAGGAAAATGTACGTCTGGTTATCTGATTGGTTCAAGACGAGAGCAAATGCAAAGGTTTTTGAATTTGATGTTTACCCCCAACGCGTGTGAACAAGACGAGACAGAGTGGAGAATCTGTAAGGTTGTGCATATAGTTTCGAAGAAAGAACTTGACTGGTTTTTCTGTGGCACACATTTTAGAACGCAAGCTGGCATCACAAGGTCCCCCTCTTTCTTTTTGAGTTTTGTGGGAAGACCACACCATGAGCAAGGTCCGAAAGTTTGCTGGTTGTTGAGGGAGCAGGGTAAGGTCGTGGTTGGGCGTCAAGTTTGATAATGACAGGCAGAACGGAATAACACAAGGTAACTCTTGTCAGCAGTGGCAGCAGTGCGTGTGAAGCCTCGTGAAGTTCTTTGAGAAGCATAAAAGTGAGACACGACAAAACTCAAACCTCATTCCTTGAACGCTAAAGATTGGCAAACTCGGAAGGCGGACTGTTTGAACGGAACTCGCTGAAATCTGGTTCGGTCCAAGAATAGATCGTCCTTTTTTGTTCATAACTGCGTGTGATGTTATTTTTGGAGTAACAAGACGTGAATACTCATGACTGGTAAAAATTGACAGCTTATGATCTGTTGAGGGAGCAGAGTAAAGTTCTTGGTAAGGGTTTTCATGGACGTAAGCTAATGATAGGAACCTTGATTGCTTTAGGAGTTGTTTGGCAGTAGGGTGGTGCCACAATAAGGCTGTTTCAAACCAGAATTAGACGTTGCGTTTTTACGAAACTCAATTCTCGGGGGGTTTTTTGGAAGCAAACGAATGGCCAAACCTGAATGACAACATTGGTGAAGGACTCCGTGAAGCCGGTGTGAGGCGTGACCATCTGAGACAGAAGAATTCCGTCGAAGTTTTGCTTTCAGTTTTTGTTTCTTTTTCGTTTTGGATGTTTTTGGTCAGGAGCTGCAACAGCTTACGGTTTGTTGCGGGAGCAGGGTTAGGTCAGGGTAAAGCTTCAAAGTTCAGAAGGAAAACGACAGGCCAAACCGAAAGACAACTCTGGACGGCAGTGGCTGCAGTGTGAAGTTACGGTAAGGTTCTTCTCAGGCATTCGATTGAGACCATCAGAATGAATTTTCATTCTCAATCACTGAAAGCTAATGACAGGCCGAGTGGGAGTGCAAGTTGTTTGCAAAGACATTTGGGAAGGTCAGGCCATCAGTCATGAAGCGTTTCTTTCCTTTCGTTGTGGAACCTTGATCATTTTGTGTTTGAAATAAATTGCTGGGCACAAAATCAAGGGTATTGTTCCTTCGTACAGAATCCACGATCTTGAGCTGAAATATTCGAGACTTGTACAATGCTTTTTCCCAAACTGCGAGTGGTGATGAGGCGAGTTGGACTTTGAAACACATTGTCCCTTCAAGCGACGAGAGATGTTCGCTGTCCGTTTCCTCAGCGTCGTTCACTCTGCTCGTTTGTGCTTCTCGCTCCAAGTTGGTGCCGGCTTCATGTTCACTTTGGAATAAAATGTACAGGGGGACGACATTAATGTTGCCATGATCGGATTATCGCGGTGTCTGGCGGACACTTGTGATGTTTGTTTGAAGCAGGAATTGGCAGCCTGCAGCAGTCCAAATGCGAATCTGCCGCTCTGATAAAATCCAGTGAGAAATGGAAGTAAAAATCTCCCCTGACAATCCCTACCTCATTTGGAAGCCAAATGGAACAGAAAATCAAATATTGGAATTTGGAATTGCATTAAGTGTAGCGCAGAAGGTGTGGTAGTGGTCGCTTGACGGTGAGTAATTGAGTTTGAAGCTGGTAAGTGTCATCTAATGGCGAACACCTTGAAGTCACAGGCGGTCAAACCCAGAGGCAAGTCTCCGAAGTATTGTTGTGGGAAACGGTGCGAGTGTCTTTTTTCAGGCTTTGACCATTTCTCGTGTTTCGAAACCAAAGTTTGATTTCAACATCAATTTCTTTGCCACGATATTGACAATTGAAGCACTTTGGACAAGTGAATTCGGAGAGCTACCGACAGATGTCGACTTCAGACCGCAGTGAGAAACTTTCACCACTGCACACATGAGGCTTCAGAGGCAAGTTCCTGATTTGAGGCCACCAGATGTCACCCTGGCAAAGACCGAAGGCCGCCTCTTCAATCGGTCTTTTGTGGACGAGCTTCATGCAGGATGCTTGCAGAACAAAATTCCCGGCGTGTGTTTCGGCCGCTGTTTTAGCCCGTCTCTGCTCCAATCCGAGCTCTTCCTGGCCTTGTCGCTTCTCGTGGGACCCACGCCAGGCGGCATGTTGCCAGTTTTGCGGCTTGTTCCTTCTCCTGGAGTCACCCCTATCGTTCGGTCTGCTTTGGGGGGGGGGGGGGGGGGGCTGGGAGTCACGCTGACATGCTCGTGGCATCACCGATACATGGCAGACACTCACAGGGCTGGTGCAGTGGAACACAAATGAATTAGGCACCGGCGAAACATTTGTTTTGAACTTTGCGTCAACCTTCGATAGGTATGGTGCAAAAACTGAAGTTTTGTCACTTATCTTCGCTGTGCCTCCTCACATCAGTGAACCGTGGACCCTGAGCGCCACATCTTGGTGCCAGATGACTGTCTGACAAACCTGCAGGATGCTGCTGAAGGCACACCCCACTACAAAGACCGACAAAACACCTCTGCTCTCACCCCTTTGTTTCAGGGTTTTGCTTCAAATACAATAATTCTCCCCGTACCTCACAAAGCCAAACCAGGCAGGCAAAGAAAAGAGCTAGTGCTGTAGACATCTGAACAAAAAGTGGCTTGCAAGAAATCCTTTGGTACAGAAGAACTTGTCCTCATGAAGGAACTTGGATCCAAACATTTGACTCACACACAGGAAGACCGATTCAGGACGAAAATCCTGACTTCATCCCTCCTTCTCAGGACACAGGCGCCTTCCGGTTCAACTGCTGTGTAAAATCAACATTTCTCTCCTTTTCACATTGCATTGTCAAGGCAACGCAAGTCTTGTCACATTGTCTGTTTTGCACGAATGTGAACTGTTTGCTTCTAAAATTTCAAGAGCTTCAAGCTTTCGCAGCCTTTCTGTAGAAGGCGAAAGCGTCTCAACACAGTTCCATTCACTTCATTCAAGTCGATTTCCAGTCATTTCTTCTCAGAGCAAACACCGCGAATCACTCCGCGTGGTTTCCAAATCTTGTCACATCACACAACCACAGGAAATGGTTTTGGTATTCATCCTGGCTCCCCTTACTCTACACCTTCACCTTTCATCGCGCGATACAATACAGTGCAAGACGATCTGTTTTGAAATCAAAGAGAACCTTTGTGGTTGTCACTAATCCAGAGAAAGTTGTCACATGAGGGGAGGACAGAAGTCGTCGACTTCTCCAAGCCCGGAATATTGAGTAGCTGGCATCAATGAGAATATCACTGTGCATGCGAGAGACACCGCTTTTCCTGGGTATGAGCTGAATTCATTGTGTGTCAACGGTCTTTGAAAAGGGAATCTTCTGCACAGTCCAGCCTGCGCACAGCGAAACAACCGCGATGGATGTTCACGAAACACGAAACTTCAACTAGGCTCCTCACCTGTCCTTCCAAGTGTGTGTGTGTGTGTGTGTGTGTGTGTGTGTGTGTGTGTGTGTGTGTGTGGGTGTGCGTGTGTCTTTTGGGCAGCCTGCATCGCCTGTGCCCAGTGCTTTGGTTTGAGCATCAAAAAATAGCTCCACGGAGCTCGAGGTGATTTGAGGAAATTTCAGTTGCTCAGATTTGGCTTGCTTTGATTTGGCTTGCTCTGATTTGGATCACTTTTTTCAATCAAAATTCTTACCTTTTTCACTCAACATTCATAACTTGGAAACTCATTAAGCATACACCTAAATAGAACAAATTTGACCAAATAGAACTTTTACACATTGTTTCACAATAATATCCACATATCAACCAAAAGAATTGCCTAATTATCCATTTTAAATAAATATCTATTTTCTATTAAAAATGACTTTTCAATCCTAACTTTAGCCCCATCTAGAAACCATGTAAAGATGTTCAAAAATCAAAAAATAAATGCCACCTCTCAAACCCCCATGCAATATATTACATTTCACCAATATACTTCCTTCACAAAATATTTGTACCCCTCTGAGATACAGAGACATTTCTACAACTATACCCCATATTTCCTGCACTTCAAATTTGAACTTTTTGACCTTAAGAACCTAAAAATTTGAACTTAATAAATTCCTTCCTTTCACATTATCCCCAAACCAAAAGGAACCAAAAGAGCTGAAAAGATCATAAATTGATCCTCATCTTGACCATCAAACTGCTGTACACATACTTTTGGAAGATGCTGCCTGTAGGTTCTTTGATTTGGCTTGCACCAATTTGGCTCACTTGAGCCCAAATCGCGCAACCCACCTCAAATCACCTATTTAAAACCAGTACACCCTTGTAGAGACCACCAGATTTCATGACAAGCCAAGTTGACGGGGTTTGCCATATATGGTTTGAAAGCAGTTGGCCATGAGGCTGGTCAAAGTGTTGCCACAACCTGTTTCCCTGTCTGGGTCCAACTCAGTGGCCAACGAAACTTTGGATGTGACCCATGGTCACACCAGAGCTGGGGTCACATTGGGTTGTACAGGGTTGTACCCTTGGGTTGCAGCCTTGGGTTGCACCAAACAAAAAGTTCGCCAGTCAGGGTCGCACATCACTTGACACATTAAAAAGACTGTACTCAAGCTCTGTTTGATACATCTGCAGTCTTTCAGTGTGTCTTCAGCAATGCATATCAATGCAGTGCGACTCAAGTGTCTACACCGCGGTGGAGTGAGGCCTTGTTTTCTCGTGTTTTCGGGTGCGTGGTGCGATTTCTCAGTCGCACCACTGCCGATCGAAATTCTGACGACCTGTGTGGTTGCTGTCAAACATTTTATTGTCGTAACAAACATGTCAAGGTACAAATCGATTTTCAGTCAGCAAACTCGACACACAGTTTGAGTTTTTTGACCTTTTTCCCTGTCAGGCATGAACCTCTGAAAATGTCACACAGACCATTCTTGCAACACTTTCCGCTGCTTTTGGGCCATTTCTTTGTACAAAATAGATCAAAACTCGCAATGTCATCGTTGATGTCAAACTCTTTTGGTCCTCCTGTACCACTGGGCAGCACACTACTGTCAAGTCCTGCACAAATCACAGCTTTTTCAGCCTTCTGCATGAGGTTGTCAGAGGTACATTTGTACGATCTGACCACATCGCTTTTGTGTCCAGTCTTCTCCTTAACTAATTGCTCTTCGATTCCGTTGTCAAACATCCTGGTCGTGGCTGTCACCCTCAAGTTGTGGTTTGTGAAGTTTCCAGTTTTGCCTGCTTGTGACATGAGGTTAGAAACACACTTTGCGATCAAATTTATGCTGACAGGTTTGTCGCAGTACCATTGGCAAGGACAGCGTTTGCTCTCACTGAGAGAGTACTTGTAAAGTGCATCGGATTTCGGTTCTTCCAGGCACAAACTCATGTACTTTTGGTAAAGTCTGACAAGATCTCTTTGTGGGTTTGGGTTTCCAAAAGCTTTGACAATTTTTTGTTTCATTTTTTGACCACTCAGTCCACCTTGATTCGTCTTGGAAACTGTGTCCTCTGTGTAAACCAAATATTTCATGCCAGACTTTTCAGAAATTTTGATCACTATTTGAGGATTGAAATGTGGGTTTCTGAGAGCTCGATGCTCCTTGCCACCTCTTAGGGCAAACGTCAAACCGATCAAATACATTACTGTATTTCTCAGAGTGTCAGGTGTTTCCTCCCCAAGAATTCC
>JAAUXT010021698.1_pt1 | contig 13429 bp, 20 predicted proteins | sample 7278171 | NCBI WGS metagenome assembly JAAUXT01 (sample SAMN14350112, study PRJNA611818) | marine sediment metagenome | isolation source: surface marine sediment (1.8m) | place: French Polynesia: Moorea | collected 2018-08
AGCATGTGTGCTAAATGAGTTCCCAAATTGTGAATGTGGAGTGAAAAAGTCAGAATTCTTGACAAAACAAAGTGAGCAAAATCAGAGTGAGCGAAATCAGAGAGAGCAAAATCAGAGGGAGCAACATCTGAGTGAGCGAAATCAGAGTGAGCGAAATCAGAATTTCCTCAAATCACCATGAGCTCCATGTAGCTATTTTTTCCTCTCTTTTCAAAATGGCAGACCAGGCTAAATGCACCCAAAAACTGCTTGAATGTGAAGCTTTTTCTTAGTCTCCATCAGTCAATGGTTTGATTTTTGCTTGAATATCAGTCAAAAATGAGTGTGCCAGCAACCCACCCTGAGGCCATCTGGGCCTGTGTTGCTCATTTTAATCTGTCACCCGTGGACAACCAGTGCCTCTGTACGTTGATCATGCAGCTGGCGGAAAGCGTGGACCTCCCAAAAGGTAGGTGGTTCTCAGTTCAGTCGCACCACACTGAAGGCCAATTCCAAACGCGTGTGATACATCTTGTGTGTATGTGTGTGTGTGTGTGTGTTTGTGTGTGTGTGTGTGTGCGGCTCTCTCGCTCTGTGTGTGTGTGTGTGTGTGTGTGTGTGTGTGTGTGTGTGTGACGAAGCACTGCGTGACTCGAGAAACTTGGCGGGGGAACACATCACGTGGTCACCCGATCCACAAAACGCGTAGTTGTGGAGACTGCAAACGAGAACACCTGTTGGAGACACGTGCCTTTCAAATGCTTGTCGGGAGGGGGGGGGAGACAACAGACCTCACCCAAAGCGGAAGTTTAGTCCCCTCATGAAGTACCACCCAGCAATGCACCCTCTCAACAATGTGGCTGGAATCTCGGGCATGCGTGCACACCTCCCTCCTCGTTTCAGGGACTCGAGCCCGGTGATGCACGCCGGCGCCTCCTTCGTCCTCTTCATCCAGGCGCTGATGGCGTTCGAGGAGGACAAGCTGGCGGAGGCGCTGCGGGCGCTGCAGCGCACCGAGAAGCTGTGCGACGCCGCCGGGGGCGGGGGCGGGTTCGCCCGGGCCATGCGCCGCAGGTTCGGCCGCAGGAAGAAGTCCGAGGTGAGCCGTGGGGAAGGGACAAATAATTTGGCAAGTGGGAAAGGGGCGTGGCGAGAGGGGAAGTGAGATAGTGGGCGGGGAAGGGTGGTGAGCGGCTGGTGAGTGGTGAGGGTTGGGCAGCAGCATGTTGGGGACTGGGGGTGGGCGTTGTGGAAAGGAAGGCAAGCGAGTGAGGAGGGATTGGGCAGGAGCCTGTGTGTAGGGAAAAGAGGTGGAAGCTTGTCAGAAAGGACAACAAGCACAGAGGCGGATTGTAGAGTCAAGCGTGTTTCGAAATTTGAGGGGAAAGTGCGAGGGCAGTACCCTCTCCCTCTGGTCAGACCCAAGTTCTGCCTCTGTCTCCACCTTCAACAAGAGATCCGTGGCAGTTCCAGTCTGACAGGGTGGGAAATTCTGCAGTAAAGAGAGACAGAAGGGGTTGCGTTGTATGTCAGGGAGGGCCGAGCGCGCGGGGCAGGGGGCGGCACCTTCGGGTCCGACCCAAGTCAAGTCCTGAATCCGGGATCTGCCGGACAAACACAGGGTTCCATTTGCAAGGTGGATCAATTCTGTGTACAGGGGGACAGATGCTTTCTGTAGGAACAGTGGCTGAAAGACACGAGGTTTTGTATAGAGACGTGACGGTAGGTCTACAGTTTAGAGTCTACCTGTTGGTGCTCAGACTGTGAGTTTGTGTTGTGAGAACCGACGAAGCCGCTTCCACGCAACTTGATAAGCAGCTCAGCGCGCAATACTTGCGCACATTCAGTCTGTTCAAACATTGACGAAGCGGAAATTACCGTATTCAGAGACCTGCTGGTAAAATAGTCCCGAGTTTCGGTGGAGCGGATCCAGAAGGGAAGTGACTCCTTCGGGGTGAGCGGGAGGTTTCGTGAGTCCACGAGAACTGCGTCGACGCTGGGACAGACGCGCGTCCCTGGAAGTTGCGTGGAGATTGTGACGTCATTTGTTTCGACGTGACGTTCAGCGGCCCCTGGATGTGAACCCAGTTTGATTTGAACCAGAGTGTTGCGCGTGACGCCCGCCACCTTGTGAGTGCGACTTGACCGCAGGTTTGCTGTCACGTGCTTTTGCAACGGGAATGCCTTGAGATCACTGCAGCCCGTACAACACACACACACACATACGAGGCTCTATCCAACGATGGTGAGAATTATCATGCTCACTGACGAAGCCAATTGGCCAGTCTGCACTGAGAAGGTGAATGGAATCAATTGTCTCGAATCAACCACCGATGTCCTTCTAGGCCGATCGTGAACATGACAAGTCTCATTTTCGTTGGACACTGCCTCGTACATACACACAATTTTCAAGTTCTGAGTCAAATTATGGTGTGCGTGTGTCCCTTTTCAAAACAAACAGTGCCCACACCAGTCAGTAACGCAATTCGGAGAGCCGGATCCTAGGTCAGGCGCGTGTCAACACGGTTTTGTTCTTGTTGTCACCAGAGGTCGGTGGAGCTGGAAGACCGGATCCAACGCCAGACGATCGTGGCTGACATGATCATGTACCAGGCGATCCTCACCTTCATCAACTTGGATCTCACGAGCTACGTCAAGGGTGCGTGCGTGTGTGCGTATGTGTGCGTGCAGACCCCGCGCATCGATCTCAGAAGCTACGCCAAGGGTGTGTGTGTGTGTCTCGGGTGTGTGCGTGAGTGGGAGTGTATGCGGGCAGTCGTGAACATCAATGTAAATCTCACAAACTACACCAAGGGAACGTGAATGTGTGTGTGAGTGTGCGTGCACAATTCTACACGCACCCGTGCGTGCGTGCGTGTGAGGTATATGAGTGCAGTCCTGAACGTCAATGTGAATCTCACAAACGACACCAAGGGAACATGTACGAGTATGTGTGTGTGTGTGGTTTGCGTGCACAATTCTGCACGACAGCGCGCGTTTCAACACTGGGCGATGTCACGTGTTTCCATCACGTGTCTCCAGGCGGGTGGCTGTTGCGACGCGCGTGGAAGATCTACGAGCGTCTGTATCGGGAGGTGTCGGCGCTGCACGCCGTGCGGCGCGACGCCGTCCTCGCGGAGGCGCCACTCATCAACGGCGCCAACGACGCCGGCTCCTCCGTCGACCGCGTCACCGCCGGCAACGGCGACGCCGTGCAGACGACAATCAAGTCCAGCACCAGCGCGCCGTCAGGTTCGTATAACGCCATCGTGGCAATGCCGGCTGGCACGTCTGTTGGCGTCATGACAGCGCCGTCTCACACTTGCGATGGAGTCGTGTTGAACCAACATTTCTGAAAGCAGAGCTTCACCAGCATTCACAACGACCTCGTTCTCTTTCCAATTGTTCTGCTCCCTTCGAACCGGAAGTTGCGCACGCGCGTGCGCACGCCGTGACCTGTAGGTGTCTGTTGTCCCTCAGGTCTGTCCCAGTCGAACAGTTCGGACTCGCTGCACAGTTTGCCCGAGGACGTGGCGGCGCGGCTGCTCGGCGGCGTCAGCTTCGGCTACGGCGCCTTCCAGGTCAGTGACGCCAGCGAGCGACGCCGACGGCGTTGCGTCGGGTTTACACCACGTTGCGTGCACCCGCATGTCAGTCAACGCACGTTGTGCCAAAAGGTGGTGGGCAAGGACCACTGATTTAGAAACGTATGAGAACGAAACGCATTGTGAATTTGGTATGACTTTGATACGTGTGAGCAAAGCTTTCCATTATTCTGTACTGGGAAAATTCTTGCCACAAAAGAATTTGGACCTACGTTGTTCCGCCTCAGGTTCTGCAGCTGTCCAAAAAAGAAAAAACATCCCGCCAAAGATTTCGACGTTTTTTCGACTCAGTGCCCCAACAAAGAAAATCCTGTCGAATGTTTGGGCGTCAGCGCGCCTCAATGTTGTTTGACGTTCTTGTTTCCCATCGCAGCTGGTGATCTCGATGATGCCGCCCAAGGTTCTGAAGCTGATCGAGTTCCTGGGGTTCGACGGGGACCGCGCGCGCGGCCTCAGCGCCCTCTACTTCTGCTCCACCGCCGCCGACATGAGGGCGCCACTCGCCACGCTCGGGCTCCTCTGGTACCACACCATGATCCGCCCCTTCTTCGCGCTGGACGGCGCAAACATGGACGCGGGTGGGTATCCATGACAACAGGGTCAGGCGCAGCTTTGTACTGTGAAATCTCACAGCTTTGCAGTCGAAGCTCTCTTTTATCGCTCACGTGTTTTCAGGCGTGGAGGAGGCGCTCTCTATTATCGCCCGCTGTGAGCGCGAGTACCCGGAGTCCGCTCTCTTCCTGTTCTTTAAGGGCCGCGCGCTGCGTCTGCAGGTGAGTAGGGAAGGGGAGATGGAGGGACAGAGGGGGTGCTGAGGAGAGGGAACGGGAGGGGTGGGGAAGGGGTGCGCGCAATTCAACGTGTCATCATCGCGAACGTTGATGTTTCAGAGCAAGTTGGAAGAGGCGATGGACGTGTATCAGTGCGCACTGCGGTCCTGCGGCGACCAGCGGGAGATCCAGCTCATCTGCTACCACGAGATCGGTGCGGTTCGCCCCCCGCCCCCCGCGCAGACGTTTGCTGCGCACACATCGCAAAGCGAGCCAAACGCGCAGTGGTGCTGCGCGCGCATCTCTGCGCATGGGTGCTGTTTGCGATGTGCGCGCGTCGCGTTCAGAATGTACACATGCATTGTTTGCCACGTATCAATGCAAGTCGATTGACATTGCATCAGCTATGCACCATATTTCACAAGTCACACAAAACACACATCGCGGTTGACAAACAGAATAATGTTGAGATTGACTTTCTGATTGAATTGACGCTAAGTTCTGTTTCAGGCTGGCTGCACATGATGTCGCTTCGCTGGACGGAGGCCCTGCAGTGCTGGATCAAGTGAGTAGTACACCTCTGTGTGTGTGTGTGTGTGTGTGTGTGTGTGTGTGTGTGCGTGCTTGCGTGTGTGTGTATGAGAGAGAGAGAGAGACAGAGAGAGAGGAGAGAGAGAGACAGAGAGAGAGAGAGAGAGAGAGAGAGAGAGATGATGCTCTGTGTTCTCTGTTGCGCAGACGCGCCCTTCAGAGCGAGCTTGAGCTTGCAATGGCAGCAGCGCCAGTCATGTATTTATCGGGTGGGCCCCACATGTCCTTCCCCCCCCCCCCGCAGGATCTACCTGTGAGGCAGTGACGCCGTGTGCGTTGGCGACGCGCCTGTGTTAAAAGCCCTGCTTTCTTGTTTGTTACAGACTGAAGGAGGAATCTCGCTGGTCGAAGAGCTACTACGCCTACCTGTGCGGATGTGAGTAGCGCGCATGCGTGCGCACCTGCTCTGCTGCGTTCCTATTGCGATTCGTGGTAAATGAATTCGCTGATTGGTTGATTTTTCAGTGAGTCACGGGGCGCTGAACCGACTCGACGAGGCCAAGACGAACTTCGCCGCCACCACCGCGTTGTCGCGACGCAAGAAATCACAAATCGAACGCTTCGTCCTTCAGCGGGTGAGACCCTTCCTCTGAAGCTGCGTCACACGCGCTGCGTCGGGCGTTGCGTCACTTCGGCGGGGGGGGGGGCGGAGTCTCCGCACAAGTGAACGCACCACGTAGAACGCAGCCCGCGCAGGGGCAATGCGCCGGCGCATGCGCAGAGCAAGATTTCAGCGCACCACAATGTTTCTTCCGCACACGAAAGGAAATGACAATTGGACACATATTCCTCATTGCGCCAGTTCATGCTTATCACACTTTGATCACAAATGGGTCAGGATCCCAGCTGTGCATTGGCAGTGTGTCATGCGCTGGTGCGTTCGGTGTGAAACAGGGTGCGAAGAAATCACCACACGGGATCTGCTTGTTGTTAGCTCCCTCCTTTTGAAGTCAATAATGTATTTTCTCCACGCCCTGCGCATTGCGCCTCAGGCTTCGGAGCGCAGGTGAAAACTGTCCACCGAAGGGGACGGGGGCTGCACGTGGCGCCCCCTGTGTGAACTGACCTGAGCTGCTCTGCTCGTGTCGCTGCAGGCGGAGCGGCTGGGCCGCATGACGGTGACGCAGGAGTACTGCACGCTGCTGCTGCTCGAGGTGCTCTATCTGTGGAACTCTCTCCCGACCTGCGGCAGGGACGACGTCAAGCTCATGCTGCAAGGTGCGTCAACAGGCTGCAAGTGTGCGTGAACATGCACGCGTACATACGCTCACGCACGCACGTCAGTTCGATGGGAGGTGGGGTGGCAATGCTTGCCATGCGCACGCATTGCGTACAACGCGCATGCGTACGACACGCACACACACGGACACACACGCACACACACGTGTTGCAGAGGCGGGGCGGCAGCGCGACCGGAAGACGTTCCACCTGCAGAGTCTGATCGAGGGCGCCCTCTACCGGGAGCTGCACGACGAGGAGATGGCCAAAAACGTGCGTTCACCCACGACGCCATTTTGCGTGCCCCTCCCCCGTTTCAGAGATCCTCAGACTGGACCTTTTCTGCGTGGGCCAAGAAGGCCAGTAATCTGGTAGATTCTTTCCATGTCAGTAGTTTTTGCGAGGACTTTTCCCACTTCGGAGCGTCGCGTCGCGTCGCGAGGGTTCCGTCCGTCCGGACACAATTGGTCTACCCCACGAACCTGACGTCACGCGGATGTTACCGCTGCAGAAATGTTGCCGCTGCGCGTATCCACTCTGACAAGTGTTCTTGTTTTTGCCCGCTGCAGTGTTTCAAGGAGGCGGTGGCGCGTCACGCCGGGATGAAGGACGAGCAGCACGTCGCCGCGTTCGCGCTCTACGAGCTCGGGTCACTGCTCGCCACCGAACCGGAAGTGAGTGCCGGAAGTGAGAGACCGGAAGTGAGTCGTGTGGAGGGGGCGGGGCGGGATCCAGAAGAGAGGAACATGGCTCGGGGGAGTGAGTGATTGGGGAACCAGGAGATCGGGCCCGGTGAGGGGCTGGGTCACAGGGGCAGGGTTGAGAAGGGCAAAGCTCCGGTAACTGCTCAACACCAAACTAAAAGAGAATGGCATGAGGGAAGTAGAAGTGGGTTGGAGCTGCATCCCACAGCAGAGATGGCAGGGGGGCGGGTCCAGCGTCACTTTGCTGCAGCGGACAGATTTACTGCAGAGTCCCCGAGGCTCAGGACTCACCCCAACTCATCCCGCCAACCCCTGAGACGCACTTGAGAAACAGTCGCCAGGGAAACCGAGTCTGACCATCGCGTTGTTTCTTCCTTCAGAGCCACGAGGAGGCGAAGCGGTACTTCTACAAGGCCAAGGTGAGGCGCGTCTCTGTTACCCACAAACACGTCACCCTCGCGTTCGCTTTGTCTGGCGCGCAGTGACCTGTTTCCACGGCGTCCGTCAATTCACAGACCTCTCGACGTTGAACGGCAACATCTCAATTCGGCGTACATGCTCAATTCGAAGAAACATCTGTCGGGTCCAGGGAAGAACTGCGCGCTGTCCCTCCAAATTCGCGCGTTCTTTTGTTGTACGTGAACAGACTTGCGTTGGGGGGGGGGGCAGTGAACACAAGACTGGGCTCAAACTAGATGCGTCACGCGTTGAGGCCCTGCGCCAGTCCACAGCGCTGCATAGCAATCCAATATTGACAGGTCGCACGCCAGTTCACCAGTCCGACAAACAGGATCCAGTGCCCATCAACTTACAAGTTCTTGACGCTGTGCGTGACGCATCCAGCGTGTTTCTTGTATTTTCCACACGCTGCAAATCGCTTTGGTTGTCTGCTCATTGAGCTACGCAAGATGGCCACCGCTCAGGTCAGGCGCGCGTCCACACTGAGTCGTGTTCTTGTTTTGTTCCAGGACTCGTTCAAGGACTACGACTTCGAGAACCGCCTCGAGGTTCGGATCCACGCGGCGCTGCGGCGTCTCAAGGAGGAGGGGACACCCGTGTGATTGACAGGTGCGCCCGATGATTGACGGGTGCGCTGGGTCATTGACAGGTGCGCTGGGTCATTGACAGGTGCGCTGGTTGAGATGATTGGCAGATTTCAGAGATGTACCAGAATGACAGTTCACTGAGAAAACGCGCCTGGTGTGTGTGTGTGTATGTGTGTGTGTGGTGGATCCAACATTCCCCATCAGAGAAAATTGCGGAGGCAGATCCAACACTGTGCTAGATCCAGGACATGTCGTCTGGGTGGGGGTCCCATGGCAACAGACAAAACCTCACTTGGAAAAACCTTGCACTGGGAAAATGAAACAAACATGTCAAAAGCACATTCCACAACCAAACCGGATGATTCATGTTTGAAAAGGGGGAGGGGTCAAAGGTCATGAGCCTGGATTCAGAGGGCTGCGATCTCAGCTCAAAAATTTACACAATCAAATTGCTACTTGTGGTCAGAACTCGGGTGACCCCAAACCCATCCCCACCCTATTTGACGAAAAATCTCCAGTGAGTGCAGCGACAATCATTTCGCCCACGGGCATGCGGCACGACACGTGTCCACGCTTATGGGTGTTCTTGTTCTTGGGGAAAGACGTTGGATCTGCTTCGCAGTTTGTCTGTGGACGCCTGTTCGAGTCGTGATGTTTTCCCACTGTTCGCCGCAGCTCTTGTGATCAAGACAAACACTTGCAAAACTCTGCGCAGATGCAACTTAGTGTACAGGGGTGTGGAGAGGAGAGTTCAGGGGCGGACCCAGAAGGTGGCGCCACGTGTTCCTGAAGAACACGACTTTCGCCAACAGATGGCGCTTGGTCGGGTACACCACCAAACCAAATACTGTTTCGGACGTTGTGTCACCCCCCCTCCCCCTTCTTGGCGCTTTGTGTCACCCAGAATACGACTTTTGTGAACAGAGTGTGCGGGGTCGGACGTACTCAATCCCACACCCAAAAAGGGCGCCGCCAACCCTCCCACCCAACTCTAAAGAATTCGTGCCCCACTGTGCCACCCACCCCAGAATTTCACCCCCAAGGTGTTGGCCTTCCTCCACCCACCAAATGCCACCCTCCTCCCAAACATCTCAGTCGCCCGACGGTAGCCACCGAATGCTGGGTCCGCCCTGGAACGCCACCCAGCGGTCGTTCTGTGATACGTGTTCCACAGATCTACTCAACCAACGTGTTCCTTTGTTTTCGTGAGAGTGGGAACGCAGCTGTGATTGGCTGGCCGCTCAGCCAATCAGAAGACGCCCTGGTGCACTTCGACTCCGTGAACCTTCCGGTAGCACAATCCACCGAGTAATCCAGAGTGGATGCGTCACACGTTGCACACAGTAGCCAGGTTCAGCCCATTCAAAATGTAGTCCGTGGACGCAGGGAAGACGACCCTGTGAGGTTGCACACGGGATTTGGCTCGTGTGAGGTACGGAAACAGCTGAGTCCGACCCTGACGCACCCATGAGAATTTCTCTGTTGCCACGCCAACTCAAGACCCTCGCCAAAATGAGCGTCACAAACCACACTTTCTGTTGTCGTATTTGCGGAATTTATTTCTACCTGACAATGTTACGCGTGATAGCGCGTCGCTGGGCATTTGTTTGTTACGGAATGTTGTTCTCTGGACAGAAATCGAATTGTTAATTCTCGGGGCAGATTCTCGGAGGGGGGGGGGTGACCAGGTAGAAGCTGAACCAGGGAGTACTGACACCCAAAATGTTTTCGTGTTGAAACTTTGCACCGGAGATGCCAAATGGTTGTCTTTTTGACATGGTTGGTCCTCACACGTCGGGGGTCGGGATCTGTGGACCCGCCCTTGAGAGTTCGGAACTTGTGTCTCGCTATTTTTGCGCTCGTGGGTATAAATTTCTCATTTTCACACACGTTCAGCTTCTGAAAAACTTGGGTGACGCCTCCTCCCGATAGCCGCCCCCTCCGACGACATGGGATCTGTTCATGGAGTTTGAAACACGACGCATCGTGGTACAATTTTCAGTGGCATTCAAAACAATCAATTTCTCAACAAGTTTCCGTTTTCACCCAAGTACAGCTGCAAAACGCGCACCTCCGTACACCCCATCTTTTTCATTGAAAATTGAAAAAAATTCGTTTGGTTTTGAGAAAGAAGGGCGCAGATGCCCTTGTGCAATGCACACCCCCGAATTTCGAGTGTTGGTGCAAAAAGGTGCGCGTTTTCTGTTGGGTGATGAGCGGTCGGTGGACTGGAGAACCAGGGAGGATAAGCGTCGTTTCCCATGATGCATCAGTCACGTGGTACGTCGCTAAAGATGCGAGTGAACGAACGTTGATCTATTTGCGGACACATCAATGTCACAACCACTTGACAACATTGTGTGCACGTGTATCTACATCTGTCGGACGGTTTTCAACTCGCTTTTCCACAGTGATATTTCTAACTGAGAGGAATAAATCTGAGCGTTGTCGCGAGTCCGGTGTTTGTGGTGCGAATCCGGGTTCATCCTGAACGCGACGGTCGCGAGAGAAAGTAGATGAACCGCGTGTGGATCCATCACGCATCCAGTGTGACCCGGTGCAACGAAATGGTCAGACTCGAAATCAGGAGGCACGTGGTGGTGGGGCCCCATGCTGAAGGTCAGGCAGGTTTGGCCTCAGGCTCAAGTTCTTGACCTTGTGCACTCAGAGCCTTGAGTGGTTGGCCATTTCAAGTGAGAATTGAAATGAGGAGGTATGAGGCAAGGAGCACCTGCGGCCAGACCTGCCTGACCTTCGGCAGAGGAACTCTCACCCCGTACCTCCTGATTTCAGCTGTCTGGCCATTTCGTCAGACCGGGCTGTCCCCGATACAACAGGTTTCGAATCCACATGGTCAGTAGGTAGTTTTAGCTGACGTGGAGCGTGCGACGTGACGTTCACCGCCCCCCCCCCCACCACGTCATGCTGGAGGACACGGTTCATTTGTTCGTTGCACTGGCCTACGTCACGCTGGATGGGTGCACTGGTTACGTCTGAAACTCGCTACTGTGAACGACAAAGCTTGTGAACTTCTAGTACGTTTGAACAGAGAACTTTTCTGAGGGTCGCTTTACAGTGGACGCGTCATCGCATCCAGTGTAACGTGGGACTCACAGGGTGGGTTCACTGTTCTCTCGGAGCGGGAAGCCGCCCTCCTCCCCGGCCCGTCTCACTGCATCTGTGACGCGAGGTGGTAGGCCGGGAACAATGCGCATGCGATGGTGACGAGATTGCTCAGCGCAGAGACGCCGTGGACGCCAATGAACCTGCGCCGCAGCGCCACGTAAGCGGCGTTATCGCGCAGTGCGCCGTCGGGGAGACCGCCGACGGCGTCAGTGATGCCCGCCTCCTGTCGGCGAGAAACGGAAACGTTATATCAGGTGCGCCAGACGTTTCCGAAGATTTCATAAAATTCGGAGAAAAAGCCAACCCCGTTTTCAGAACACAATAGCCCAGCTCCTCACATCCCTGGATCCACTGTGTATCAACGCCATCTCGTGTGAACCCGGCCCCTTTAACCCGGGAACTGCTGCAGCGCCCTCGTGTGGGAACGCTGCGCACCCCCCGCGCGCACGCGCACCTTCTCCATGTCGTACATCCGGGTCATGAGCTGCACGGAGTAGGGCACGGCGTAGAGCAGCTGCACGAGGCTGCACGCCAGCGTCACCGACACGCCCGCCACCTACAGGGAAAAACGGGAGCGAGGCTCTGGATCAGTTTGATGCAGGCGAGTGTCACTCTCATCACACGTTGTGCAGAGGGAGCCGAACGACGTCTGATTCTCACGCTTTGCGTCTCGTGCGTCACGTTTGGACGCCTCGTGCGATGTGCGGTGCCTTGCGACTCCGAACATCGACAGCGCAATGTCCTCCCGAGTCGCAACGCGTGGCGTGCACCCAGCTTTGTAACATGCTTGCGAAGTCATCCTCATCTGAATCGTCATGGATTTGAATGGCGCCCCACCTCAGCGGTCCTGGCGGTCGACCAGCGCGCCCAGTCCGGGTGACGTGCGACGGTGACGCCGAGCATGACGGCGCTGGCGGTCAGAGTGATGAGGAAGTAGCGCGGGAAGAGGCGACTCTGCACGGCGCCGAACCACGGCCGCGGCAGGATCCGGATGATCGTCACGCCTGCGCGAAAAACATGCGCAGTGAATATCAGCGTCAGCTGCGCGAGAAGTATGCGCAGTCGACACGAGTGGCAGAAACCGTGCTCTGGTGGCGAAAGAGGGCAGGGGATAGCAACGTACATTTCGGTGTCGCACACGGGTGAGACAATGCAAGAAGAATGATATGGACCCAGCCCCGGGCTCAGAAAACTTCCCACATGAGTGCTGTGAAAGTAGGAAAAGATCCCACAGAGGTCACCCCCCCACCCACCACCACCACCCCGACCGCAACACTCGGTTCCTGACTCACCATTGACGAACGTCATCCAGCACTGCACGCCGAAGCTGAGCCCGAACGCCAGCACGTACGCCATGTTGAGCAGCAGCGTCGCCAGCTCGCCCTCTCGCGGCAACACCCACAGCGCCGCTGCCAGCACGACGCCGCCCGCCACCACATGCGCCCCCTGCTGGAACCTGCAACACGGCGTCAATGGGCGCGTTCGACTCGACAAATCACGTTCAGTGGTTCTTGGCCCACAGATGTTCCTTTCAAATTTAAGCCCACCCCTTCCCCAAAGAAAGCTGTTTTTCGCTTTGGCCCCACCCAAAAATGGTTCATGCGCAACAAAACCGTCTGAGAATCTGTCACCAGTTGCTGAAATACGGGGTGAAACACAGGTATCTGGTGTTCCACCCTTCTGGCCTCTCAGAACGACACGGCATCGTTGTTCTTCCGTATCAAATCCAGGCCCATCGGCCTGAGTTGAGTATTTGAGATGCTTCCCCATCTCTCTCTCTCTCTCTCTCTCTCTCTCTCTCTCTCTCTCTCTCTCTCTCACACACACACACACACACGCACACAAAATCGTACCTGAGGTTCTTGTTGGAGACGGACACCTCTCCTTCTGCAGCCATTCTACAGGTGGAATGAGCAATTGGAATCAGGTGCTGCGGCGCGGTGCGCTCAAGGTCTACACTACGTGCTCGCCTCCAGGTGCCCCAGGTGGGACACTCCTCCGCCTCCTTCACATGGAGCGCGTCACACGTGTGTCACGTCCCTCAAATTCGCGCTGTTGATTTTTTTTTTTTTTGTTTGTGAAAAATGCCATTTGTACGCGGTAAGAGCCATTGAAAGTGTTCCCACTGGTTCCTGCCATTTTCCGTGTCTTACCGATCCATCGCAGTTGGTTGTGAGCTTTCCTTGCGTCCGGAAATGAGAACATACGTATAAAAACGATGTACGCCTCTATTGCGTGGGCTTTAGCACACTGGCTGTGGTCGAGACGTTTCTCAACCCACGAACAGAAGGCTTCAGTGGTCCACCCTGTCCGTAAGGAATGTAAGGTTGCAGGGCCCTGAACTTCTGGTGCTTCCCCCATCGTCCCTTTCGTGTTCTCTGGATGGCCCC